>Ga0209137_1002533_pt1 | contig 15982 bp, 11 predicted proteins | sample SaaInl5LU_22_DNA_FD_184642 | JGI IMG/M metagenome (GOLD analysis project Ga0209137, IMG submission 184642) | Marine microbial communities from expanding oxygen minimum zones in the Saanich Inlet - ESP_105LU_22_DNA (SPAdes) (version 2) | ecosystem: Environmental > Aquatic > Marine > Intertidal... | reverse complement strand
CCGGATGAGGTCTTTTGGCAACGTTAGCCAGTTTCTGGATGGGTTTGTTTGTAGTAATTAAAGTGGCGCGTACTTCGTGTGGTACGGAGTAGCGGCGGTTCGTTAGTGTTTTACGTTGGGGTAGGGTTTTGGTAGATACAACACATTCAGCGGCGATGCCGCGCAGATTTTCGTTTAAGCAGCTGTTAATCGCCTTAGTAGTCGGAGGTGTCGGATTGGCGGTGGCTTTTGCGGTCTTAGTCGGCAAGCCACAACCCCAGCCGAAATTAGCCGATGCGCCGCCGCCCACGTTGGTGAATGTTGTCATCGCCGAACCGGGCTCAGTTGCACTGCCGGTGCAAACCCAAGGGACGGTCGAGCCGCGTCGGCGCATTAATCTGGTTGCACAGGTGAGTGGCAAAGTGGCCGCAGTCAGCGATCAGTTTAGTGCTGGCAGCTTTATTACTGCAGGCGACGTGTTGCTCCAAATCGAACAGGATGACTATCAATTTGCGATTGCGCGGGCGCAGTCACAGGTCGCCGCAGCCGAGCAGCGGGTTGCTGAAGAGCGCGGCCGTAACTTGCAGGCTAAGCGTGAGTGGCGCGATTTGGGCTCGGCAGAAGCCAATGCACTATTTTTGCGCGAACCGCAGCTGCGTGCGGCGCAGGCAGCGTTGACCGCGGCGCAAGCGGATTTAGCGGCGGCGCAGCTGGCGCTAACGCGCACTGCGATTACGGCACCCTTTGATGGCCGAATTGAAAACAAGCGTGTAGACCTTGGGCAATTTTTGGCGGCGGGGACGATGGTCGCCGATATCTACGCCACCGACTTGATGGAGGTGCGTTTACCGTTGACCGACAGCCAGTTGGCGCTGTTGGCGTTACCGCTTCGTGACGGCGGCGAGGTTGCGGTAAGGTCGGCGACCCTGAGCAGCCGTTTCGCCGGTCAATTGTGGCAATGGCAGGGGTTGATTAAGCGCGTCGAGGCGAGTGTTGATCGCGACAGCCGTGTTGTCTATGCGATCGCAGAGGTTGCCGATCCATTCGCCTCTGCTGAAACGGGCCGGCCACCCTTGGTGCCGGGTATGTTTGTCACCGCTGACATCCCTTCGTTAGCGATTGTTGGGGTGAGCGAGTTACCCGCCGCGGCATTGCGCTCAGATAACACGGTGTTGGTTGTCGGTGAGCAACGGCGACTGCAGCGTATTAGTGTTGACGTGAAGTTGCGTCGCCCCGATACGGTGTGGGTGGTTGGTTTGGCGCCAGGTGTGCAGGTGGTGTCTAGTCACAGCAACCTTTTGGCCGCAGGGTCGTTAGTTGAGATTATGCGTGAGACCACGCAGGAGCAGCCGTAACATGGAAGATCGCGGCTTACTGCGCTGGTTTATTCACAATCCCATAGCGGCCAATTTATTGATGATCCTCTTGATGCTGGGTGGTGTTCTCGCCATTCCCGGTATCGATAAACAGTTTTTCCCTACCGCTGAAATTTCCATGGTCAGCGTCAGCATGCCCTTTCCTGGTGCCGGACCAAAAGAAGTCGAAGAGCAGATTTGTTCTCGGATCGAAGATGCTATTCACGATCTCAACGGTATTAAGGAAATTCGTTCTACCGCGAGGCAGGACCTCGGGTCGGTCATGGTTGAAGCGATCTCCGACTACCCCATGCAGCGCCTGACATCGGATATCAAAACCCGCGTCGATGCGATCAATACCTTCCCTGTAGATGCCGAACGGCCGATTGTGACGGAAATTACTTATAAGCATCTAATGGCCATCGTAAAACTCTCTGGCGAGCTAGATGAGCGTGAATTGAAGGAATTGGGTGAAGTGCTGCGTGACGATTTGGCGCGTCAGCCATGGGTGTCGCTAGTCGACTTGCAAACACCCCGGCCTTATGAGGTCTCCATTAACGTCTCGGAAATGAATTTACGGCGCTATGGCTTGACGATGAACGACGTGGTCGCCGCGGTGCGAGGTGCGTCTTTGAATTTGCCCGCGGGTTCGATTAAAGACTTGGACGGCGACATTCGTGTGCAGACACTGGGTCAGGCCTACGAGCGTAATGATTTTGAGCAAATTGTTCTGCTCACTACCCGCGACGGCGCCGAAATTCGCATCGGCGATATCGCTGAGGTCACCGACGGCTTCCAAGATATCGACATTGAAAATACCTTTAACGGTAAGACCGCCTTATCGATGAATGTTTACGTCACGGCCAACCCTGACGTGCTGCAAACCAGCCGCGTCGTACACGAATGGGTTGAGCGGCAGTCGTTGGCCTTGCCTGAGGGTGTCGAGTTGCTGGTGTGGCGCGATATGTCAAAGGAGTTTCGTGGGCGTGTTAATACGCTGCTGAGTAATGGTATTGGCGGCCTGGCGCTGGTTGCGTTGGTGTTGGTGCTGTTTTTACGGCCCATGCTCGCCTTTTGGGTGACTTCGGGCATTGCCGTGGCATTTCTGGGTACCTTGTTCCTCCTGCCTTATACGGGCGTTAGCCTCAACATGGTGTCGTTATTTGCCTTCTTGTTGGTCCTGGGTATCGTCGTTGACGACGCCATTATTGTGGGCGAAGCCATCCATTCCGAGCATGAGCAGGGCCGACGGGGCGAGGGCGCAGCGCTTGTCGGTGTGCGCAGTGTCTATAAGCCCGTGCTCTATGCGGTGATAAGCACCATGGTGTTTTTTACGCCCATGTTAATGCTGCCGGGGGAGTGGGCCACCGCCGCGGTGTCGATTCCCGCCGTTGTCTTGTTGGCGCTGTTTTTTTCGTTGGTTGAATCACTGCTGATTCTGCCGGCGCACTTGGCGCATTTAGGGCCAGAGAAACCGAGCCAGTTTTGGATCCTGCGTTGGCTGGAGAAGGGGCGGCACCGCTGTGCCGACTGGCTGGAGCACGTTTCAGGTAATCGCTATCGGCCCCTGCTTTCGCTAGCCTTGCGGCATCATTTGGTGGTTATCGCGTTATTTGGTGTCGCCTTTGCCATGAGTATTGCGATGTATGGCGGCGGCTGGTTGCGCACGGGGTTTTTCCCTAAGGTCAATTCGGACTACGTGTTTGCGACGATCGATATGCCCGAGGGTGGCGCGTTTAGCGAATCCCAAAAAGTGCGTGATCGCCTGGTCAAGATCGCTCAACAACTCAAGCTGGAGTGGAATGAGCGCCCTGAGTTTGCGGATGAGCCTGCGATCGACAGTATCGCTGCATCGGCGGAGGGTAATCGGGTTGTGGTCTCTATTCAGTCGGTTTCCGAGGCCGTAGACACCGCTGCGCTTGCACGGGAATTTCGTGAAGCCGCCGGTCCACTGCCAGAGGCGAAAGAAGTTCGCATGGATTTCACCATTCAAGACCCGGGTAAGCCGATTAACCTCATTCTGGCGTCTAGGGATCCCTCTGACTTAGAGAAAATCGCACCCGATGTTCGTGCAGCGCTCTTGGCCTACCCGGGTGTGTTTGATGTCAGTGACAGCTTCGACAGCCCGCGTGACGAGATCATGCTCGAGCTCAAGCCCGCCGCAGAAAGCTTGGGTATTACTCTGGCGGAGGTTGCACGCCAGGTGCGTCAGGCTTTTTACGGCGCCGAAGCGCAGCGTATTCCCCGTGATCGCGAAGACGTCAAAGTCATGGTGCGCTATCCGGACGAAGAGCGTCGCTCGCTGGCCAATTTAGACAGCATGTATATCCGCGCACCCGGTGGGGTCGAGGTGCCCTTCGAGACGGTCGCGCAATATCGGATCGAGCCGGGCTATCAAAAACTCGAGCGCTTGGACCGTATGCGCACCCTCGAAGTGGCCGCAGATGTCGTGCCTTGGGAGGCGGACCCTCGCGCGGTTGTCGAGGCTATTTTAAAGAACGATTTACCGCGCTGGCAGGCCGAGTACCCAGGGCTCAGCTTGAAGCTCGATGGCGAGCTACAGGAAGAAGCCGAGTTCAGCCAGGCAATGTTGAAGTACATGCTGTTATCGATGCTGGTGATTTACGGTTTGATGGCGGTGGCGTTCAGATCCTACTGGCAGCCGCTATTAGTGTTAACCGCGGTGCCATTTGGCATCATGGGGGCGATTTTTGGTCACGCCATACTCGATTGGCAGGTCAGTATTTTCTCTATGATGGGCGTGATTGCCTGTGCTGGGGTGGTGGTTAACGACAACTTGGTGCTGATTGATCGCATCAACACATTGCGCGACCGGGGCTACGACAATCTCGAAGCGCTGCTACAGGGCGCTGAAGACCGTTTTCGACCGATTATATTGACCTCCGTGACGACGTTTATTGGGCTGATACCTATTATGTCCGAGACCAGCGTGCAGGCGCAGTTCTTGATCCCGATGGTGACTTCATTGGCCTTTGGGGTGTTATTTGCGACGTTTGTGACCCTGTTCCTAGTGCCGGCGTTGTATCTGTTAGCGGACGATGTGGCTAAGTTCTGGCAGCGCAACACGGACGTCGTCGAGGCGGATGCTGAGGTGCCTAAGCCCTGACGTAAGGGCGGTGTGTTGGGCACTGTCTGTCGTTAACTGCGTTGCGACTACTGTGCGTACGCCGGGTGGTTGATAGCGAGTAGGTCTTGTTGGCACCAGAGCGGTGTTTTTATCGCGGGTGCCTCGGGACATGACAGCAACAAAAAAGGGCCGTAAGGCCCTTTTTTACTTATCAGCGCTCGAGCCTAGGCTCGACACCATCGTCCGACGGTTACTCCGCCGCTTTTGGTCCGGCCGCAACTATGGCTGCGTTGACGTCAAAGCGTTTGAAGTTCTCTTGGAACAGCTGCGCCAGCTTGTTGGCCTGTGCATCATAGGACGCGGCATCATCCCAGCCCGTACGCGGGTCGACAAACTGTGGATCCACTCCCGGAATCGACACGGGGAAATCTAAGTTAAGCGAGTCGATATGCTTGGTCTCGGCGCCAATCAAAGCACCACTTTGGGCGGCACTGACGACAGCGCGGGTGACTGGGATGGGGAAGCGTGAACCGCTGCCGCCTGGCGCACCTGAGCCACCGGTCCAGCCCGTGTTGATCAGATAAACCTGGCTGCCGAAATCATCGATGCGCTTCATCAGCAGTTCGGCGTAATCGCCCGCAGGTCGCGGCATGAACGGCGCACCAAAACAGGTAGAGAACGTGGGGTGAATGCCCGCTTCAGCACCGACTTCGGTAGAGCCAACACGCGCGGTATAGCCCGATAGGAAGTGGAAGGCCGCGGCCTCTTTCGACAAGATCGAAATAGGTGGCAATACACCCGAGACGTCACACGTCAGGAAGATTACGCACTTGGGCTCACCACCGGCATTGGTCTCGGTGCGCTTTTCAACGTGCTCAAGCGGGTAGCAGCAACGGCCGTTCTCCGACAGGCTGGTATCGCAGTAGTCCGCTTGCCGAGCTTCGTCTAAGACGACGTTTTCAATAATGGCGCCAAAGCGAATCGCGTCCCAAATAACTGGCTCATTCTTATGGCTGAGGTCGATCGTCTTCGCATAGCAGCCGCCTTCAATGTTGAAGACCGCGCCCTTCGCCCAGCCGTGCTCATCGTCACCGATAAGGTAGCGGGTTGGGTCGGCTGACAAGGTGGTCTTACCCGTGCCCGACAGACCAAAAAACAGGGTGGTATCGCCTTCGTCGCCGACATTGGCAGAGCAATGCATGGGCATCACGTCTTTCTCGGGCAGCAAGAAGTTTTGCACCGAGAACATCGCTTTCTTCATTTCTCCGGCATAGCGCATGCCAGCCAGTAATACTTTGCGCTGGCCAAAATTGATGATGACACAGCCGTCAGAGTTGGTGCCATCACGCTCCGGATCACAGACAAAGTCAGCGATGTTGAGGATCTTCCACTCGGGCTTGTTTGACGGGTTGTACTGCGCGGGTCGAATAAACATATTGCGACCAAACAGTGACTGCCACGCTGTGCCGGTAGTCGCCTTGACTGGCAGGTAATGATCGCTGTGTTCGCCCACGTGTAGGTGCTGAACGAATGTGTCGGACTCGCCGGCGAATGCCTTAACACGATCCCAGAGCGCATCAAATTTGTCTTCATCAAAGGGTCGGTTAACTCCGCCCCATTCAATGGCATCCTCACTGGAGGCCTCACGGACGATAAAGCGATCAGCCGGCGAGCGGCCCGTGCGCTTACCGGTTTCAACGCGTAGTGCGCCGGTATCGGATAAGACACCCTCGCGACGTTGCAGTGCCAGTTCGATCAGTTGTGCTGGTTTTAAGTCTGAGTGCTTCTGGGGCGTAGCGCCCTCATTTTCATTTGTCATTTTTTGTTCCCATGGTCTAGCGGCGGTTGGGGCCCCGAAGTTTAATGTAGGATAGGGCTTTGAGCGAGCCCGCTTAAGTCGCATTCCTTAAATTCATAATTGTGACCACACATCTCGCAATGCATGCTGATTACCGCCTGTTCGGCCAGTATTTCGGCGAGTTCTTCGCTGCCTAACGAGGTCAGTGCATTGAGGCTACGCTCCCTTGAGCAGCTGCAATTAAAGCGCACAGATTGCGGCTCAAATAAGCGCACTGGCTCCTCGTGGTACAGGCGATGCAGCAACACGGCGGTGGGCAGCTCAATCAATTCTGCCGGCGTCAGTGTCTCGGCCATTGCACAGGCGTTTTGCCACTGGTTTTCTCGGCTTTCTGGTGCTTGCTCAAGCTGTGCTGGGAGTTGCTGTAGCATCATTCCTGCGGCGTTTTCGGCATCCGCTGCGAGCCAGAATCGCGTGTGTAGCTGCTCGCTTTGGAGGAAGTAATTGTCCAGCGCTTGAGTGAGAGATCCCGCGTCTAAAGCGACGATACCCTGGTAGCGTTGACCGCCATTTCGTTCAATCGTAATCGCAAGCTGGCCGGCTGCTATCAGCGACAGATAATCGTCGGGATCGGCACCAATATCACCCCTGGCAATTCCGCGTATTTCCGAATCGCTGGTACATTCGACCATTACCAGCGACAGCGGACCATCGCTGCGTGCCTGCAATATAATGCGACCGTCGTACTTTAAGTTATTGCTGATCAGTACCGCGGCCGCGGCGAATTCACCGAGAAGTCGGCGGGTGGCGGCGGAATAGGCGTGTTGCCCAAGCAGCTCGGCAAAGGCGGTGTGCAGTGACACGGTTTCGCCACGCATGTCGGCTTGCTCAAAGAGGAATCGAGTGCTTTGATCGGGTGCTTGTATTGTATTCATGTGCCGCAGTTTAATGCTTGTAGGGTCTGACGTGTGTGCTAAATACATGAAACCCATTGAAAATGGGTAATCCTACCGCGTTAAACCGGCTGGGCTGAGCGCGTCTGGCCTCATGTGAGCTAGAGTTAACCGGTGTGAGAAGGGCTACGGAGTCGTGACAGTGAGCACTATAGAAATTTCTAGGACACACAATTTACCGTCAGCCGTCTGTAAGGACGCGCTCGATGAATTGTCGGGTTATTTGCGTCGCGAATTCAGTGCTGATGTTCAGCGACAGGCGAGCACGATAACGTTCAAGGGTAAAGGCTTCGAGGGGGAGGTGGAGATCAAACCCGGGACAGCGTCAGGCCGAATCAAGCTAGGCTTGCTGGCGAGACCCTTCAAAAAACACTTGGAAACAGAGATTAACCGCCAGCTCGACGCCCGCTTGAGCGTCGAGTGACGTTAATAATTAGCTGGCGAGCGCTTTAACTTTAGCGTTCAGGCGGCTCTTGTGACGCGCTGCTTTGTTCTTGTTGATGATGCCTTTGTTGGCCATGCGGTCGATGACCGGTACGGCTTCATCAAACGCGGTGCGCGCAACACCGGCATCGCCAGCGATAACAGCGGCGAGTACGCGCTTGATTTTGGTGCGAACCAGCGAACGCAGGCTTGCATTATGGGCGCGACGGTTGTCATTTTGACGGGCGCGTTTACGGGCTTGAGGTGAATTAGCCAACGGTATTCTCCAAAAATTGGTCTATAAAAAGGCGCGCAATGATCTGCGAAGGCGGCCTCAATGTCAACTGAAGCGCCTTCTACTGTAACAAATTGCGGTTTTTAAACGCTTGCTGCCGAGTTTCGCCTTGCGGCGCGACGCTAGATTACCAGCCGAGAAAAATTAAAACCCAGCCGAGTAAAGCGACTGCAATGGTCTGCCCAGCTTTGTCGAGCCGGAATAAACCATAAAAGTAGCCTACGGGAGGTAATAGCGTGGAGAATAGACCCCATGCGTAGTCTTCCTTCCAGGATACGACTAACAACAGAACCCAGCTTACGAGTAGGCTGGCTGCGCCAAGTGTCATCAAAAGTGCGCTGGATGCTTCCATCTTGCTCCCCAGAGAGTGTACGTTGCGTTTCGGCGCGCAAGCGTAGCAGAAAGTCGTGCCCAAGTGAGTAGTTTCTGCAGGTATCATGCACCGCCTATCTAGATTGTCTTTAAAGGAGCTACATGCGTCACCCAGAAGAGTCGGATCCTTTTGCCGATATTCGCCCTTATAACGATGCGGAAGTGCCCGCCGTGACCGCTCGCCTGGCGCGTGATCCCGCGCTCGCTGCTGCGCTGGCGTTGTTGCGATTGCCGCGCCTTGCGGCTTATTGGCCGTGGATGTCGCAGCGTGTTGTGCAAATGTGGCTGCGCAGAAAAGCCCGCAAAGTGCATACCGTGGCCGATTTTCAGGCCTTGGTTGCACCCCATCTTGCTTCGGTGATTGAACGCACCTCGCGCTTTACCGCAGGCGGCTTGGCCGCTCTCGATCCCGCAAAGTCTTATGTGTTCGTCAGTAATCATCGCGATATCGCGATGGATCCCGCTTATGCGAACTACGCGTTGAATCGGGTGGGGCATCGCACGCTGAGTGTTGCCATTGGCAATAATTTACTGAAACAACCCTGGGTTGCCGACGTGATGCGACTCAACAAGAGTTTTATTGTCCGTCGTGACGTCAAAGGACCGCGGGAACTGTTGGCCGCCTCCAAGCAGCTCGCCGGTTTTATTCGTCATATGATCGATGGCAACAAGGGCTCTATTTGGATCGCTCAGCGTGAAGGGCGTGCCAAGACCGGTGTGGATGTCACAGAGCCCGCCGTGATTAAAATGTTGGCATTGAGTCGCGACAAGGGCGAAGACATCGGCCAAGTTCTCCAGTCCCTGTATATTGTGCCGTTATCCATCTCCTACGAACTTGATCCTTGTGATGCCATGAAGGCGGCAGAGCTTGCGGCTGGGCCGGGTTATACCAAGGCTGAAGATGAGGATATGGCATCAATTGGTCGTGGTATTGCTGGGCAAAAGGGCTGTGTCCATCTTGAGTTTGGCACGCCCATCAGCGCTGACGCCTTGAGTGTAGAGGCTGTCGTGGCGGAAATTGATCGCCAGATTATTGAGCACTATGCACTTTTTCCGAGCAACGTTTGGGCCTGGGAGCGGCTGAACGGTGTCGCCCTCGAGGGATTGGCTGCCTACCGCCACCCTGGCAGTGTTGCGAGTCAGGCGGACTTTGACGCGCGAATGAGTGCGTTGCCCAATGAGCATCAGCAGTTAGTGCTCGCTATGTACGCCAACCCCGTCAATTCGTTGCTTGCTCATAATCTCAAGGTGAAATGATTTGCTAGATGAGACAGTGAAGACGGAAATTCGCGATGCTTATCAGCAATTAACTGAGACTCGGGGGCTGAGTGCGCGATGGGGTCAGCGGCAGATGATTGCCGAGGTGGCGAACGCACTGGGCGACCCCGATGCACCGGAGCCGATCGCGGTGGTTGAAGCGGGAACCGGCACAGGTAAAACCATCGCCTATTCGGTAGCGGCCCTGCCGGTGGCCCGGGCGCGTGGTAAGAAGCTTGTGATCGCTACCGCGACCGTCGCGCTGCAAGAACAGCTCATCAGTAAGGATCTCCCTGATATTCTCAATCACAGTGGTCTCGCGTTTAAAGTACAACTCGCCAAAGGACGCGGTCGCTATGTCTGTGTGCACAAGCTAGACAACCACTTAGCCGGTGCCAGTGCGGCACCGGCACTGATTCCGTTATACCCCGATGAAATCGGTGAGGTGAGCCTCGACAATTCAGCGCCTTTGTTTGAGGCCATGCTAGACGGCTTGGCAGGTGGTAGCTGGGACGGTGATTTAGACAGCTGGCCGGCAACCCTTGAGCCCGCCGTGCGTCGCGCGGTCACGACGGACCACATCCAATGTGGCGGTCGCCGTTGTCCGCAGATCACGCATTGCAGCTTCTTTAAGGCTAGAGACGGCTTACAAGAGGTCGATGTGATTGTGACCAATCACGACCTGGTGTTGTCGGATCTGAAACTTGGAGGGGGCGCGATATTGCCGCCGCCCGAGGACTGTATTTATATTTTCGATGAGGGTCATCAATTACCCGACAAGTGCCTGAATCACTTTATGTTGTCGGTTCGTACTGGCAGCAGCTGCCAGGCGTTGCGTGCTTCGGCGCAATGGTTGACCCAGGAGCGCGACTTACTCAGCGAGGCCATGGGCAGCGACCAGGTGCTAGATGCCCTCGATACCTCATTGCTGGAGTTAGAGCAGCTGTTGACGGAAGTCGGTGACTGGACCCTTATGCATATCGAACAGCAGGCGCTGGATAACAGCGAGCTGCGTTTCGTCAATGGCATTGTGCCCGACGAATTGCTATCGCGGGCTGCCTTGTTGGCGGAGACATGGGAGCAGCAACATGTGTTGGCGCTGCGTCTTGAGGCGCGTATGGAGGGTGCTGTTGAGGAAGCTGAGCCCGACCGTCGAGAACAGTTCGAGGCCTCGCTGATCAATGCTAACAGCCTGGCGGGGCGCGCTGAGTCCCAGCTGGCGTTATGGAAGAGCTACGCGGTCGCAGACAATATCCCCGAGGCAGAGCCTTGGGCGCGCTGGTGTCGTCATTTCGGCGGTGCAGACACGGTTGAGTTTTTGGCGAGCCCGATTTTGGCGAGCGAGCTGCTTAGCGAGCATCTTTGGCGGCGTGCAGCGGGCGTGGTCATTACCTCGGCGACCTTGTCGGCGCTGGGCCGTTTCGACCGCTTTATTCAGCGCTCTGGTGTTCCCGAGGCGAGCCGGTTTAAACAGGTTGCCAGCCCCTTTGATACCCGTCGCGCGCGATTTGTGGTGCCCGTATTAAAAAGTGAGCCCGGAGATGCTGAGGCACATACCGCGGAAATTATTGCGTTGCTGCCGGGCATTGTCGCCGCCGACCCGGGTGTTTTGGTGTTATTTAGCTCTCGCAAGCAAATGGAAGCCGTGGTCGACGGCGTTCGCGATCGGCTGAACCATGAGGTATTGGTGCAAGATACCTTGAGCAAAGGTGCGCTACTTGACCGCCATCGTGCCAACGTTGATGCCGGTCGGCCCAGTTTAATCATGGGCTTGGCGAGTTTTGCGGAGGGTATCGATTTGCCTGGGGCTTATTGTGCCCACGTTGTGATAGCAAAGCTGCCCTTTGCCGTGCCCGACAACCCACTAGAGGCGGCGCATGCGGAGTTGCTGGAGCGTCTGGGCCGAAATCCATTTATGGAGATCAGCGTGCCCGATGCGGCGATTAAGCTGGTACAGGCCGCGGGTCGATTATTGCGTAAAGAGGATGATAGCGGCTGTATAACACTGCTCGACCGCCGCATTATCAGCAAGCGTTACGGGCGCGCCATTCTAGATTCCTTGCCACGCTACAGTTTTGAATTGGCGCGCCCTTAAGGGCTTTGGTGCACGCTCGCTGACGATGGCCCTTTACGATCGTGTGTTGTGGCAGCGATGGCCGACAAATCACAGGGTGGCAATGTGGGTCCGGCTTCAAGTGCCAATGACTTTGAGTCGTCGCAGTAACAGATCGATTTAGCGATAGCATCAACCGCAGGCGCTAGGTGAGGCCCAAAATCCGGGAATTTGATCGGCCCGCATGGTTTATATTTTTTATGCTCTCGGTTACTCTGCAGCTCGATCCCGATATCTATTAATCGTTTTACTTAAATTAAAAGGACGCTGTGGCTATGGCACTCGTTGATTTACAAAAACTGAAGTCACTGGTAACTGCTGGTTCAAGTGCCGATGATGAGCGTGAACGTTTTAAGCAGCTGTTGTTCATGATTCTGACTAAGGCTGCGCGTGTTGATTTACACACCGATGCCGCCGAAGTCGATCTGATTCAGAAAATTATGCTCGAGTACACCGGTGAGGCCTATGAAGCGGGCACCATCCGTGCTGAAGCCACAGCCCAGTCGCAGGAGAACTCGCTGCGTCCCGTGGCTAAGCTGGCCTCAAAGTTACCTGAAAACTTGCGTGTTTTGGCGGTGAGCGCCTTAAAAGAAGTCATGGGTGCTGACGAGCGAGTTAGCTATGCCGAAATTGATTACTTCAACGCCGTAGCTGGCGCCATGCGACTCAGCTTTGCTGATGTTGCGGGCTTACTGCAGGACTGAGACCCTAATTCAGTCATAGCGATGGCGCCGCGGGTTCCATCGCTATTTTTTATCGGAGATATGTCGCTTCGCAGGGCGTAGAACCGCGCTCGCCGTGGCTTTGCATTACCAGCGCCAATATCTAAGCGGCGAATTGCTGAAAAAAACCGTACCCGCAAACAAAAACAGCCCCAAAAGGGGCTGTTTTTATGTTCACCGGCGGGGTTAATCCCAGCTCAATGCGCCGCCAGTCTGGTATTCGATCACGCGTGTTTCAAAGAAGTTCTTCTCTTTGCGCAGATCCATAATTTCTGACATCCACGGGAACGGGTTCGCGGCTCCAGGGAATTGCTCTGGCAGACCCAGTTGGGTCAGGCGACGGTTGGCAATAAATTGTAAATACTCTTCCATCATCGCCGCGTTCATGCCCAATACACCGCGAGGCATGGTGTCACGGGCATATTCAATTTCTAGCGCCGTGCCTTCCAGAATCATTTGAATGACTTCTTGCTTGAACTCGGCGGTCCACAGGTGGGGGTTTTCGAGTTTGATCTGGTTGATGACGTCGATACCGAAGTTCAGGTGCATCGACTCGTCGCGCAAGATGTATTGGAACTGCTCGGCAACGCCAGTCATCTTGTTGCGTCGGCCCATAGAGAGAATCTGAGTAAAGCCGCAGTAGAAGAAAATACCTTCAGTGACACAGTAAAAGCCAACCAAGTTACGCAGCAGCTGCTGGTCTGTTTCGGTGGTGCCCGTGTTGAAGTTTGGATCAGACAGCGAGTGCGTATGGCCGATGCTCCAGGTCGCTTTTCTGGCAACGGAGGGCACTTCGCGATACATATTGAACACTTCACCTTCATCCATGCCCAGTGACTCAATGCAGTACTGGTAGGCGTGGGTGTGAATGGCCTCTTCAAAAGCTTGGCGGAGTAAATACTGGCGACACTCGGGGTTGGTAATTAGGCGGTAAATACCCAAGACCAAGTTGTTGGCAACCAGTGAATCGGCGGTAGAGAAATAGCCCAGCGAGCGCATGATGATACGGCGCTCATCATCAGTCAGCCCCTCTGGATTCTTCCACGTTGCGACGTCGGCGGTCATGTTGACCTCTTGCGGCATCCAGTGGTTTGCGCAGCCGTCAATATACTTCTGCCACGCCCAGTCGTACTTGAAGGGCACCAACTGGTTTAAATCGGCGCGGCAGTTGATCATGGCCTTTTCATCGACCGATACGCGTGCCGCACCCATTTCGAGCTCTTCAAGCCCAGCAGTGGCGTCGATATTGGCTACCGCATTGGCAGCGCGATCGATATTAGCTTCGGCGCGCTTGTCGACGTTGTCAGCTGGCGCTGTGTTCTCATTGTTGTCGCTCGCTTTGAGCTGTGTGAGCGCTTGCTCGACAACTTCAGGCTGCACCTGCATCGGTGCTGCTGCGGGCGCGCCTTCTTCTGCGTGATAATCTTCCCAATTGAGCATAAATCTGTCCTCGTTAAAGCAATGAATTCTTTACCGTCTTATTTACTGGCAAGCTTCGCAATCTGGATCATCGAGCGAGCACGCTTTTGGCACAGGTGCCGGCTGCGGCGCCGCTTCGGCTGACGATACGGCGTTCAAACGACCGGTTTCGACAGTTGATTTCTCGGTGCCTGTAGCCGCCAATGAACGCAAGTAGTAGGTCGTCTTTAAACCGCTAAACCATGCCATGCGATAGGTGACATCGAGTTTCTTGCCGCTTGCATTGTTGATGTACAGATTGAGTGACTGAGCCTGGTCGATCCACTTTTGACGGCGACTTGCGCTGTCGACGAGCCAGCGTGGTTCGACTTCGAAGGCGGTGGCGTACTTGGCCTTGAGGTCAGCGGGAACGCGGTCAATCGACTGCAGGCTGCCGTCGTAGTATTTCAGATCGTTAACCATGACCTTGTCCCATAAGCCGCGGGCTTTCAGGTCGCGCACAAGATAGGGGTTAACCACGGTGAACTCGCCCGACAAGTTCGATTTGACGTACAAGTTTTGATACGTCGGCTCGATCGACTGCGATACACCGGTGATGTTGGCGATCGTTGCGGTGGGCGCAATAGCCATGACGTTGGAGTTGCGCATACCTGCTGCGGCGACCTTTTGCTTCAGGCTATCCCAATCCAAGGTGATGTCACGGTTGACGTCGATGTACTGCTCGCCACGGCTTTCGACGAGTAAGTCGATTGAGTCGTAAGGGAAAATGCCCTGGCTCCACAGCGACCCTTGATAGCTTGAGTACGCACCGCGCTCGGCGGCCAGTTCACTAGAGGCTTCGATCGCGTAGTAGCTCACCGCTTCCATTGAGCGATCGGCGAAGGCGACTGCACCCTCTGATCCGTAGGCCACATCGAGCTCATATAAGGCGTCCTGGAAGCCCATGATACCCATGCCAATGGGGCGGTGACGCATGTTGGACTGCTCTGCCTGGGGTACCGAGTAATAGTTAATGTCGATGACGTTGTCGAGCATACGAATCGCGGTGCGCACAGTTTTGCGCAGTTTATCGAGGTTCAGCACGCCATTTTCGATGTGCTGTGGCAGATTCACTGAGCCCAAGTTACACACGGCGATTTCGTCTTTGCTGGTGTTTAGGGTGATTTCGGTGCACAGATTAGATGAGTGCACGACACCGCAATGCTGTTGCGGGGAGCGCAGGTTACAAGGGTCTTTGAATGTGACCCAAGGGTGACCCGTTTCAAAGATCATGCCCAGCATTTTCCGCCACAAAGCCTGTGCCTTGAGGGTCTTGTGCAGCTTGATTTCACCTTTTGCTGCCATGGCTTCGTACTGTGCATAGCGCTCTTCAAAGGCCTTGCCATACAGGTCGTGTAGATCTGGGGTGTCATTGGGTGAAAACAGTGTCCACTGACCGTCTTCAAATACACGCTTCATGAATAAATCTGGAATCCAGTTGGCGGTATTCATGTCGTGGGTGCGGCGGCGATCGTCGCCGGTGTTTTTACGCAGCTCGAGGAACTCCTCGATGTCCATGTGCCACGTCTCTAAGTACGCACAAACGGCCCCTTTGCGCTTGCCGCCTTGGTTAACGGCTACCGCCGTGTCGTTGACTACCTTCAGGAAGGGCACAATACCTTGGCTTTTGCCGTTGGTGCCCTTGATGTAGGCGCCGAGCGCGCGAACGGGGGTCCAGTCATTGCCCAGGCCGCCGGCAAACTTAGACAGCATGGCATTGTCTTGAATCGCGCCATATATGCCGAACAGATCATCGGGCACTGTGGTCAGATAACAAGAGGACAGCTGCGGGCGTAGCGTGCCTGAGTTGAACAGTGTGGGTGTGGAGCTCATGTAGTCAAAAGACGACAGCAGCTCATAAAACTCAATGGCACGCGCGTTTTTGTCGTCTTCGCGCGTCGACAAACCCATCGCCACGCGCATAAAGAATATCTGTGGCAGCTCGATGCGCGTCTCATTGCTGTGGATAAAGTAGCGGTCGTACAGGGTTTGAAGGCCCAGGTAACCAAATTGTAGGTCGCGCTCGGGCAGCAGCGCAGCGCCTAAGCGCTCTAAATCGAATTCGGCCAAATTGGGCGCGAGCAGCTCAAGCTCGATACCGCGGGTGATAAACGCTTTGAGTGCGTTGGGGTAGTGCACGGTCATGTCGTGCTGGGTGGCTGCGTTGGC
>Ga0209137_1002532_pt1 | contig 15993 bp, 16 predicted proteins | sample SaaInl5LU_22_DNA_FD_184642 | JGI IMG/M metagenome (GOLD analysis project Ga0209137, IMG submission 184642) | Marine microbial communities from expanding oxygen minimum zones in the Saanich Inlet - ESP_105LU_22_DNA (SPAdes) (version 2) | ecosystem: Environmental > Aquatic > Marine > Intertidal... | reverse complement strand
CCGCAGAAAATTCCCACGCATCACAAAATGAGGCTTTCGAAAGCGGCGTTATAGATTTTGTTTCGAAACCAATTCTTTTTCCATCCCTTGCCCAAAAAATTAAAAACATATGCAACGAGAGGCAGATAAAAAAGCAGCTAGAAGACTTAGCGTTTAAGGATGCCCTTACGGGTCTATTCAACAGACGATCTTTGATGCCTTATTTAGAGCGCGAATTGAACCGATGCAAACGCCTCGGGCACCACTGCTCTGTTGTGACCCTTGATATCGACCATTTTAAATCGATCAACGATAACTACGGCCATGATGTCGGTGATCAGGCTTTGAAACTTGTTTCAAAAACCTTTACACACTTCTTTCAACGTACCGTTGATTATGTCTCCCGCTTAGGGGGTGAAGAGTTTGTATTAGTGCTCTCGAATGCTGAAAGCTTAACAGCACAAGAACAACTTCAAGAGTGCCGCAACGCGATAAAAAAGATTCGTTTAGTTGTAAATGGCGAGGAGGTTGATCGTGTAATTAGCCTATCTGCAGGCGGTATTACTGTCGCACCAACATCCAATATTCGCGATCATGAGATACTGCTTAAGGCGTCTGACAATCTACTATTCAAGGCTAAGAAGACACGTGATGCTCAAGTGTGGGACAACTTTCTTGGCAACTAATGCGTTACTAAGCCAATTTTTACAAACTTGACGGGTGGATTAAAGTATAAAAATTGACTCAGAGACAATATTGAGCAAATTTGATTTGTAGTAAATGTCACATCTGTCTTGTTGCTTGAAAAAACAGATACTGAAAAAAGAGATGTGCAACTAAACAATCTAATTTTTATGTTTACCCCAAGAATATTCGATAAGGACGCTTAAGCTAAACATTAAGATTTACCTGGGTATTGTATAGATGGCTAAAAGTTCAAAGCTCCACCTGATTAAAGACTTCATTAATCAAAAGATTGTTCTTTACTGGACTGACGAGTTCGATAATAGAGTGAGCCCGCTGTTAGCAAGTATGCAACTCGCTGAAGAGTGGTGGGTGAAACATCAATTTGCTAACAATAGTGTAATTGAACGTAGAAGCAGCTTTATAGATCGTCGTAAGCTCTATGTTAAACGCGTTGCACGCTATGATACGACCCGTATTAGCAGTAAAACCTCTGAAGGCAGACGCGGTACAGACAAACCTATCCAAATTCACAAAGATTTAAGCAAGGTCAAAATTTTACAGTTCTATGCTGATAACCCTGAACTATTAGAAATAGAGCAGCAAGACTAAGAACACCCTTAGCACTAGCAAACCCAAAGCAGACGCTAAACCAGGATAACACTGTACTTGACGTAAACTAGACACCCTTATTCAGCCGCTTTCCCTCAATGTGCATTTCTGATCGTCTGGTAAATAGCGTAAAAGAAGATAGTTCATATTGGAGCAATTGATTAGGGAACCTGAGCCTGATTGATCGACATAATCCAAAAACACTGAGTCCAAAATATGTCTAGTTTATTGCAAAAAGTTTCCCTTAAGATTTTGATATTTATGTTGGTCGGTATAGTCGCCGTAACTTCAACGGTGCTTGTGCAGTGGCAAAACTACCGCACAGCTCTTGCCAACGAGCTACAACGTGTTGAACAGAAACACCTACTTGTTGCCCAAAACCTCTCCTTTGCGCTTGATCGATATCTGACTGACCTTAGCTCACTCAGCGAGCATCTTTGGGAAATGGACGGCTCTATGCCAGCAGGCGGTTTAATAAACGATTTTAATATTATCGCTCTAGGACACGAGAGCAGTGGTAAATTTCAACTCATGTCCAGTGACACACAGCTCACTAAAGACCTAGAGTCATCTGAAAGCTTTCGCGCTTTTTTAGATAACGCAGGCGAGAATATAAGTATCTCTGGATTGGTTAATATTGGAGAGCGACAGACATTTGCTCTTGCACAGCGAAAAGGTAAGGTAATTCACTTTACCCTGTTGCCGCTGAATTACATACGCAGCATTCAAGATAGCATCAAATTCGGTGACCGCGGGCATTCTGCCATCGTTGATCAGTATGGTAATGTATTAGCTCATCCCAACAAAACATTAGAAGCTAAAGGTGCAAGTCTTCTGAAAGTGAGTATCGTTCAGAAGATGGTAGAGGGTGGGTCGGGCGTATCATTTTTCTACTCGCCCCCAATGCAGGCAGATATGATCGCGGGTCATACCACCATGATACGATCTGGGTGGGGTATTATGGTGCCGCAACCCCTGCAGGAGATCGAGCAAGGCGTTTGGGATGATATCAGCTCAGGTACTCTGGTCGCCCTTATAGGTCTTATTACTATGCTTAGTTTCGGTTACCTGATTGCTACTCGCCTTACCCAGTCTCTGGTAAGAAATATCGCAGACCTGCGATTGATCAGTGAGGGCAAAACGGTCGAGCTTACTAACCAGAAAAATGTGTCGAAAGAGAGTGCAGAGCTCAGTAACACGCTGCATCTTACCGCTAGACAAGTTCTTGACTCTCGCCAGAAAATGGCCGATTCACTTGAAATAGCCCAAGCTAATATAAAACAACAAAACGAGTTTATAGATAGAGTAAACCATAACCTTCGCACTCCATTGAATGCAATAGCCGGCGTATCTGAACTAATTGATCCACAAGCAAGTGATGAAGAGCTAGATGAATACTCAACTATTATTCGCCAATCAGTTTCTGATATTGTTGGTTTACTTGAAGAGCGTTTCGAACTGGCCAACTTATCTAAACAAGAAGAGAATTAGTTCGCACAAAGAGTTAAGCAGCCATAGGTTTATTGGGAATAGGCTTTGGACATAAGTAAATACATTTCTCTTGTAGACAAGAGTGTTTTAGTTGTCGATGACAACGAGATGAATCTCAAGGTTGCCGGCCGTATGCTCAATAAACTAGGGGTAAAAAGCACACTAGTCGATTCAGGTCAGGCGGCTATTAAGCTACTTGAGTCGAATAGCTTCGACTCTATCCTGCTAGATATTCAGATGCCTGGCCTTGATGGGCTAGAGACAGCCAAACACTTAAGAACACTTGGCGTGTCTACACCCATTATTGCCTACACAGCCCACGCACTTACCAGTGACATCCAAAAATGTTTTGATGCAGGTATGAACGAGCATCTGGCAAAGCCAGTGTTACTGGAACAGTTAGCCGACAAATTAATATCGGTACTGAGTGCATAAAAAAGCACTTTCAGTGCACATTACAAAGACCCAGTTTACGCGAAACCGGTTAACAACAGGCCTGTCATCGAAAAACCACTTAATTTTGGTTTTTCTCTAGCGCCAAGAAGTGATCAATTCCAACTATTCTATCCTCTGCATGGTGATTAACGTAAATCACTGAGGTTTCGCTACCTGCACAAATTTTTTCAATCAATGCCAGTACCAGTTGACGGTTCATATCATCTAGACCAAGGCATGGCTCATCCAAAATAAGTAAGGGGGGATGCTTAACCATTGCACGTGCAATTAACAAAAGGCGCTGATCTCCATAAGATAACTTCTGAAACGACTCATTGGCCCGATGCGCCATACCGAGTAAAGCGAGCCACTGATCGGCAATCTGTTTTTGACGATCGGTCGCTTTGGTATAGAGTCCTATGCTGTCATGAAACCCTGAGATAATGACGTTTCGCAGACTGATTTGAACGCGATACTCCCACTGGAGTGCAGTTGAAACATAACCTACAAACTGTTTAATCTGCCAGATGCTCTCGCCGCTACCGCGTTTAAATCCAAACACAAAAATATCATTGGTATAACATTGTGGATGATCACCGGTGATAATCGAAAGAATAGCGGTCTTACCTGAGCCGTTAGGCCCCGTTAATTGCCAATGCTGATTAGGCTCTATCGTCCAGTTCAACTTATCGATAAGCGTCATATCACCATACTTAATAACGAGATCGGTTAGCCGTACGAGCGGCTGGTCACGCGGTAATTGTGGTATGGCCGTTTCAGCCTCAGATTCAGGGATATTCAAATCGGTGCTTTTTAAATGAAGCAGTTGATAAAGCTGGTCATAGGCCAGCGTGTTTTGACGATCCACCTGCATCGCTAACTCACCCTCTTTCATGTAAGCAATATGCGTTACAAAGTCGGGGATTTCGTCAAAACGGTTCAACACCAAAATCATTGGTATCTGATTAACGAGCTGCTGGAGGTAAGCTTGTAACATGTGCAATGTATCAGCATCTAAGCCATCAAATGGCTCATCAAGCAGTAATAGTTGGGGCTTGCACGAGAGTGCTCGAATGATCATAACCTTGCGAGTCTCGCCGGTGGAAAGCTTGCGAAACGCGCGATCGAGTAGATAGTTTAAACCAAAGCGTTCAACCATCTGTTGAGCAGTGTCGGGGTCTTTACAATTACTGAATATAATCTCTCTTACCGGAGTGCCTTCGCTAATGACATCCATAATGTCAGCGTCGTCCTTCTTACGCTCACGATCGATCAGCTCCTCTTGCGCCTCAAAAGAGACAACGCCTACCCTCTCAGGCACGCCCTCAATAGAACCAGAAAGTCGCTCGCCTGCTCCGCTTATAGCCGCTGCAAGAGCCGATTTACCAGCACCATTTGTTCCAGTTATTACCCAATGCTGCTGACTTTCAATGGTCCAGTTAATCTGATTTAACTTGAAGCGATCATCAAAATTAACGCTAAGGTTTTCAAGCTGGATAGTCATGGAGTTCTCTTTTTTGCTCGCTATTGTGTACTTTAATACAGGGCTAGGTTCGTTCTAATTTGGGATAATTTACGCAGGGAAAGCCTGTATAAACTGAATATCTTTAGCCGTTACACCTAAAAAAGCCAGGGCTAGCCTGGCTTTGTAGGGTCATGCAATTAATTCAATTAGACGATCTTTTTCATATCAGCCATGTAGCCACGAAGTTCACGACCGATGGTTTCAACGGGGTGCGAACGCAAAGCCGTGTTGACTTCGATCAGACGAGCGTTATCTACGCCCAGATCATCTAGATCTAATCCACGACCAATCACATCAGTCTTGATACCCTTCATGAAATCACCCAGTAGCGGTAGACATGCGTGGTTGTAAAGGTAGCAACCGTACTCTGCCGTGTCAGAGATTGTTGCGTTCATTTCGTACAACTTCTTACGTGCAATAGTGTTAGCGATTAGCGGAGTTTCATGCAATGACTCGTAGTACGCAGAGTCAGCAATGATACCGGCAGCCGTCATTGTTTCGAATGCCAATTCAACACCCGCTTTAACCATAGCAACCATTAGGATGCCGTTGTCGAAGTACTCTTGCTCAGAGATTTCTACATCACCTGCAGGTGTCTTCTCAAAAGCTGTTTCTGCAGTCTCGGCACGCCAGCCTAGAAGATCTTTATCATCGTTAGCCCAATCTTCCATCATTACACGCGAGAAAGTACCGTTGATGATATCGTCTTGGTGTTTGTTATACAGCGGGCGCATGATCTCTTTGAGTTCTTCAGATAGATCGAAGGCTTTGATCTTGGCAGGGTTAGATAGGCGATCTAGCATGTTAGTAACGCCACCGTACTTCAGCGCTTCAGTAATGGTTTCCCAACCGTATTGAATCAGCTTAGACGCGTAACCCGGTTCAATACCCTCTTCGATCATCTTATCGAAGCACAATAGAGAACCGGTCTGAAGCATGCCACACAGGATGGTCTGCTCACCCATCAGGTCAGACTTAACTTCAGCAATAAAAGAGGACATCAAAACGCCCGCTTTATGTCCGCCCGTACCCACAGCATAAGCCTTAGCTAGCGCTAGACCTTCACCCTTAGGATCGTTGTCGTCATGCACGGCAATCAATGTTGGTACACCAAAACCACGAACGTACTCTGCGCGAACCTCAGAACCGGGGCATTTAGGTGCAACCATGATCACGGTTAGGTCTTCACGGATTTTCATGCCCTCTTCAACTATGTTGAAACCGTGTGAGTAGGATAGGCATGCGCCCTGCTTCATCAGCGGCATAATCGCATTAACAACAGAGGTGTGCTGTTTGTCAGGCGTAAGGTTTAGTACAACATCAGCAGTAGGAATCAGTTCTTCATAAGTACCAACGGTGAAGCCATTCTCAGTTGCGTTTTTCCAAGACTGGCGCTTCTCAGCAATAGCAGCCGCACGCAGCGCATAAGAGACATCAAGACCTGAATCGCGCAGGTTAAGACCCTGGTTCAAACCCTGTGCACCACAACCGATGACAACCATCTTTTTGCCTTTCAGCGCATCTACACCATCTTCAAACTCGTTAAGGTGCATAAATCTACATTTTGCTAATTGCGCCAGCTGTTCACGTAGTGGCAGCGTGTTGAAATAGTTAGCCATCTCTAAGGTTCCTGTTAACTGAATTTAATGAAGCGTGTTTTAAAACATCGGTAAAGATTATGGAGCGCATTCTAGCGCCTTCCACATCATTCCGTAAATTGACATAAATAGAATATAGTGTTGCAATTAATGCAATACTTTAACTGAAAGGCACCCTCTATGGATATTCGCAACCTGAGGAATTTTCTCGCATTGGCAGAGGATTTGCACTTTGGCAGAGCCAGTGCCGCTTCGCATATCAGCATATCAACACTTTCGCGACAGATTCGACAACTCGAGGACGAGCTAGGCATTGAGCTGTTTGTACGAGATAACCGCTCAGTTCAACTGACACGCGAAGGGCATCTATTTACCCAGTATGCGCGCGAGGCCCTCGGCCAGTGGAGTCTTGTGCGCACGCAACTCAGTGAATTGGGTGGTAATTTACAGGGTGAGGTCAGCTTGTATTGTTCTGTTACAGCCGTCTATAGCTTACTACTCGATCTGTTCAATGAGCTAAAACAGGCTTTCCCCGGAATCGAAATTAAGCTGCATACTGGCGATCCAGACCACGCCATCGACCGAGTGCTTGCGGGTGAAGATGACTTTGCTATAGCAGCCATGCCCGACTCAGTTCCAAGAGGTTTAGCGTTTGAACCTATTACTATCTCACCCTTAGTATTTATTGCTGCGCGTCAGTCTGACGATTTTTTAAATCTGCCATTAAACGTAAAAAACGCCAGCGATAAACGCACATTTGCTGAGCGATGGTCTCAGGTTCCGATGATTCTGCCAGAGACAGGACTATCACGCCGTCGCTTGGACAGTTGGTTCCGTGAGCTCAATCTAAACCCAAATATCTATGCACAGGTTGCCGGTAACGAGGCGATAGTGACTATGGTGAGTCTTGGTTTAGGGGTCGGGTTAGTTCCTGAAATCGTCCTCGAAAACAGTCCTGTTACAGATCGCGTTAAAGTGCTGCCCGTCTCACCGGCACTTGAACCTTACAACGTAGGCATATTTGTGCAGAAGAAAAACCTTCGTAACCCCTTGGTGGGTGCATTTTGGTCAAAGGTGCGTTAACGCTCTTTGGACCCACTTTTTCCTGTCAGTCACTCGTCCATTTTCTGTTCAAGCTGACCGATAAGACGATCTATTTTGCGTTCTAATAACAGATTGTGATTGAGGATATCTTGATTCTGTTTTCGTAGTTCTCGGTTCTTAACGCTGGTTTCAGCGAAGCCAAAGAAACTACTGGCCAATAGAGCACCTATAAACCCGACAAGCGCTACCCCGAAGTAAAACACCAGTGCAACAATAGTGCGACCGCCAAGGGTAACAGGATAAAAATCCCCAAAACCAATGGTTGAGGCGGACATCTGTAGCGTCCAAAACGCGTCTGCGTAGCTCAGGATGTTAGCGCTCTGATTCGCGGCCGCCTGCTCAAACCAAAGTAATGGCAAAGCAAGCAGCGCAATGATTAGATACAACAAAGAGAATGAGGCAATGAACAAAAACCCGTTATGGTAATTTACGATCCCAAACTCATCTTGCGATCGCAGACGCGATTTAATTTTCCCCATTAAAAGCCTCCTTTTTAAGATACTCGTTTGGCAACGCATCCCTAGGGTAAGTTCTTATTACGGATATGGAATCGGTTCCTGCTCTAGCTCAACACCAAAGCGCTGCATCACCTCCCCTTTCACCAACTGTGCCAGAGCCTCAATATCTGTACGACTGGCCCCTCCATAGTTGACCAGCACTAGGGCTTGATTACGATGCACACCCACAGGCCCTTGTACCAGCCCTTTTAAACCGGCCTGTTCAATCAACCATCCTGCAGCCAGCTTGCGTCCTGTCGGTGCAGGATAAGCCGGGATATCGGGGTAGATAACAGAGAGTTGCTGATATTTGGGCTCGCTGACCAAGGGGTTTTTGAAGAAGCTTCCAGCGTTAGCAAGTTCCTTGGGATTAGGTAGTTTGGCATTACGAATGTCGCACACCGCAGTAAATAGATCGAATGCACTAACGGATTCTATACCCGCAAAAACATCTGCCAGCGGCGCATAACTAAGATTTGGACTGAACGCTCGGTCCAACCTAAAACTCACATGGGTAATAACATAACGCCCAGGCTGGCGTTTAAACACCGAATCGCGATAACCAAACTCACAATCAGATGCAGACAAATGGGAAAAACAACCCAATTGGGTGTCGTAAACATATACAGTCTCTATCGAGCGGGCGACCTCAACACCGTATGCCCCAATATTTTGAACGGGGGCTGCGCCAACCGTGCCGGGGATAAGCGCAAGGTTTTCCAACCCAAAGAGACCTTGCTGAATACTCCAGCGAACAAAATCATGCCAGTTTTCACCCGCACCCACTTTTATAAGGCTATGATGTAAATCCAGTTCACGCTGATCAACCCCTGCAATCAATAGTTTTGCTACGACGGCAGGTATCTCATTCGACAGTACAAGATTACTGCCACCTCCCAGCCATAGCGTGGGAAGGTCTAGAGATTTAGCGTAAGCCACAACCTCAGGTATTGTATCTGCAGATCTAACTTCAATGAAATGACGGGCTTTGCTTTGCAAACCCAGCGTGTTACTGCTCGTCAAATCAACATTATGCCGAATATCTAGGCTCATTAAGATGCCTTTGCAAGCCTGTCCAGAATACGTTCGCTCGCTTCCTCAATCAGATCAATAACCTGATGAAAGCCCTGATCACCGCGGGTGTAATAGGGGTCAGGGACCTCCTCAACATCGGCATTAGCCCCTTCAAGAAGAAGGGCTAACTCGCCACGGAAATTGCTTGGTGCCATCGCCTCTAAGTGACTTAAGTTACTGCGATCCATGGCGAAAATGTAATCAAACTGTTCAAAGTCTTGCAGCCTTACTTGGCGCGCTCGAAGATCTGACATGGGGTAACCACGGCTTGCCCCTATAGATTGAGACCGCTTATCTGGACTATCGCCATGATGCCAATCGCCCGTTCCAGCAGAATCGATATGAAGATCTAACTGCGGATACTGCAGTGCCCGCTGACGAAAAACGGCTTCAGCAGTTGGTGAACGGCAGATGTTACCCAGACAGACGAAGAGTATTGAAAACTGAGCCATCATGCCTTCTCCATTAAACGGCGTAAACGTGCTAAGTCCTCAGGTGTATCAACACCTGTCGGTGGAGCAATCAGCGCGTTATCGACATGTATCTTAGCGCCATTCCATAAGGCACGAAGCTGCTCTAAGGATTCGCAAATTTCTATAGGTGCGGGTTCCCAGCTGACATAGTCGTTAAGAAAACGAACACGGTAAGCATACATCCCTATATGTCGACGCCAGTTAAAGCGAGTGGGTAGTGCCGTCATGCCTGACTCTTTTGCCATCGCATCGCGCGGCCAAGCGATGGGGGCACGACTGAAGTAGAGCGCCATGCCCTCTCGATCAGTAACCAGTTTAACTACATTGGGGTTCATCAATGCCTCAACTGATTCAATCGGTTCGCACAGGGTAGCGATTGAAGCGTCTGGGCGGGCGGCTAGGTTATGCGCCACCTGATTGATGATCTTGGCCGGTATTAGCGGCTCGTCTCCCTGGACGTTAACAACAATCTCATCGGCGTAAAAACCCAGTTTCTGGACCACTTCGTGGAGCCGGTCTGTGCCACTTGGATGATCGCTTGACGTCATGACCACTTCGGCACCGAAGCCATTGGCGACATCCGCAATCCGTTGGTCGTCAGTTGCTATGATTACACGTGTCGCCTCACTTTCGCAGGCGCGACGATAGACATGTTCTATCATCGTTATTCCGGCAAGATCGGCCAATGGCTTTCCCGGAAAACGCGTGGATGCAAAGCGGGCCGGAATAATAACGCTAAAGCTCATGAATGATCCTTTAATCGCTCGTCACTGCTTAACGTACGCGCTTCGGACTCCAGCATCACTGGAATACCATCGCGAATCGGGTAGGCCATGCCACTGGCACGGCAAATTAACTCATCACGCTCTTTGTCCCACTCTAGCGGGGCTTTGCTCACTGGGCAGACTAAAATATCAAGTAAATTGGGATCCATGACTATCTCCAGATAAGGATCATAAAAGTGTGCTTAAGCGCTCTTTTATCAGGTCGCGTGTGGACTGTTCAAAATCCGCATCGACGCAGAGCATCCAGCAATTGCTATTCTCAAATTCAGTACATTTTACCGCATCTTTCTCTGTCATAAGCAGTACCTGTTTAGACAGACGCTCAATGAGTTCAACCTGTATAGCTGCATGATCGGCCAAGGGGGTTGCATTCACCTTAAACCCGAGCTGTTTTAAGGTATCAAAGAAACGCTCAGGATGCCCTATACCGGCGATCGCATTCACACTAAAAGCACCCAAAGCCTCGGGTGTAGGCGCGATCTCTTCGCCGGTTTTAAGGTTTTTTAAAACGCGCGGTTTCAAACGGTATCTCAGGGCGTTGGGATAACGAAAAGCGCCATCGATATCTGTGCCATTTAACACCACCAGATCAACCTCAGCGAGTCTGCTCGGTGACTCACGCAAGGGTCCCTCTGGCAACAACCGCCCATTTCCGAGACCACGATGGGCATCAATGACAGCTATTTCAAAATCCCTTGCTAATCGGTAGTGCTGCAGGCCGTCATCGCTAAGAATAATATCGACATTATACAACTCTAATAAACGCTTAGCGGCGCTGACACGATCGGGGTCAACAATAATGGGGGCTCCCGTGCGCATGGCGATCATGGCAGGCTCATCACCCGAGAGTTTAGGGTCGCACCCTTGGACGACATCGAATGGATAGGCATTCGCCTTACCACCATACCCCCGACTGACTACGCCAGGACGTAAACCGAGTTCACGACAAATATCAATTAGGGCTAGCAACAAGGGGGTTTTACCGCTGCCACCCACCGCTATATTGCCAACGACAACAACGGGGCAACCCACTGGTTGAGCACTTTTTTGCTGCACTGTTCTGCGGCGAGACGATAACAATCCAAAAAGATAGGATATAGGCCGCAGTAACACTAACCAGATCGACTTGGTGTACCAGGCACGAGCTAACACGCTAGTCGTTCTCGCGCGTTGTAATGCTTAACTTAGAGAAACCGAGTGACCCTGCAACGTCCATGGCCGTAACAACAGCTTGGTGTGGTGTACGCGCATCAGCACTGATTGTTATGGGTTGAGAGACATCATCTTGAGCTATTTTTGCCAGTGCCATTTTTAAGGTGCGAGCTTGGGCGTTAATAAGGGCTTTGCCATTAACCCTATACTCCCCTTCTGCAGTAATCATAACCTCAAGGGTAGCCTGCTGAGTCACCTCTTCGCTATTACTGGCTTGAGGAAGATCAACCTCTAACTGCGTCTCACGCGTAAAGGTGGTAGAGACCATAAAAAAGATCAACAGAAGAAAAACAACGTCAATGAGCGGTGTTAGATTTACGTTTATGTCATCTGCTTGCTGGCGCTGAAATTTCAAAGCACTCTCCTACTGCAGATCAACTTCACGTTTACCGTGCATAATATCAACCAACTTAACCGCCTCTTGCTCCATTTCGACAACAAGTTCACTAATTCGCCGCTGAAAATAGCGGTGCATCACAACAGCGGGAATAGCGACTGAAAGCCCTGCAGCTGTCGTCAGTAGGGCTTCGGAAATACCGCCAGCCAACACATTAGCATTGCCCGTACCCTGAACCATTATTTCAGTGAATACTTTGATCATACCTATCACGGTACCAAGAAGACCGAGCAGAGGGGCAATAGCAGCAATGGTACCCAGAGTATTTAAGTACCGCTCCATATTATGGACAACTCCCGAAGCGGCCATCTCGATAGCCTCTTTCATCTGATCACGTCCCTGTTGAGCGTTATTAAATCCAGCGACAATTAGCGTACCAAAGGCACTGCCATTACGTGTTTGGCTCAGATGTTCACTCGTAAGTTGCTTCTCTTTATGCAACGCCCAGATGTAACCCAGAAGACCATCAGGTAATATTCGCTCGCGCCTAAGCGCGATCAGACGCTCAATGCAGATTGCAAGCGCAACCACAGAGCAGATAATAATAGGTAGCATTAACCACCCACCCGCTTTTACAAGCTCAAACACTAAGCGCCCCCTGTTAACCGCAAAATAATCAACAAATTAGATTCGTTAGAGCGACTCTAGCACAGCGATATTGAACGTGCGACCGCCTAACGGACTGCACGATCACTTAGCGCGAATTAGTGCCAATATCGACGATGGCTATTGATAAACGTTTGATGAGTACAGCCGTTTTTATCCGCCATTAGCCTAATTGCACCCTCTAGGGCAGTATCTAGGATCTCTATATTGCGTTCATTCAAGCGCGACAACACCTCTTTATGAGGATGACCAAAGGGGTTGTTGCGCCCGCGCGATATAATGGCAGCCCTGGGTTGCCAAAAATCCAGCCATGCACCAGAACTCGAGGTACGGCTGCCATGATGAGACAGGTGTAACCAACTAAGTTCGCGTTTAGCTAACTGACGCATCAGGCGAAGCTCAGCACGATTCGAGAGGTCTCCCGCAATTAAGAGCGTGCAATTGGCGTAGCTCAGCAACAGAACACAGGAGCTGTCGTTATCATCACGCGGGTTTTCAACGGCTGTTACTAACAGCCTTACCCCACCAGAGTCTGCTGTGTAGCCCTGCTGACACGCGTGCTGGTGCGGCCCATCGGGTTGTCCTGCAAGAATAAACTTCACTGGCTTAGACGCTAATAGCGGTTTTACACCCCCTGCATGATCGCTGTCGCTGTGGCTAATAATTAACCCCGCTAGTGCAATATCGGGTTCGGGTTTGAGCGTCGGTATTAACGTTAGCTCCGCCGTTGAAAATCCGGATGGATAGCTCGCGCCTGTATCATAAATCCAGCGCTCTTTTGGCGTATCTATAATGGCAGACTGACCCTGTCCAACATCTAAAATATCTACACGGAAGCCTTCGTTAAGTGGTTTAGATCGAAAGGATAGAACAGCAAGCAAAAGCAGCATACCCAAGCCGCCCAATCGTAGGGGAAGGATCATTAAAGCGGCACCCAGTAAGGCTGGAATCAATAGGTAGTAACTGGGGATGACCCAACTGGGACTGAGCCCAACAGCTGCAAATAGCTTTAAAATGTGCCAGTAAAAATCAACCCATCCACCCAAAAGCCAACCGACGTCGCTACTGATAAGCGCAAGTGGCACAAGGGCTGGAGCAAGCATAATGCCAACACTAACCCATGGGATGGCGATTAGGTTGGTGACGAAGGCGAGTAAATTGAGTTGCCCAGTCGCAAACAGAAGTATAGGTAACATCACCAAACTCAACGCGAGTTGCACACGCACGGCATAGACCATAGCCCCTTCAGCACGTCGAAGCCGGCTTAATTGCAACAGCACCCAGACCAGGCCAAAAGAGAGCCAAAAGCCAAGATCAAGGACGGCTAGCGGATCAAGGACGCTTACCAACACCAATGCCATTTTCAAACGCAAATGTACATTAATGCTGCGAGCGCACAACCTACCCATCAGCAGCACTGCTGCCAATACCCAAGCACGTTGTAACGCGATCCCTGCTCCACCGAACCAGAGATAAAGAGTAGCCAGCAAAAGGGCTATCATCAGCGGTAAGCGCACTGCATAAGCAGCAGGCAGTTTTGCGCTCCAGTGAACGGGTAAAAGGCGAGTGATTACAAGTACAATTACGCGACCAATCCAAAGACCCGCTAAAGTCAGCACACCCAAGTGTAAGCCACTAACAATAGCAAGATGCACCGTACCGGTCTGCTTTAATAACTGCCAATTTTCCTGGCTTAGATCAGCCGTCTCACCCATTAAAATCGCTGTCAGAAACCCACGTTGGTTCGAATCGAAATGCTGCGTTAACTGATCATATAGGCGTTGGCGAAGACCCGGTTGCGATTGATGCTGATGTACGGTTCTGATGTAACCCACAGCGTCTATTCGGTTTTGTAGCGCTTTTCGAATTGAATCAGGTGATGCAGGGTTTAGGTAGCCAAGAGGTGACTGAAGACGGGCGGTTATATCGACCCAATCTCCCTGGCTAAAACGCGGTTCAGCACCGTAGTGTGACAGCTTGATATTGCGCAAAACTGGATAGCGGCTGTCCGGCTCGTCTATCGCTATGACAACGCGCTGGCGATCAGATAACTGATGATTCACAACACTGGAGACCCTGCCGCTTATGGTTAAATCCACTTTCAAAGCCGGTGAGGGCAATCGATGACTGAGCTGGATAGCCCCCCAAGCGATTGCGAAAATGAGCGCAATAGAGAAACCCATTAACTGAAGACGCAGTTGGCTGAGCACCTGCGCTACTGCGAGTGTCGGTAAGACTAAAAGAAGATAGGTCCAGTCCAGTGATGGCATCCATGCCACTGCAATGAGACCTAAAACATATCCGATCATCCTTGATCCTATTTTAGTTCGAGTCGATAAAATCTATGTCAGCGTTAGTAAAGGCTTGTTAATAGGTTAGCAGTTAATTTTCGACATTGGCTTATCCGTTAAGTCACGGCATAATCAGACCCTAATTTGGTACATCAAGAAGTATGCCGCGCAAATTATTCAAACGTTTCATGCCGGACCAAGCCAAACTTAAGGAGCATAAGCATCTTAGTTGGCTGGGTGAGCATTTACATAACCCTAACCTCTGGCATCTGAGCCGTCGCTCAGCTGCACGTGCATTTATGATTGGCGTTTTTTGTGCGTTCTTACCTATCCCCGGGCAGATGATAATCGCCGCCGTTTTTGCGCTCTGGTTGGGCGCAAACCTTGCGGTATCAGTCGGTCTAGTCTGGCTTACCAATCCGCTAACCATACCACCCATATTTTTTTCGACTTACAAGCTAGGTGCCTGGATACTCGGTAGCGAACCTATGCAGATGACTTGGGATATCGTTAGCATTCAAGCTAAGCTCTCCCATATTTGGTGGCCACTGCTACTTGGGTCGCTTATCGCGGGCATTCTGCTAGCAGCACTCTCTTATATCACCATTAATTGGCTGTGGATTTGGCAGGTTCAAAAGAACCGCAAGCGTAGGTTACTTAAGCGTATTAGAGCTAAGAAACCACGTTGAATTAGAGCGTGCTAGACTCGAGTACACCCGCTTTCAGTTCAACAGCACGGTCCATTCGAGAAGCCAATCGGTGGTCATGAGTAACCATGACGAATGCAATTCCTAATTCTGCATTAAGCCGCTCTAAATAGTGTTCCACCTCTTGAGCGGTGCTCGGATCCAAGTTCCCCGTTGGTTCATCCATCAACACACAAGAGGGCTGATTTGCAAGTGCTCTAGCAATAGCGACACGTTGCCGCTCGCCGCCACTCAGTTTAGCAGGGGGATGACTGGCTCTTTGCGCCAGCCCTACTTGGGCTAGCAGTGACGACGCCCGCTCGCGCGCCTGTGCAATTGGCTGGTTTGCTAGCAGCATAGGTACTGCCACGTTCTCTAATGCGGTGAATTCTGGTAGTAGATGATGAAATTGAAACACAAAGCCAAGGTGTTGATTACGCACCCTAGCGCGAGCAGATTCACTTAAACCTCTAAGGGGTTGCGAGTTTACACGCACCTCACCAGAATCAGGGTCATCAAGACCTGCTAACAAGTGCAGCAGTGT
>Ga0209137_1002530_pt1 | contig 15997 bp, 27 predicted proteins | sample SaaInl5LU_22_DNA_FD_184642 | JGI IMG/M metagenome (GOLD analysis project Ga0209137, IMG submission 184642) | Marine microbial communities from expanding oxygen minimum zones in the Saanich Inlet - ESP_105LU_22_DNA (SPAdes) (version 2) | ecosystem: Environmental > Aquatic > Marine > Intertidal... | reverse complement strand
AAGGGGTGGATTTGTCTAATATGCAGGAATTTAACTAAAAAAGTGAATATAATGCAATGGTATGACACTCTGACATGAGGGGTAATTACGAATACTGCAATATGGGGGTATGACAATGTGTCAATTTCTGGAGCAGCAAAGCATCGGACATGGGAAGACACCGACTTGTGCCCCATTATTATACTGATATAGTGGTATTAAGTGGTAAAAAGTGGGGACTCTATCACCTCTAATTCTGCCACCCCCTCCGTTATTCAAGTCTTACAATAGACATAACAACCTCGTACTCCCTGCTATGGTCATTTGGGGTTAATTGGGGGTTATATCTCCCTATGTGTAATAATGTGGTACGGGCACAATCCTTCAGTGCTAAGAAGGTCTTATATTCGGTCGTTTATTTAGTAGGGGAACTGGGGGAGTTGGGGGTACTCGGGAGTGTAGGGGTGTTTCACATATAGGGGAATCATCATCCTTTTGTAGTATAGTATAGGTACGATGTGTATTCCCTTTATTGTGTATATCCCCTACTATACGAGTACGAGTAGTATTACGAGTACGAGGTTATTCATTTCTTTTATTAATGTGAACTGAATTATCATTTATATCATATGTACCGAAGATATTATTTTATCGGTGCACGTTTAAAATAAGAGAGGTCACGAATCTTATTGAGTGCACTTCGGAATTCTCGGTACATGATTATGAGATTACTATCAATAAGAGAACGACCCCGAATAGGGGGAGTGAGCCAAGAGGAAAAAATTTTCTTTAACGACGCATGGGGCACCGAACGAACCAAAGAACATAGTCGGGTGTATCGAGATTAGTTGAGGATATAAGGTAAAGTAATGAGTAGAGAGAGTAGACCTATAAGGGTTATAAGGATTACTTGGTTGAGTTTATCGGGATTGTTCATAATGTTCTTGGGTGTGCCCCATTCGTTTCTTTTATTTTCGGTTTCGTAATTTGTGGTCTCCATCCATATAGTAAAATAACCGATTCATTAAGATATAAAAGATTATGAGAATCCCTATGAGTTTGATTGTAAGTATCATTGGGAATAAGTATATTCTAAAACTCGTAATGGAAGATTTTACAATCATTAGGTAGTAAGTTCCACTTGGGTTCCATGGTATCGCCTATTTGGTTGTTATCTATTATGGATATATGGAGTTCTTTAATATAGGGTGTGTATTTCTCATAGGTATTCTTACCACCGATGACCCAATCAATTCCTTCTGTAATGAATTCGTTTCTCTTATCTACCACGATTGTTCTATCTTTCAATGGAGGAAGTTCTTGATAGGTTCTCCAACCTACTAAACAAGTCTGATTAAGGGTGAGTTTCTTGAAGTGTTGTAAATCTTGTTTATTTCTCCAAAGTAACTTGTTATCCTTACCAATGTAACCGAGATTATTAACTGCTATGATTGCTTTCATATTGTTATAATTTATACCAAAGACGAGGTTTTTTCATCCACCTCATCAATATAGGGATTGATAAAATAATAAATTTAGTTATAAGATATTGTTTCATTTAGGTACATTACTCCGTATCGTTGATTGAATCTTTAAATTCCTCGTTACTCATTTGTTTTGTCTTTGTTCTAGCTGATAATTCACCTAATACCACCAATAAAAATAGTTCGATTATTCCTTGTTCCATTCCGTGGGTATCGATTAAAGGTTTAGCTAATACTATATATCCTACCAATCTCCATTGTTTGATTCTATTGATTATTTTGTTTACCCACTTTTTCATTTGATGTTTCCCCCGTTATTACTACATTGTTACATTTACTACAAATATGATAACCACCATTTTGGTTACCTGAAATATATCTCATTATTTCGCTACAACTATTACAAATCATTTTTAATTCCTTTCTTAATTACCGAAAATATATAATCCATAACCCAATAATAAATTAAAGTTAACTGCAACCAAATTCCATTGTTTTGCTATCCAAACTTGAGGAAGGGAAAATATAGCTCCTAAAATATAAGTATATGCTCCAATATTATCATAAGATAATAAGTGAGGAGACATCATAATAAATGCAGTTCCCATATATCCCAATCGATTACCAATTCGTTCCATTGGAGATAATCTCTTTTGATGAACCATCATTCGTAGGATTCTTACCCACCAACGGTATTCACATTTCTGACAGGTTTTCTTTTTATCGTGTTTGAATTTGGTATCTTTTTTCTTGGTACCACAAACGTTACATTTCCTCATCGTAAATTTGACCTTTAGTTGTTGGGGTTGTTTCCTTTACCGATAATACTTTGATTATCGAATCCATTTTGGATATGGTTTGACCAATCCCATTTTCATCCATTGCTGGTAAATCGAATGTAAGTGTAACTGGTGGATTGTTTCCGTTTTCCATCAATGCTGTTACTTTAAATAATTTGTATTTCATATTTGTTGATTTCGTATTTTTTCTTTAACATCTTCACGTGGTGGGATATGGCATAGACCAGCACCAAACCATTCCCATTCTAATTTATTTTCGTCCAATGGGTATTCTGGTAAAACATATGAATGATACTTTGTTATTGATTTATAAATATTATCAACAAATATACCATATCCTTCTTTAGTTGGATGTAAGCATATTGGATTAATATAACCAGTTTCCATAATAGAAGTTGGATATGGGGTAATGTAATATTTGGATTTATAATTATATTTTAAAAGACCATCTAATTCAAAATTAGAATGGGATAATAACAAATTAAATCCCATGTTTTCACAATAATGTTCTAACGTTTTTATATAAAATATCTGGTCTAATATTGGATCATTATCCATATACTTTACAAATTCAACATACCCTTTTTGTAAAGTTGCACCAAACCAATCATCATTGTGAGTATATTTTGGTAAAATATCTCTAACTACCCCTTCACTATACATACCAAATCTGCTTGGTTCAGATAACAGCCACATTATTGTTGTATCATACTCATCAAAAGATTCTCTATAATATTGAGATTCATAAAATCGTTTTAATTGTCCAGATGTACCAGACCCTGCTAGGCCCATATTAATCAACCTATCATACCCCATTTTTGACGCAAGTTGTACTGGCCAACCATTTGCATGAAATGAATTTCGATGCATTTCATATTTTTCGGATATTGAAAGTTCTTTTTGTCGAGATTCTATTGTACTTGTTGTGAATAATGTCTCATCATAACAACCAACACCTTCAGTATAAGAGCAACCTAAAGTTATTAATAATTTTTTTTTCATTAAAATACTACCATATTAATTACCAATATATATACCAAAATCAGAAAAATTATCATACAACGGTAGTAATAACAATCCTTGTAATACGGATTCAATTGTATCTTGTGTTTTCAATTCAAGTGTTTTGGTTTTTTTCATAGAATTATTGTTAGTTACCCAACTTGGAACGTTTCCAATTATATTAGTAGTGTTCCAAAAATTAACAATCTTTTTAGACCAATCAATTATGTTTAATTTTAACTCAACCTGGTCAAAATGTAAATGTGGTATCAATGAGCCATGGTCAGATGTAATCACAAAATCAATATTATTTCCAAAATGCTCATATAATTCATTCTTGGTTTCAAATATTCTTGTAAATTTACACTCAATACCAGTTGTGTTGAATGCAATCATTTCAATATCATCTGAACCAAATAAGTTAAAAACTGTTTGTCGAGAACCACCTGGGTGAATATCCCACATACCTATATCTGGATTATAATGAACACCCATATGATTTTTAAATTTCATATTTGAATTAAAATACTCGTGAGTCAACCAAACTAATTTACAATAACTTTCTATATTATTTTGCCAAGATACAATATCATTATGATATATTTCATCAAAATTTGTAAAAGTTATACCTTTTTTAAAAAAGTTACTCATTCTCTGAAGGACTAAATCTAAGTTTAAGAGATTTAAATCCTTTTTATTAAAATTTGCTAAACCAAAAAATTCATTTTGATGTTTATACTTATAAAACAAATCCATATGAGTATCTACATGAGGTAATGTAGTGTAAATCATATTATATTTTTTTTGTTTTTAGTTTTTTTCTAATAGTCTCATTAGGTTGTGGCCATTGAAAAGAATTACCTTTCCATTCCCATTCTACGTTTTTTGATGGTGTATGTGGTAATAGTTTAGGGTGGTTTAATTGAATCTCAGATAAAATAAATTTACTAATTTTTTCATAACCACTCTCGTTTGGATGGAGACAGAATGCATAATCATTATCATCCAATACTGAAAATACAGTAGTTGGCTTAAGTGATAAATAATATTTTGAAGTATGATAATATTTTAATAATATATCTGAATGAAATTCTGTATGTGCTATTAATAAGTTATAATTTTTATTTTCACAATACTGTTCCATGCATTTAATGTAAAATATCTGTTCTAATATTGGGTCTATATCAATATCTTGTATGAACTTTACATAAGCAGCTGGTAATTCAGGTAGTTTTACATTCTCAGATAAACTTTCATCTGAAAAATGTGTTAATAAATCTGCAACTTTTCCATTCTTATAAAAAGAAAGTCGTGTTGGTTGTGTCATTAACCATATAATGGTTACATCATAATCTTCAAAAGTTTCATCATAATATAATTCAAAATACCTTTTTAACTGACCAGATGTAGATGAACCAGCCGTACCTAAATTAATTAATCTATCGTATCCTATTTTTTTTGTTAATCTAAGTGGCCAACCATTTGTATGATACTGATTAGGTAATAATTTTAATTCTTCTGCAGAAAACAACTCTGAAGTTGGTTTTAGTACGAAATCTGATGGTGTTTTAAAATCACCATAACATCCATTTCCTTCAGTATAAGAACATCCCATTGTTATTAATAATTTTTTCTTCATGATAATTTATTTTTTTTAAAAAAACTTATTATTAAATCATTTCTTTCATGAAGATTTACACCATCAACAAGTGGGTTGTAGTTTTCGAGTATTTCACTCGTGTCTCCCCAACACATATTCTCTATAATATTATATAAATCAAAATGACCTTTAGGACTTGGGTGGTCATCATTAATTTCAGAATTTGTCAATGTTTTAAATGATTCTAAGTTATGAAAATAGTTTCCCCAAAACCATGATTTTATTTTAAAACCATTTGAATGGCCAAAATCAACAATATCATTTAAATTATCCCAAAACTCCATCTGGCAATTTGGTGAGAAAAGCCAAGACTCATAAAAATCATCTACCCATGGCTGTTCTTTGCTTAATTCAATACTACTAATTTGATTACTAATTCGTTCAAAGTGATTGTTCATAGGAATTTCAATTCTATGAGGATATGTGTGACCAATGTAAATCTCATCTTCAGTTGTCCAATATTTCATAGTACGTAAAATACTGCGTAAAATCCAAGAATTTGAATGGCCACCTTTTGAAAGAATTATTGGTATTAATTTTCGGTCATCACCAATATAATTAAACCAAAATTTATCTACATGGCACTTGCTATCAAAGCGGTCTAATTTACTATAATATTCTTGAGTAAACACATTATGAGATGTTGGAAACGAATAAGAATCACCATAAATCCATATTTTTTTCTTATTTGATTTAATTTTTTCCCAGATGTTTATATTGTTTATATTATCTGGATTTATATCAAATTCATCTCGAGTCATTTCTTTTTATTTTTTTAAAAAAATTATCATTTTTCTTAGTAGTTTCATCAGAAATTAGTAGACCTGCATCAGATACTGAACTGAAGTTAGCTCCTACATTACTTTGGTGGCCAAATGGTATTTTTTCTATAATTTCATATAATTCATAGGACCCTCTTGGGCTTGGATGAGCGTTGGCAATTTCTTCATTACTTGCTTTAGCAAAGGATTCGATTAAATCAGTATAAATACCCCAAAACCATGATTTTATTTTAAAACCGTTTGAATGGCCAAAATCAACAATATCATTTAAATTATCCCAGAATTCTAGTTGACATTCTGGTGATACTACCCAATTCTTATATAAATCAATAACCCATTTTAAATTAACATCACCACCAACTCTTTCATGAATATCTGGATTTATCCGAGTCCATTGATTATCATATGGGTACTCATAACGATGTGGATACGTAAGTCCTATATAAATTTCATCAGTTGGTTTCCAAAATTTCATGGTTTTTATGATTGTTCTTAAAATCCAAGAATTTGACCTACCACCTTCTCCCATAATAACAGTTTCTAAATTTCTTTTTTCAGCAATATAATCAAACCAAAACACATCCACATGGTATGCTTCATCATATGATTCACATGTTTGATAATACTCTTGAGTAAACTGATTATCTAATGTTGGAAACGAGAACGAGTCACCATAAACCCATAACTTATTAGTATTGGAATTAATCACCTTCCATTTATCGTAACTGTTTTTAGAATCTTCTCTCATTGAGTCTTAAAAATTGTTAATTAAATAAATTACTTAATTAGTTCCTTTCGTATTTCCTTTTCTAATGCTCTACCATATATGAATGCCTGTTTTTCCCAAGGTCGTTCATTATATGATAGTTCACCTGGGTTTTTAATAGTATCACCTTCCCATATGATATAATCACTTCTCTTTTGTAATTGTCCTCGTTCTGTCTGAAATAGGTGAATGAGTTCGTGTGCCATTACTTCGATGGATTTATCTCTACCCATTGGTTTCATGAATATAATATATTGTTTATTATTACCAACAATATATGCTTCTACATCAAAATCACCGATTTTCATATCTTTTTTTAGAGGTTCTACCAAAATAGTAATTCCCTCCAATTCTAATTTATCCAACCCGACTTGGGCGATGGTATCTAAATAAGAACGTTCAGCAGTGTTTCGTACTCCGTTGTTATTCGAAAAAGATATAATCTTGAATGTCTGTTCCTTCTTCAGAACCAGTAGTATGATTAATGTCAGTAATAGGATTATTCCTACTATTAGGAGTGGTTTTTTGTTTTTCATGTGGCTCGTTCCAAGGTTCATTAAAAAATATGTGTTGCATTAATCTTCAATTAAAGTTGTTGTATTATTAGAAGATGGTGATATTACATCTACCCCATCCACCCAATCGGTATCTATCCAATCCCATTCTCGTTCACTATTTACCACGACCAGCCTTCTTCACTACTTGTTTAACAGTATTCTTACCTTTACCAGTTTTTAGTTTAGTTTGTGTATTTGCTGTATTAGGTGTTAGTTTATTTCCAAAAAATTTACTACTCATATTATTTTAGTTTTTTAATTAATATTTCATATACTTCACGATTTCCATCAGAATTCAAATGATTTACATGACCTCTATTATGTTTAAATATATGTTCTAATTTTATTACAGAATTATCATAGAAGTTATCAAAAAAAGTAATGTGGATTCCATTGGGTGTTTGTTCTTTTATTTTTTCGTAAATTAAATTAGAAGTAAATTCAAAATATTCACCCCAAAACAAATTCTTATAAAACTTATACGCAGTGTCTAATACTTTATATTTTTTTCGTTTGGATTCAATATCTGAAAAAATTAAGTCACAATTTTCATGTAAATCACCAGGCTGGTATGATGGGTGAGTTTCGATGGGAATTCTATATGAAGATGTATGTGATATAATTACACAATCAAAATTATCAATATCTACACTTTGGAGTTGTTTATATATCTTATATTCACTTACTCCAGCTTGTGCTAAATTAGTTATCTTGAAATTTTGTTTAAGTAAAGTTGGCCAACCAATATTATTATTATCAGATACCCAATCACATGCAAAACTATCACCTAATATTAGAATATTTTTAATCATTAAGTTTCTTTCAGTTAATTTATTATATTAAATAAATTCCTTTTTCTGGTTCAAGTGGTTCTTCTTTTGCTACCTCTTTTACATATAATCTATCCGTATTAGTTTGAGTAGGTGAACCACAATTCATAGAACATTTCATACATCTACCTTCCTCATGGGTTTTATCCCAATTGTTTTCTATAATTTCATCAAAATATCCTAAGATAGTTTTTATTGAATTTACATTTAAATTAAATTTGGTTGGAGGGTTAAATAAATGTTTTAATTGTTTACCAACAGAGCCTTGCTGGTTTCTATCCAACTCCACACCAATGTGACAACAGGGTCTCACGTCTCCATTGGAATTTAAATACACTTCAATATGACCGGTATCATGAACTGCTTGACATTTAATATCATACTCTTGTTCATTTTCATATTTTTTATAATTTATTGGTTGTGGAATTAAATTACAACTATTACCAGACGTATCTATTTTTAAAGGTATATCTTCAGCATCACCATCATATGGTAAATTACTATTAGAAAATTTATCCGAAGGTTCAAGTAAATATTCTAGTTCACCTGATTTATTATATGCAGGTATTGGTCTTGTCTTTTTATTAAAATAATCTTCAAATCCATATGGTCTTTTAAATAAAATTTGTTTAAAACCCATATCAATACTCATCGTTCGTGCATCTTCCATTTGATGCTCGTTATGTTTGAATACTAAAAATTCCCACTTAGATATACCACCAGAACGATTAAACATCGTCACGTTATCCATTAACTTTGACCACTTTACATTTCTACGATATAAATCGTTTGTATCTTCAAGTCCATCAATACTAAATACAACCTCAATTTTTCCATTAGAAAGTTTAGAAAGCTGTCCAAGTTTGTTCCAAAATTTAGTATTACGAGGCCCACCGTTTGTTCTGATTTCTATTTGTGTATTTTTATTGTTAGTGTGAAAATAATCCACAATCTCAATAGCATCTCTACACACCATAGGGTCACCAAAATTTCCACAAAAATTTATACTTCCTATTTTTTTAATAATATCAATAGGAATGATTTTTTTAACTTTGGCAATAGTTAACTCAGTAAGATTTAAAGATGGGTTTCGTGTTGGTTCACCTAATTTATACCGTGGACAATATGGGCATGCAGCATTACACTTGGATGTAAGTTCTATGTGAAAATGGAAATATGAATCATCATTATTTAATACATCTAGCCACATATTATTCTCCTTTTTTTAATACTACCCAAAGGGCCAAATAAACAATCCCCCCTAAAAAGAAAAACATTAAAGTTCTCCATAATATCGGGTCTATTCCGGTGTGTTCACCCAATCCGTGACAAACTCCACCAATGTATCCTTTTTGTGGATATCTTTGTAATTTTTTACTCATCTTTCTTCTTTACCCAAGATTTAACTTTTTCAAGTCTTTTTGTTAATTGAGTTATTGTTTCGGAATTACCTCCACCCAATTTTGATGATTCGCTCTGAATAGTTTCTTCTAATAACTTAATGATTTCTTTTTGTCTTTTTTTACTCATAATTAGTTGGTGTATATTATATCTAATAATTCTTTTATAGTAATACAATCTTCATATCGTTCCAAATCTTCCATTTGAATTAGAAGATTTTCAAGAGAACCCTTGGGTATCAATTGTTTTATAGTTCGTTTTCGAATGGTGCCACGATTATAACAATCCAATACCCATCCAAGAGAATTTAATCTAACTTCGGTTAAATCTAAATTCTGTATTTTATCATTCCAATAGAATTCTTCAGGTGTCATTAATTTATTAATTTATCATGAGATAGAATTTTTAACATCTTGCGAGGTCCTATTTTTATATTTGAAAGTAAATGCGATAATAACTTACTAACAATACGATATGTACTATCCAAATTATAAAGTGTATTGTTATTATATTCTAGTATATTCGTGTAATTCTCAATATTTTTAATATTTTCTTCTAAAGAAGTATTGAATAGTGAATTCAAATCATTTATGAGACATACCATCTTTGCTTCAAATGAAATAGTATTATCTGTTAACTTATCATTGTGTATAAAAAAATATCTCCTATAACCCATTCGTGTAAAAGAATCTATTAATGAGTTCGGTCCTACAAATATTATTGGTTGATATTTTGATATTGCATCGAATACATTGGTATCTATAAATAATTCATCATCATTATTGGATAAATTCAAACATAAAGTACAAAGACTTGTCCCATAATTATTTTTTTCTTTTACCAAATCAGTCTGATTAAACTTCTGAAGTGAATCATATTCATCAGTAGTGATATTGAAATATTTTTCAAGATGATTAAGTTTTGAAGATTTACATATATCAAGGGCATTATCAAATGTACGCTTTACATCTTCATAATTATAATCTAAAGAAATATTATCAATTATTACATTATCTATATTCTTACTATCTTTTAGATATTTCAATAAGATAAAATTATAAATACTATCAGTATTGTTAATTTTTATGATATTTTTATTTAATTTTCGTATATCAGATATATAATCTACTAAGGTTATTCTGTTAGGCCTATTTTTTTGAACATATTCATATTCGGTTAAATTATCACCAACTATATTATAAGGAGTATGTATATGATATTCATCAGACCCTAAGTATAAATTTCTAGTAAGTATAACTAAATTAGTACGAGCAAAACCATGTGATTCAAATGCATAGTTGAGCATATTTTGATAAGTGTTGATATCTGGTTCCAACGATAAGGACTTTCTTAACTCACATAATTCATCGGAAAAAATTAAAACTAATTTAAGATGATTATTCCTTAAACCATTGATTATTACTTCATCTGAAAATAATTTATCAAAAAAATTTTCTATATAAATTTCACGTAACCCAGAATCAAATAAATTTACGTCAAATGAAATTATCTTTCTATATGTATCATATGTTAAGTTAGATTCACTTGAATTAACTAAATCATTTAAAAATGTGCTAGGTTTAGCAATTAATCTACCATCATCAGTATAAAATGATTTATCATATTTTTGAATCAAATATGTTTTTTTTAGAATTTTAATACTATTTTTATAAAAATCTATCATATATAATTATTTCCAACTAACTTCCCATTCCTTAAATTCATCTGCAATGCAATCAATCTTGTAATCTTTTCTACCACCAACTCGTTCCTGTATCTTGTTCTTAGCAGTATTTCTGATTCCGTTTAATCCATGTGTTAACATCAACTGATTTCCTTGATTATCACCACTACGAGCATTATCTTCATTTACCCAAATGTGTAAATTCATTTGAGATAGTACTACAATTGCTCTAACAAATTCACCATCTAATTCAAAATCACCTTCTTTGATGATTTGATTGATATCATGTACAATATCTTCAATTTCTTGTGAATATTCTTCCTTGTGATTGGGAATTTTTAATTCTTTTATCTGAATTATTGATAATCTATCAATAAGTTCTCCTAATGTGGGTAAGTATTTTCTCATTTAACACTTTTATTATGTTTTATACTTTCTAATTTATCATAGATATCTAGTTCATTTTGTAAAAGAGTAGAAACTATTGCATCATAGTCTGTATTAGATTTTATAAGTTCTTTTAAGAAATCAAAAATATATTTATGTTTTCTGATATTCTCATTATCTAATCGTGGGGTATTTTTTATTTTATCAAATTCTATGTAATTTTCTAGTTGTCTTTCTAATGGACTATCATATATGTTAATCAGTTGTATTTTATTAGAATCAAATTTATCAGATTCAGTAAGATTATGGAGAAAAGTCAACCATAAGGTAAAATGTCCTTCAGCATAGCGACCGTTTTTTAAGTAGTAATCAAATAATAATTTTAATAACTCTTTTGTAAAAAATGGATATTCAATAAATAATTCATTAGTAATACCTCCATTAAAATTATATTTTTTAAAGAAATCATTCTTTTCAAATTTATTTCCAGGTAATCCAGTGAAGAAAAAGTCAGCAAAGGCAATTGCAACAGCTGGGCTTTTATAATCATATGTTGGTGAGTTACCCCAATCTTGCATAAATCCACTTAATAAATGTTCAAGAGGATTTCTATATAAAATTATTAAATCCTTTTTTTCTTTTTTTGATAAAAAGGATTCCCAGGTTTTGTTTATAGATTCTGTATATTCGTTTGATTCATAGTGTAATTTAAAAGTTTTTAAATCAACCCCAAATGAAACCCCAATGCTATCATCTTCAGTTGATAATATATGTTTCTTACACCAGGAGTGTGCTATTTTTGGAGAAGTAATTATTAAAGCCTTATCGTTTTGAAACAGCTGGACTCTTTTTTGGATTGTATTTATATTTATATCTTGTTTCATATCGTGGTAACACCTCGTTTTTGTACAACCAATGTTGCATTTTTATTAGCAAGTTCAATAGAAGAATCTATATTTGTGGTTCTAATATATTCATATGCAAATGAAGCCATCCAAGTATCCCCGGCTCCACTTAAATCTCTAACCTCAACTGAATTATCAACTGAGTAAGATTTATCACTATACATACACCCTCTCTCAGACATAGTAACTATGAGATTATCTTTCCAATCTTTGTATTCAGCACCATATTGCTGACAACGGGCCCATTCTACCTCATTCATCTTAACAAAGGTATATCCTTTAAAGTTATTTAAATCAATAACTTTTTTGGTATCAATGAATGAAAGTTTAGAACGTAATCCAATTTCATTAATATCATTGTTGGTAAGAAATCCCTTATCATAATCAGCTACTACTACTGCATCATATGAATCGAAATCTACTTTTTTTATATCAAAGGAATTAGTAACTGAATCATTAGAATCTACACGAAGTAACATCTGATTGGACTTATATTCCACATATCGTGTTTTGGTAATCTGTTCATGATTGGTTATAAGTTCTACTTTATCTACACCAAGTTTTCGTAGATTAGCAACTACGTTACCAGCCATACCATCGTTGGTAACTGTCTTTGATGGTTCAAAGACGGGTATTGGTGCTTCAGGATTTAATCGTTCACATCTACCATAGATAAATACATCTGTACAGCTATCCCCTATAACTAAAATCTTCATTTTGTAACCTTTCTTGTACTTTCTTTATTTTACTACACATTTCGTATTCTTCTTCATCAATTGCCCACCCCATAATTTTAGAAAGGGTATCTTCAATACCATCTTTCTTAACTACAAAATCATATGCTTTTGGGTTACCTCTAAGAAGAAACTCGATTCTGGCAGCTGTCATTTCATCTTCATCAGAATCTAATAATTCTTGTACAACCTTAAAAAGAACGGGCATAAGAATTTGTTTACCAATTCCTTGTGTCCATTCTTGTACATCAGTTTCTCCTATGTGTGCAGTGAATACTTTTTTATCCATTTATATTTCTACCTCAACTATTACCGAAGCTAAGTTTTCTTGATTAGATTGTTCTGATTTAATTGATTTTATTTTAAAATCACTCCCCATGAATTTAAGGGTGCCACCTAAATTTAAACAAGGGCCTCCTTCAAAATCATACATAGTTTGATTACCATTCTCATCTTCAGAACCACGAGAAAATAAAGATTCTCCCATTATTCGGATATGAGTAGAATCAATTTTCGTGTACACTCTATCGTTACCATATCTATTTGGTATTATTTCCATAACTTATCATTTTAATTCTTTTACTTTTCTTTTAAAGTAAAGTTCTACAATTACTTTATTTCTCGTACCATAATGTTTAAAGTATAAATCCATATAACGTTTCGTTGCATCTATATGTAAAATAGATGTCATGGATTCGATTACTTTAATTAGTTTTTTCACGAGATGTACCTCCGTTATTGTCATATCTATATATATTTAAAATAAATCTTTTGATTTTATTTCAGTGGCAATTTCTTTTATACAGAACTTAGTATCACTTGGTAATACATCTAATTCAGAATCATTTAAGTAATTATATAAAATCAATGAATTAAATACTTTTATTGCAATGTTTTTTGCACCAAGTAATGAAGAATGGCCATCATTAAAAACACCATACGTTTCATTTGTAATTGTGAAATCATTGTTCTGATAATATGTGTTTAATCCTAACGTCATTTCATCATCAAATTTAATAGTATGTTTATGTAGTAAATCAAAATCTATTTCATTTTTATATTTTCGTGGTGGTGTATATGGGTGCTGACCTAATAGATAATTTAGTTCAAGTGATTCCAAATAATGTAAGAAAAACGTATTATTTCTTCTCATTTCCTCTTCCCTTGATTCTAATGAATAAACCAACTCATGGTAATCATAAATTAATTTCATATTATCGTTTAACAACGATTGAGTTTTAGGGTCATCGTAAAAATATCTATGTGCAGCACCAGACCAGTCTTTATTATGTGGGTCATTTTCTTTAAAATTAAAAATAATATAATCATTTAAAGGAGTAAAGAATAACTCTTGTCTACCTACACCAGAAAATTCTAATAAAAATAAATGTTCTTCTTTTTTGAAAGTAGGTGAGTTTACAACTTCATCTAACATTCTATACATACGCTGATTACCATAGCCACTTTCAGCATGATTATAAACTATTATTCCATGAGATTTAACTAACTTATTTAACTGACCTGGCCAGGAAAAGTTATAACGTGTAAGTTCCTCGTCTAAGTGATTATAAAGTTTATGTAATTTTTCACGTTTTCCTCCTGCAGTGAACTCATAACCACCACCGGCAGTGAATGATGTTCCAAATGCGTGTATGTATTTTATTTTATTCATATTATATTATTCCTCTTATTTGCATTTCTGATTTTGATAATTGTATTTTACATTGGCATTTGTACCACCAATACATATCTTCAGTAGTACCTTTACCACGTTGTTTTTCTAAACATTTATCCCACAAATCAACTCCGAATTCTAATTCAAGTTGTTTTCTAAGTTCACCCAATCGAGTTAATTCTTCTTCCAATCCCTTCTCCATCAACTTTTGAGATGCAATTCTTCTCATCTTTGCATACTCATGTGCCTCTACTGTTCTATCATTAATATTATCAATCATAGACGTTGCCATAAATTCATTAAATTTATTTTGGTAGTTTTGTTCTTCATCAACGGATTCTCTTAAAAATGGAGAATACTCAAAATCACCATTTTGGATTCTGAGTAGTAGAGGTGCTGAAGATTTTAGTGGTCTTTTTCGATAGGTTCCCTTGGTGAACCACCTGAATGGATTATACGCCATATGATTTTTAAGTTTTAATGTTTATACAAAGATACGAAAAATAAATAGATTATACAAACTTATTTTTATTAATTTCTACTTGTCTTATTATTTCATTAGCAATGTTTTCATTTGCTTCGGTAGTTTTATGTCCATCAATCATATCAGGAAATTTGAATGAAATGTTTTGCATATTTTTTACACTCGATGGACCAATATCCCACATATTTAATATATGATAATCTGTTGGTATTTTAAATTTAACAGTAGAGTGTAAAAATCCAAATATATCAGTTTTTTTCATTCTATTAATTAATTTAGATATCGTTATAAACTCGTCTATATACCAGTAGTTTCTAAACTCTTCATATTTTTCAAACCAAGTCATCATTGCTAATTTATCAATAGATTCAAGACTATTTACAAAATTTTGTGTATAACTATCTATGATTTGACCATCTACAACAACATCATAGCCAGGAAATGACCCATGTAAATCTTTCCACATAATGTCCAAATTATCATCAACCTTTAAAGTTGCATTAAAAAATACTCCAAATTGAAATATAACTAATGGGTTTTCTAAAGATAAAATATAATCAATATTTTTAATCAATTCCATCATAGTAAACGGAAGAGTTAAGCCTGGTTTACCAATTGTTTGATAAGGACAATTATAGTACTCACCTAAGACTTGTGCATATTCTTTAAAAACATACCCCCGTTTATCAAATTCATCTAAAAAACTACCATCACCAAATGGAGTAGCATCATAGTGATTTCTTTCATTGGTAATACTATCACCAATACAAATTATGTGTGAATATTTCATATATTAATCTCCATTTAATTAAAATAATTTTGGAAGTATTCTTTGTTAAAAATACGAGTGAAGTTTTCAAACCCTAT
>Ga0209137_1002527_pt1 | contig 16042 bp, 16 predicted proteins | sample SaaInl5LU_22_DNA_FD_184642 | JGI IMG/M metagenome (GOLD analysis project Ga0209137, IMG submission 184642) | Marine microbial communities from expanding oxygen minimum zones in the Saanich Inlet - ESP_105LU_22_DNA (SPAdes) (version 2) | ecosystem: Environmental > Aquatic > Marine > Intertidal... | reverse complement strand
TCCGTCACCAAAAACCATTCTAACAGATTTATCCTTATGAGAAATAACTTTTGTGTTTGTTTCACCGGCTAAAAGTAGCACACTTTTCATTCCTAGATTTAGAAACATAAAAGATTCCATTAATCCAGAAATATAACCTGAACATCCCTGAGGTATATCTTTACAGATTACTTCATTCTTGAGCCCTAATTCATATTGGATTATTCCTGAAGTTTGTGGCATAATATAATCTCTTGTTTGTGAAACAAACAAGACTACATCAATTTCATCAACTTCATCCGGAGATAATTTTGATATTAGTTTTTGGGCAGCCGTTAAACATAAATCTTTAGAAGTTTCATTATCAACTTGTCTAATATGAGTAAAACCTGTGGTTTTAATTATTTTTTCTGCTTCATTATTATCTATAGGAATGTCTTTTGCAACATCTAATAGATTAACCTCCTTTTCTGGAAGGTGAGTTACAATATGAGTAACTACTCCAAATTTAAAATTTTTCATTTTATCATACATTTGAATTTCCCCCATCTACTATCAAGTTTTGTCCTGTAATCCATTTAGAGGATGTCCCTAAAAGAAATTTTATAGTACCATTAAGACTATCCAATTTCCCAATACCTAGGGGGTATTTGCTATCATAAGCTAACTTTTCTTCATTTGATAGAATTTGATTGTTTTTTGCAAAAAGAGATTCCGTTTCTATTAATCCAGGACTAATACAATTTATACGAATATTTCTTCTTGAAAGCTCTAACGATAAAGATTTCACTAATCCAATCAGAGCAGCTTTTGAGGAGGAATATAAAACATGACCAGGTGTTCCTTTAGTTACACCTGATATGGATGAAATAATTACTATTGATGCTTCTTTAAGTAAATATTTTTTTGAAATTAAAATATTTATTAATAAAATAATAGATAAAACATTTACATTAAATGTTTGAGATATATCATTAATATTGTAAAGTTGAAATGGTTTAATTATATCAATTCCTTGAAAAAATATTATCTGACTATATTTCGAGGTAGATATAAATTTATAAAGACTCTCTAAATCATTCAAATCAAATTCATGAATTTCATCAATAATTGAAAGAATATTCTCAGGTATTCTAGATGAATCACGAACTATTACATCAATATCTAGCTCATCATTTTTAATGGATTCTAAGTAAGATATTGAAAGATCCGAACTTGCAGCAATAATTAACATTCTATTCATTAATAAAAAGAATTAGTTCTTCTATTGTATTTAATTCTTTGATCTTTTCACCGGAAATACTTTTGCCGAACTCTTGATCTATTATTGTTATTAATGATAGTGCTGTCATAGAATCCCATTCATCATTGTTTTTAAATTCTGTTTTTAGGTCAAAACTTGAAGTATCAATATCTTCAAAAACATCTTTTAATGCATTTATTAATTCATCTTGATTTTTCATCTTAGTAATAATTTATTTAGTTTAATTAAATCTTTTTGCAAAGAAAATTTTTCTTTGCTTAAAATATAAAAATTTGAATGATATTTATTAATGTCTAAATCATTATCATTTATTTTTTTTACAAATTTGTTTACCCCTTGTTCATTGAATTCAAAATTTATCCCTGCGTTGTATAAGTCTAATAAATTGTTTTTAATGAAACTAAATGTAAAAATAGCTAATCCTGATTTGTGGTATGTATTCCACTTATTTGGTGATATTCCATAATGGTAAATTGGTCTGTTGGGTATAAATTGAATGCCTATATTACAGTTGTTTTTCAAAAATAATTGTAAATCTTTAGGTGGCATATATTCTTTAAAAATAAATTGAGTATTAGAGTAGATTGATTTTAGCCTATAGAAATCTAGACCTTTACCTATGAAGTAAAAAACTATTTTTTTATCAATAATTTTACTATTTATTAATTTTAAAAACTCCTCAATAGAGTTAGCTTTTCCAAAAGATCCTGCGTAACAAATACCTAATTTATCTGAGTTAGAAATTGGCCGAGGAAATTCATAAGAATTTGAAATATCCTGTGCTATATAATTAAATTTACTTTTAAATTTAGGGTTTATCTTTTCAAGATATTCTGACAAATTTATTAATGGGCTAACAATAAAATCTGAATTATGATATCCAAACAATTCAATTTTACTTAGTAAAAATGTAAAAACAGATTTTTTCCCAGTAATCTCTATAATTGATTGTGGCCAAATATCTCTAATTTCAAATATTAATTTGCTTTTAAATATTTTCTTAAAAAAAATTCCATTTAAAATCGTTAATAATGATAATGAAGATATCCATAGTATACTAAATTTTTTATTAATCAAATAAAAGAATAAAAAAAATTCAAAAACTATCCAGCTAAATATTCTTTTAAAGTTAAATCCAAGACTAATAATTGGCCCTTTAAGCAAAATATGTTTTATTTCACCTTTATTACTTTCATAATAATAAAACTTTGAATCATAATCCGAAAGGTCATATTTATATCCACATGAAATTGATGTAATTAGTGTTAAATTGTAAGCATCACTAATTTTTAAAAATGATTGACATATTTCAAATATTCTATTATTTTGACCCGATGAGGGAGATAAGCCATACTTTGAAATTACTGCTATTTTCATTATCCAATTCTTTTTATAGGGTAACCTAGATAAAATGAATCTGATCGTAAATTTTTGGATACTACAGAACCTAAACCAATTTTAGTATTGTCACCTACTGTTATTTTGTTAGATATTGTAGTTGATGGAGATATCCAACATGATGACCCAATAATACAACTACCGGAAATTGTTACATTCGACATTATTAAAGTATTTTTACCTATAGTGGTATTATGAGCAATTTGACTAAGATTGTCAATCTTTACTCCAGTTGATATTTTAGTAAAACCAAAGACAGCTTTATCAATACAAACTCCATTACCAATTTCGACATTAGATTCTATTAGAACTCCTCCGAAGTGCTCTAGATGAATATATTGGGACAATTGATCGTCAAAGACATATCCAAAACCTTTACCTCCAATACAACAATTATTCCCGATGATAACATTATCCATAATTTTTGTTCCCTCAAGAATTGTGGAATTATGTCCAATTATAACTCCTTGTCCAATAGTGACATTTGAATCAATTATCGCTGTCTTACTTACAAAGGAGTTTTCCCCAATATTGTGATATAGGTCTTTATTAACAGGTAATTTATCTTCGTTTTTAATGAATTGCAAAATTTTAGCAAAATCTAATCTCGGGTTGGAACTAAAAATCAAATTAATATTTTTTGGATAATTTTCTAAATACTCCATTTGTGGAACAATGAAATACCCCATTTTTAAACTTGTAGATAGGTCAATATCTAAATTTTTTATCCATGTTAATTCATTTGTATAATTATGATCATATCCTTTGAAATTTGTGATTTCAAATATGTCTTTATCATCTATATCAAAATTTCTATTTGGGATAAGATGTTTAATTTTTGAGAATTTTATTTGTATCGAATTCATGAGAACAATCTTATTATTTCAAATGATTCAGCATACTTACTTCTTCCCGATTGCAATCCAAGTAATTGCGATTGAGATTTTATTATCTCTGATGATGCATATGGTCTAAAAATTTGGGATTTATATTCTTTTAAAGATTCTATTTTCTTATCGAGATCACACTCTTCTAATTCTACAAAAAATTGATTAAATGTTGTCAGGTTATTCCAATTTAACTGGTATCCAATTAGATTAGAGTTTTTAAAAGCTCTCAAACCTTCTTCATATATAACTTTATGATCTTGATGAAAATCGTTGCTAGAGGGTATGAAAATTAAATCATAGTCACCGTTATTTCTAACTCTAATTAATTCCTCTAATATTTCTTGTCTTTGATTTGGAAATTTCCGAACTTTAAATTTATTTATTATTAAATTTTCCTTCTTAATACCTATAACATTTCCACTGGCGATGCATTCTTTTTGAAGTGTATTTTTTTCTAGCCCATTCGGAACAGATTCTTCACAGATAGAAAAAACTAAATTTGTTATTTTTTTACCCTCCCTTACCAATCTTGATATTGTACCTCCACAACCAAATTCCATGTCATCTGTATGTGGAGAAAGAACCAATACACTTTTAATTTCTTTAAATAATGTTTTCATAAAAATTATATAATTTATTTTGTTGATCCTCCCAATTATATTTACTCTCAAAAAGCTGTCTTCCCAATTGACTCATTTCACTAGACTTCTTTTTGTTTTTTATTAACTCTGCAACTTTCAAACCAACCATTTTGGTGTCAAAACAATCAACAGTGAATCCTACTTGATTATTTTTAATAAAAGTTTTCCATTTAGGATAATCTGATATAATCACTGGCAAACCACAGGCTAAATATTCATAGAGTTTAATTGGTATTGAATCTAATGCATTCTTTACAGGATAACCAATCAAAATACCACACAAAGATTTGTTCAATAACTCATGAATTTCTACTCTATCCAAAATCCCAAGATAATCAACCTTGTTTATATTTTTATGGTTGAAAAATGTGTTTTTGACCTTTTCTGTTGTAAATGGTCCTGCGACTGAAAATCTGACATCATCCGGGAAATAATCAATAGCATCCATTACTTCATAAACTCCTCTAATTTCATTAATAACTCCTACATAAACAACGCTATTAGCTGTTCTAGAACTATATTCAGAACAACTTTTAAAAACATCTACTTCTGGGTAATTAATTATACTTTCAACATTTTTATTATGTTTTAAATATTTATTTTTTAAGTAAGGAGTAGCAGTTATTACACCTTTAGCTTTAGTAACAATAAAGTTTTCAATAACACTAGTTATAAATGCTAAAGACCTTCTTAAAAACTTTGGAATATACTGCTTAGATTTAATATCCTCTATTAAATTTTCATGAACATCGTAAATGAAATTTTGATTAAAAATAATTTTTAAAAAAAAGATTGACACAAAGCATTCACTGTCATGAAAATGAATTAAGTGTTTTCCGTTTTTAAAATATTTCACTATTAAATATTGAAATATTGTAAAACGATTAAATCTATTTATTTTTCTTTTTTTAATATTAATATCTATGATTTCAATTCCATCCGCTGAAATTGTATTTCCTTTACCATCCAGAACAATTAATTTGACTGAATTATATTTTTTCTTAAGTGAAATTAATTCTTTATGATAAATTCTCACATCATACCTTGAGTGAGCACTTGTTAGAACAGTTATTTCTTTTTGCATTATTTGATGAATTTTTTTGCCCATAATTCAGCATTTAAAACTGCAGAAAAATAGGTAGTACTATACTTAGAACTTCCAGTTGATAAATACTCTTTGTATGATTTTATAAACTCGCTCGAATTAATGATTCCATATTTATCCAGAATAGATGATTTAAATGAGTCTATAATTAAAGTTTTTAATTCTTTCTTAAGCCATTGGTCGTGTGGCACTTCAAAACCTTTTTTATCTTTCCTGAAACTTATAGATTTTGGCAGTTCAGTCATTGATTCTCGAAGAATTAATTTATTCCAACCATTTGAAATTAGTTTATTAGAATCTACTGATAATGAAAACTCTATTAATTTATGGTCTAAAAAAGGATGTCTTGTTTCTAATCCATAGAACATTGAATTCCTATCTTCATATCTTGTTAATGCAGGGATTGAAGAGAACTTAATATCATTTGTTTGTATTTGTTTAAGCGATGAATAATTTGGCAACCAATAATCTTTATTATATGGCTTTAAAAAAGCAGGTTTTTTCGATATACTTTTCATATATCTAAATGCATATTTGAAAGAAAATTGTTTAAGGATTGTTCCATTTGAAACTGCACCATACAATAAATTGAAAAGTTTTAGAAAATCTCTATTAATAAAGCTAAACTTCATATAGCTATAATAATACTTTAAGTATCCCATTAGAGCTTCATCTCCTCCCTGACCACTTAAAACAACTATGTTTCCAGTCTCTGATATTTTTTGAAATAATAAATTTTGTGCCACTACACTAAAACCTGCGAAAGGCTCATGCTGTGTAGATATAGTTTTATTTAAGTTATTTAATAAATCATCTGCATTAAAAGATTTTTTTATGGATTTTAAATTTAACTTATCTACTAGTATGTCTATAAAAGATTCTTCTGATATTGTAGGATCATTAGAGATTATTGAAAAGGTATTTGTCTTTTCTTTGTTTTTTTTAAGAGAATCAGCTAAATATGTTATACTAGATGAATCTAAACCTCCTGATAACATAGTGGTCAGTTGAACATCACTTCTTAATCTTATTTTGACACTTTCAATTAATAATTTTTTAAATGTTTTTTTTACATTTTTTATATTAGCCCTCTTTGTAAAATCCTCAGGTTTCCAAAATATGGATGGATTTATTTCAAAAAATGATTTAGTCTTAAATAAATTAATTGTCAAAAAACTTGCGGCTGGAAATTTAAATATATTGTTGAAATATGTTTCTTTTGTACTTGTGTCATAAAATAAAGTAGAAAGTGAGTATTTTAGATATTCTATATTAGGTTCACTTTCTATAAAATTTAAAAGTGGAGGGATTTCACTTGACAAAAATAATTTGTTTTCTGTAATCAAATAAAATAAAGGTTTAATACCTAATCGATCTCTTGATACTGTGATTTCATTTGTCAATTTATTAAATATAATAATCGACCACATTCCATTAAAAAGTTTGAAACATTCATTTCCGTATTCTATGAACGATTTAATTATTACTTCAGTATCAGAATCAGTCCTAAAAGAATGACCTAAACTTTTTAGTTCTTTTCTTAATTCAATATAATTAAATATTTCTCCATTAAATATAATTATTAACTCATCGCTTTCAAAAGGCTGATTAGAGTTAACATTCAAGTCAATAATAGATAAACGAGTATGACCTAAAAAAATATTTTTATTTTCTGTATTTTTTGAAGATGATAAAAAGTTAAAAGATTGATTATCTGGACCTCTGTGAGAAATTTGACTCAAAGACGTTATTAATGATTTTTCGTCACTATCACTGAAATTACTACTAAAATTAATTGCGCTTATTATTCCACACATTTTATACGCTATAATTTATTAATACTGAGTTATGTTTTCCTTGAAAAACAAAACAACTTCCGGCGATACATGCTGAAACTATACCACCTTTTTTACAAATTTCAAAATCGGCAATACCTCTTGAACCTCCAGATATCATGAAGTTTGTATTTACTAATTTATTTTCAACTAATTTGATCAATTCGTAATCATAACCTTTTTTAGTCCCATCGTTATCAATAGAATTTATAATTACCTCACTCACACCTTTTTGATCCAATTCATCTAATAATAAATCTAAATTTTTATTTATTTTATTAGTTCCGGAATTAGTGTAAATCCTATATTTCCCAAATAGTGACTTTTTAACATCTACAGCAGCTATAATTGTTGAAGAACCAAATTCTCTGATAGCATTTTGAAGAAAAGAATCATCTACATATTGATAAGAGTTAACAATAACCCTCTCATAACCACAATATAAAACTTTTTCTATTTTATTCAAACTATCAATTCCTCCTCCATAAGAAATTGGAAAAAAAGCTTCATTAGAAATTTTTTTAATAAGTTCATAATTTATAATAGAATTATTCCCAATATCTAACAAGGTCATTTCATCAACCTGTTTATCATTAAAAATTCGAATTATATTGATAGGATCTCCTAAATATTTATAGTTACTAAATTTCACTCCCTTATAAGCAAGGTTTTCTTTAATTAGTAAAGCTGGTATTACTCTCATATTCTAAAAATTTTGTAAAAAATGACATTCCAAATTGATGACTTTTCTCAGGATGAAATTGAACACCGATAATATTTTCTTTAATGATCGCTGCGCAAAAATTTTGGCCATAATAACTATTCATAAAAATGTCATCTTTAGAATAGGGCTTACAATAAAAATTATGAACAAAATAGAAACGATCTTTATCTTTTTTATAAAAATTCAATAGTTTGGATTCAACATCTCGCCATCCAATATTTGGGTATTTTAGTTTTTTATTTATTGAATCTGGTTCAAATTTAAGTACATGACCATTAATCCATCCTAACCCGGGCAAAACTCCTTCTTCGCTTTTATCGAACATTATTTGCATTCCTAAACAAATCCCCAAGACATGCTTTTTATTCACTAAAACTTCATGAGAAAGCACATCAACTAGATTTAATTTAATCAAATTACTCATAGCATTATCAAAACTACCAACTCCAGGAAGTATAAGTTTTTTAGCTTTTTTTATATCTTCAAGTTTGTTACTAATAATAGGTTCATATCCCAATTTATTAAGCATTTTTTTTATTGAAGTAATATTTCCGTATCCTAAATCGATAATACAAATCATACCTTAAAATATTTTTTTAAGACTTGAAATTTTGTGGTTATGAAAAGTCTAGTTTTTTGGGAGTTTTTATATGTTGAATGTAGAACAGGTTTTGAATTCATTACATTATGGAATTGAGTTAAACTAATATCTAATTTTGAACAGAAATAATCAATTTCATTTTTTTCTTCTATCTTATTAAGAACAGGCTTTTCAAGTAATTCGATTGCATTATCTCTAGATAATTTATTCGCAACTATAAGACTTGATAAATGAGCTTTTCTCTTATCAAAACCAAATTTATTTACCAAGTAATAAGACTGGAAAAATTTTGTGAATAAAGACTCATTATGTTTACCACCATATGATTTCCAATCAAAATAATTTTCAAGTGTTCTAATGGCTTCGTCTTTATCATAATTTAGATAATTCAGTGGCTCTACTGTCTTCATTTTCTTTACTACTGGATAATAAAAAAACTTTTTAAACATTGTTAATTTCGGATAAGTTTTTAACTTAACTTTTCCAAATTTTTTATGTATGGCTAGTAAGTGAGTTAAATCAGTAGCATCGTAACCCCATGAATTTGGTAAAATTGATTCTGTTTCAAAATTATTTCCGTTAAATATATATTTTATACCAAATTTAGCAGCCTCTTTGTATACACTAGCGCTAAAAGAGTGGTCTTGAGGTATATCGAGATTAGGTACACCTGAAAGAAAAAATGCTTTTTGCAAATCACTAATCTCATTCCAATCTAAAACAACAGTATGTAAATCTAAATTAAGTTTATTCACGATTTTAGTAATATTATTAACAGCTATTTCAGAATTCCATCCAGTATCGACATGGAAAGGTAGAACTCTCAGTTTTAAAATTTCAACGGCATAATATATAAGATATGAACTATCAATTCCTCCACTTAATCCAATTATACAATCATATTCATCATTAATACACTCTTTTTTTATTTTACTAATAATATTGTTCAATTTATCTTTTGAAGATCCATTTTTATGTCCATAAAAATCACAGAAATAATCATATTTACCAGCATAATTAGATACGCCAAAATCATCAAAAGTAATATCAAAATCAGATGTATCCATCACTGTTTTGTTGCAAATAGAATAAGGCTGCTTGTGTAAGGATGTTGTATGAGGATGTTCTAAAACTTGTTTATCTTTGAAGCTTTTATTCATTATTTTTATTATTGGAAAATGTTAAATTAAAAAAGAAAAAAGGGTATAAGAAAGATTTAAAAAACATTATTGAGATATTAAATATCCATACCATTATTTTAATCTCACGTTTATTTTGATTAGATTTCTTAAAACTAACAAATAACATTATTAGAAAAAGAATAAACGGCACTAAACCAAATTGATTTAAAATCGAAATATGTGAGTGCGCTTCTGACCCTTCTTCTTTAAATTTAGATATATCAGTCATATAATTTCCTGTAAAAAACTCAATAAAACTTAAGTTAAAATTATCCATTATAGTTCTGATTCTAGCAATTAATGAGGTATCGCTACTTGTTATATCGAAATTGAACCTAGAACCCAAAACTAAATCCAAATAAATCTCATTTTGTAATAGGAATAAAATCGTTAAACATATGAAAATTGCAATAAAAAGTAACACTTTCCAGTTTTTATAGAATTCCATAAAATACAATGAAAAAAATAAGTATAATACAAAATTAGATCTGGCAGGGACGAGAAGCAAACAAATGATTGATGTAATATAAAAATATTTGTTATTCTTTATTTTTTTAAAATTTAACAGAGCAATAAATAAATATGAATCTGAAACCTTAATATAATTGATTGGGGATTCTATAATAAAATTAATATATGAATCAATTAATATTTGAGAATTTAGAATTAGAACAAAAGAGAATACTAAAAATGAAATATTAATATATTTATCCCAACTCTTATTTGCATAATGGCCCGCAAGAAACATTAATGGATATAAAATCACTACACTATCTACTCTGTTTAAATAAGCCTTACTGTAAATCGAGTCTAAGAAGTATAGATCAACATTAACCAATATAATAAAGACACAAAAAAAATAAAAAAAATAAAAAATTAAGTAGGACTTTGACTTCAATCTTATTGTTATTTTTTCAGAGCGAACTAGTAATAAACTTAAAAATGTAACAATAAAAAGGAAAACCCTAATTATCGCGAAATTTATGTATGGTAAGCCAAAATTTAACTCATAAAACTTATAAATTGGTAAGACAAGATATTGTATAATTAAAAACAACAATAAAATTTTATCTAAACTAATTTTCATTTAAATACTAATTTGATATTCGATAATAAAATGAAGCAGTTAAAATAGAAGTAATAAACAATAAAATTCCAAGTGAATTTACCATAAACGTGATATTAAAACCCAGCCAATAAAGGCCAAAAATAATCACGATTTTAGAAACTAAATAAAAACACTCTAACTTCATCATTGTTTTTATTTTGTTTTTCACAACATATATAGACGAAAAAGAGGAATTACATGAATTTAAAATAAAAAATGGAGCAAGTGCGATTATGTACATATGAGCTTCAACCCAAGTCTCGCCAAATAAATATAAAATAATTTCTTTTGAGTAAATACAAATTAATAATACGGGGATGAACATTAACAAAATAACTGTCGTATAAAACTTAATAAAAAAACTCTGAACTTGCTCATTTTTATTAATTTTATCAGCTAATTCTTTATAAAAAACTTGTTGTAATGAACTTGTTATAACTGAAATTGGTCCAAATATTATTCTAACCATAAATGAATATAACCCTAACTGAGTGACCCCGTAACTTAATGGAAAAGAAAAATTTATAACGTTTTGAGATAAATGATTGACAAAAATATTTGGAACATAACTCAAAACATATTTTTTATTTTTTTTAAGTGTTTCAAAAGAAAAATTTAATTCCATTTTATGCTTTATTTTCAAACTTTTAAAAAGATAAATTAGAGCGACTAATGAGCTTAGAAATTTTGATATTAATAATCCTAATAATTTTAGTTTATAAAAAAACACCTGAAAAGTAAAGTCAAAAGCATTCATTAAAACTTTAAACTTAGAGTTTACTTTAAAATCTTTTATGGAAATACTATAGTTAATTAATAGGTTTGAAAATGAGCTAACAATAACTAATAAAGGTAATAATAATGTGTATAAACCTAATTTTTCATAAAAATATAAAACTAAAAAAGGAAATGTCAAAATAGTTGTAATAACTATTATCAATACAGATTCGTTAAATATTTTTACTTTTTCTTCTTGTTTCGCTTCAATTATTAATCTTTCACCTAATTTTAAATCTGAAACTAGAACTATTATATTTATTACAACTATAATAAAAGAAAAATAGCCTAAATCTTCTGGTTTATATAATCTAGCTATCCAAAATGCTCCTAAAAAAGGAATTAATAACCCAATTGCATTTCCAGAAAATACGATTAAAATATTTTTTATTAAATCGTTCTTAAAAAAACCCAGTTTTTTAAACATTATCTTTTAGAACCAAAAGGATGAGGAATTAACTCTTTTTTTGCAAAAGGGTGGTAATCCCCTTTTAAACCAATAGGTTCTGCATTTCTTATATCATGAACAATTTCAATAGCTTGTCTAGCATCTTCTAAACCATACCCTTTCCCATCAATCACTCCTTTGTATACTTTTGTGTGTAAATCCGTAAAACCTCCACTAAACTCTAACTCTTCTCCTTCAACTGTGATTGACCTGTAAGTTCTTTGTCCTTTAAGTTTAATTTCTTCAGGAAGAATATCATAATTAATTGATAAAAACCAACGAACTCTAGCTCTATCAAACTCTAAGTACCCTGAAGACCTATCATGAGATTGCACATGTACGTCATTTTTCTTAACACTTCCAAAAATCCATGAAAGCATGTCATAAAAATGAACCCCAATATTTGTAGCTATACCTCCTGATTTGTCAAAATCTCCTTTCCAAGATGTATAATACCAATTACCTCTTGAGGTTAAATAAGTTAGGTCAACATCAAAAACTTTATCTTTTGGTGCTGCATCTACCTTTGCTTTTAATTCAATAATACTTTGATGTAATCTTAGTTGAAGAATATTCCAAACTCTTTGTCCAGACTCTTTTTCCATATTTTGAAGTGCATCCAAATTCCAAGGATTTAAAACTAGTGGCTTTTCACAGATAGCATCTGCTCCCCTACGGAGCGCCATTCTAATATGTGAATCGTGAAGATAGTTTGGTGTACAAATACTTACATAATCTAAATTTATTCCTTTATCAAATTTTAATTTTTCAATATGCCTATCAAAAATTTCTGGTTCAACAAAAAAGTCAGCATTGGGGAAATAACTATCCATTATTCCAACACTATCAAAACGGTCTAGTGCAGCCACTAAATTATTATCGGTATCTCTTATTGCCTGTAAATGCCTAGGAGCGATATATCCTGAAGCTCCAATTAAAGCGAAATTTTTATTCATCTATTTTATGTACTAAATTATTACTTAACTTATATTTTAAACCTGTATTATCACAAATTGCTATTCCTGCGCTATCAAAATTTAAACGCTCTCCAAACTCACTCATCCATCCAATATTTTTTGACGGGTTGCCTACCATTAATGCATAATCTGGAACTTCCTTTGTGACTACTGCTCCAGCCCCAATAAATGCATATTTCCCAATATTATTACCACATACGATCGTTGCATTAGCTCCAATAGATGCCCCCTTTTTAACAACAGTCTTCATGTACTCCTCTTTTCGAATAACGCCACTTCGCGGGTTTATTACGTTGGTAAAAACCATAGAGGGACCCAAAAACACGTCATCTTCACAAACCACACCGGTATAGACCGATACGTTGTTCTGAATTTTAACATTATTCCCTAATTGAACATCAGGTGAAACAACAACATTTTGACCAATGTTACAATTTTCTCCAATTACTGAATTTTTCATAACATGTGAAAAGTGCCAAATTTTTGTTCCTTTTCCAATTTGACAAGGCTCATCAACATAGGAACTTTCGTGAACAAAATAATTTTTTGAATCCATTTTATATTTTATTAAAAAATTCTTTTACTTTTTGAATAATGAAATCTTGGGATGAATTTTCAATTTCAGTATGAATAGGCAATGAAAAAACAGTATTACACAGTTGTTCCACATTTTCTATATAAAAATTACTATTTACATAATCGCTAAACGCTTCTTGTTTATAAAGTGGTACTGGATAATAAATCATAACAGGAATATTATTTTCCTTTAAAAAATCAATTAGAGAATTTCTTAATTCGGGGACAATCTTTAATGTATATTGGTGAAATACATGTGTTGAATTGTATTGTCTTTTGGGTATTGATAATTCTGGAATTTCTGAGAAATTTTCATCATAATTTTTAGCCATTTTATTTCTTGAAAAAGAATAACTATCCAAATGATTTAATTTAATATTTAAAATTGCAGCTTGAATTGAATCTAATCTAGAGTTACAACCTGTAACCTTATGATAATACTTCACCTCTTGACCATGATTTGCTATCAATTTAAGATTTTTAGCAATTTCATCATCATTGGTAAACATTGCACCCCCATCACCATAGCAGCCTAAATTTTTCGATGGAAAAAAAGAAGTTGTGCCTATATGACCAATAGTACCTGTACTTTTTACAGTCCCGTCACTAAAAGTATATTTAGCCCCTATTGCTTGAGCGTTGTCTTCAATTACATACAGACCAAACTCATTAGCTAAATCCATAATACCTTCCATATCCGAGGATTGCCCATAAAGGTGAACAGGCACTATTGCTTTTGTTTTACTAGTTATGTGAGGTCTAATTATATCAGCGGTTATATTAAAAGTATCTGGATCTACATCCGTCATCACAGGGGTTAATCCCAAAAGAGAAATAACTTCCGCAGTTGCTACATATGTAAATGAAGGGCAAATAACCTCATCACCAGGTTTTAAAGACAAGGCCATCAGTGCTATTTGAATAGCATCAGTACCATTAGCACAAGGAATTACATGCTTCACATCTAAATAATCTTCTAATGAATTAGCGAATTCTTTAACGATTGGACCATTTATAAAACTGGTTGATTCAATCGTTTGAATCACAGCAGTATCAATTTGATTTTTGATTTTGTTGTATTGACCTTTTAGGTCAACCATTTGTATATTTTTCATCTGTTCTATAGTCTTGAATCAACAATATTTCTTGGAAGAAACCCTTTTAAATCAAAAACAACACTGTTAGAATCTTTCTTTAAAGACTCAATATTTATCATTGAAAATTTATTGTGCGAAACCGCTAATAAAATTCCATCATATTTTTCTTTAATCTCATCTAAAAGACTTATTCCATACTCTTGATTTACTTCTGCAGGGTCAGCTTCATAATCATAAGCATCAACTTCTAATCCAAATTCTTTAAATTCATTATAAACATCTGCGACTTTTGAATTTCGAATATCTGGACAATTTTCTTTAAAAGTAACTCCTAAAATTAAAATTTTTGAGCCCATTATTTGTTTACCTGCTTTGATAAGCATTTTGATCATCTTGTTTGCTACAAAAGTGCTCATGTTATCATTTACACGCCTACCACTTAGGATTACTTCTGGATGATAGCCAAGGTTTTCTGCTTTATATGCTAAGTAATAGGGATCTACACTGATACAGTGTCCTCCAACTAGGCCTGGTTTGTATTTAAGAAAATTCCACTTAGTACCCGCGGCATCAAGAACATCTTGAGTATCTATTCCCACTCTATCAAATATTAAAGCCAATTCATTTACAAATGAAATATTAACATCACGCTGTGCATTTTCAATAGCCTTACTGGCTTCAGCTACTTTCATACTTGCAGCCTTAAAAGTGCCTGCGGTAATAATTGAACTGTATAATTCATCTATAAAATTAGCAATCTCAGGAGTTGATCCTGATGTTACTTTTTTAATAGTAGTTAAGGTGTTTACCTTATCTCCTGGGACAATTCTCTCTGGAGAATATCCACAGTAAAAGTCCGTATTAAAAATTAATCCACTTGCTTGTTCTATTAAAGGTACACAAACCTCTTCCGTACAGCCTGGATATACAGTACTCTCATAAATGACAGTATCTTCTTTTTTAAGGATCTCGCCAAGCATTTTAGAGGCACCTCTTAATGGGTTTAAGTCTGGAGTTTTAAATTCGTCAATAGGTGTTGGAACTGTTACAATGTAGATATTGCAGTCTTTGATATCATTAATATTTGCGCTAAAAGTAAGCTTATTCGCACTTTTTAATTGCTCTGGTGTGGCTTCATTGGTATGGTCAATTCCTTTTTTTAGTTCATCAATTCTACCAACATTGATATCAAAACCTAAAGTTGGGTATTTTTTTCCAAACTCAATCGCTAAAGGAAGACCAACATAGCCTTGACCAATCACTGCAATTTTTACTTTTTTTAAATTCATATTAATATTTATTAACTTATACTTTTTTCTCGACTACCACCGGTAGTCAGTTTTTATTTTTTACTCTACTGTAACGCTTTTCGCTAAGTTTCTGGGCTGGTCTACATTACAGTTTCTAAGTACTGCAATATGATAGGAAAGCAATTGCAAAG
>Ga0209137_1002522_pt1 | contig 16057 bp, 16 predicted proteins | sample SaaInl5LU_22_DNA_FD_184642 | JGI IMG/M metagenome (GOLD analysis project Ga0209137, IMG submission 184642) | Marine microbial communities from expanding oxygen minimum zones in the Saanich Inlet - ESP_105LU_22_DNA (SPAdes) (version 2) | ecosystem: Environmental > Aquatic > Marine > Intertidal... | reverse complement strand
GACATAGCAACTCAATAAATTGTCGAGGCGCGCCGCGCTAATGAAGTCCTGATTAAAACCGGTGAGGGCCGGTGCTTGGGTATCGTAAAACGACAACTCAAAGTCTAAAACTTCGACATTTTCATATTCGGGATATTGCTGCACCAATTCGGCCGCCAGCAGCGCTTTAAAATCGAGGCTGGTTTCATCGTCAATGCCCATCAGCAAGGGCAAGATATCACGCTGGGGGTTGATGCTGCGCTGGCTATTCGCCTCACGATCGAGGTGGATGGCCAAACTGGGCACCACCGCGATGGGCCGTTTGAAATCGAGCAACTCGGAGTGCAGTTGTCCCTTATTCGACACAAAACTGACCCGCCCTGCGAGGGATAAATCGCGATCGAACCACGGGTTCAGCAAGGCACCACCGTACACATCAACCGCGAGTTGTGCCACGCCATGACGCAGCTTCAACGGATTGGGCTTGACCGACAAATTGGGGCTGTCAGTGTGCGCGCCAACCAGACGCGCACCCGCAGACAGCGGCGCCTCACCTACCCTAAAAGCGACGATCGAACTGTCGTTACGGGTCACAAAATAACCCTGGCCGGGCTGAAAATCCCCTGACTTCACGCCATCCCAGGGCTGAAACCCCGCGGCCTGCAATCGCCAGCTCATCGCAGAGACTGCGTGAAAAGGCGTGCTCGCCTCGGCTATAAATTCGAGTAACGCTTCAACCAAAGTAGACATTATGCCCCCGGAACAAATATTAATAGCAGTAACGCCAAGCCCAATGCCATTCGGTACCAAACGAAGGGCATCAAGCCAACGCGATCTAATAGCCTGATAAATAAGGCAATGGTGGCATAGGCACTCACCGCAGCAATGACTACCGCCGCACAGACCTGGGTTAAGGACACCACACCCAATCCTTGTTCGCCGACTTTGAGCAACATAAACAGCATTGCGCCGGCGATAATCGGTACCGACATCAAGAATGAGAATCGCGCCGCGGTAGCGGGCTGATAGCCCAAGAAAATAGCCGCCGTGATGGTCACACCCGACCGCGAGACGCCGGGCACGAGGGCCAACATCTGCGCCAAGCCGATCAGCAAGGCGTGCCCCAGCGACACGTTCTCCTGCACATCGCCATCCTCGATATTGGCAGCGCTATTGGCACGTTGCCGGTAAACCGCCAGCCCCAGTAGCACACCAAAAATCAGCGTCGTCGCGGTAATGATCTCGAGGCCGCGAAAATGCGCCTCGATAAAAGACCCCAGTAACAAGCCCGCCAGTACCGCCGGCAAGGTCGCGACAATTAAGCACAGCAATTCACCGGGTTTGTGTCGCGCGGTGCGCAACGGCGGCAAAATATCACCACCAACGGCTAGCAGATCGCGCCAGTAGTACGCCACAACCGCGGTTAACGTGCCCATATGCACGGCGACATCAAACAGCAACCCTTGGTCTGGCCAGCCCAGTACCTGCGAGGGCAGCACAAGGTGCGCCGAGCTCGAAATCGGTAAGAATTCGCTCAGGCCCTGCACAAGCGCCAAAAATACTACGTGTAACCAATCAGTCACGAGGTCCCTGCTCCGCTAATTTTTTCCAACCGATATCCTGCTGCACATACCGCGGTAATAACGCGGTCGCCGACATAATCGGCAAATCATCTAGTGTTGCACTTTGTAGCGCTTGCGCGATTACAGCCGCCCTAGGCCTCGCCGCCGGCTGCCATTGCACTGGGCGTGGAAAGCGCGTCTGTAGTGCATCCTGATAATGGCAGCCCGAACCAATCACCGCGATACGTCCTTCATCAGGAACGCCCACGATTGACGAAGCCGGCGAAATCATTGGTTCGGACATCGCTTCAAGTGTGTCACCGACGCACCGAAACCAGCGCCAATACAGCTGGTTAATTTGCGCGTCAATGGTGCTGAGGACCCAGTCGCCGGCTTCGATGGTGCTGTCAGGCGCCGCTTGCGCACTAAGCGCTTGCAGCGCTAAGGAGCACTGTCCGTAAACCGGTAGGTCGAGTGACCACGCCAAACCCTGTGCAACACTGCAACCGATACGCAGCCCAGTAAACGACCCCGGCCCGATACCACAGGCAATCAGATCGATCTCGGACAAGGCATGATCACCCAGCACGGCGTCAATCATGTTCAAAATATGGCGGTTATGGGCGCGCGGCATCTCTACATGTTGATCCTTCAGCTGACCGCCATGGGCTAAGGCAACCGAACAAAATTCAGTCGCGGTATCGAGAGCGAGCACAGTCAGCATAGCGCGGGAAAAACACCTAGTAGTTGCGTTAGAATCAAGCGCGTCATCATCCCACAGCGGAGCCTGAGTTTGAATCCGAACAGCAATATAAGCCTTGGCATTCTTGCAGCTGGCCGCGGGCAGCGCTGGGGCGGCAGAGACAAAGGTTTAATTCCGGTCGCCGGACAGCTGCTCATTGCCGGCATTGTGCAAGCCTTTGAATCCGATGTCGCCGAGGTGATTATCAATTGCCGGCGTCATCCCCACGTTTACCGTCAGTACGGCCAGCGCATTGTCGGCGACGCGCTGCACGAGGTGGGGCCTACAGCCGGTGTCGCGGCCCTACTTGCCAGCTGTCAAACACCGCTATTGCTGGTACTACCCTGTGACGTCATTGGGCCATCAAAGGCATTGCTGGCGCGGATGCTTGCACAGTTAAACGCCGCGGATGCGGGTGTAGTCATTACCGACGATAAGGGTCGCCACAGTGCTTGTGCACTGCTGCGCACCGACCTTGGAGACGCGACTTGGGGCTATATCGCTTCGGGGCGCCGTTCATTGCGCGGGCTTTTCGAGCATCTCGCGCTGAAACCATTAGTCAATGCGCCGCTGAGGGACGTCGACGCACCCGAGGCACTGCGCGCGCTAACGCGAACCCCGGGGACTGACTGAATTTTTCTGAGGAAATCCGCTGAGGCCAAAATAGTTAAACCCCGCATAGGTAGCGCGCGGCCAAGTGTCACCTCGCCATGCGCCGTAAAAGCCTCGAGCCAAACCGCAATGCCCTCCTCCGAAGCCGATTCTTGTGGCCCCGCTGTCAGGGGCTTGCACTGCGCCTAGCGACACGCCCGCCGCGGGTTTGCGGCTACCGTTATGGCAGCAATGAGAAACCATAGCCCGCAGAATGTATGCAACCTTCCGCATCAGCCATTTCCACCAAGCGGTACCAGGCTGCTCGCGAAAACAACGCGCTGAGACCGTTGTCGAGGCGCACAAACGCCGCATTGGCGGCACGGGGTTCAAGTGCCAGCGGATACATGGCGTTGAGGGGGACTTGGCCACCGGTATTGAGCGTGAGCATCAGCGCCGACTCGCCGTCAGTGGCAATGACATCCACATCAACCACCAACAGCGGATGCAGGGCCACATCGACACGGCATTTTTCAACAGGGGTTACCAGATAATATTGGTCGTCGGCTTCGCGACGCAAAATACTGGCGAATAACCGCACCAGCTTGGGACGCTTTATCTCTCGACCCTCATGCCACCAGGTGCCATCGGCGTGAATCGCCATGTCAATATCGCCACAATGGCTGGGATTCCAAAGATGCAGTGGTGGCTTTTTACCCGCCACCACTGACGCCACCTGCTGACTAAAGCTCGATAAACTCGGGGGATCTTGTGGCGTCTGTTGGCTCATAGCGTCCTCTTAGCGGGTGACAATCTCCGCATTGTTACGCAATGCCTCACGGAATTCCAAGAAGGCTATTTGCTGCGCGCTAGATGCGGTCTCTTGGGACAGTTGAGCCACATCTTGGTTGCCGAGTGCAGCGATATCACCCGGGCGAACACGGGCGAGTTGCACCAGTGCCAATTGATTACCGGGAAGCGCAACAGGGCTAAGGAGCTTGGGCGCCGATACCGGCATACTAAACGCCGTGTTCAGCACTTCTCGGGGCAACATTGTATTGTTTCGGCGAGCGGCTAACTCAACACGCCACTCGTAACCCCCCGCCTTAGCCATACTCTCGATCGACTCACCCGCAAGCAGCTGCGCCTGCAACGACTCTGTCAGCGACGCGAGGGCCAGCGAGAGTGCGTTAGATTCGAGTTCAGCACGAATGTCATTGGCGACCTCTGCCAGAGGCAGCTGCGCAGGGGGTATTTTGGCGGCGACGCGAACAGCAATGAAATGCCCGGAATTCAGTTCAATAACCTCGCTGTTGTTGCCCGCAAGGTACACTTCATCGGCAAAAACCGCCGTGCGCAGACGCGGTTGTGCAAACACGCCCGTGCCCGAACTGCGCGTTACCGGCGTTGCCTGCTTGACATCAACACCGACCAACTTTGATGGGCCCGCCAGGTCAGGCGCGTTAAAGGCGACATCGCGGAGGGTTTCCACTGCGCTCAGCAGCGCCTGCTGTGCATTGCTCTCTTGAATCGATTTCGCCAATTCCTCTCGCAGCGCGTCAAAATCGGCACTCTCGGCGGCGACCCGCTCTTCAACACGGATAAAGTGTGTCCCCGCATCGGTTACGACAGGTGCTGAAACCGCACCGACCGCAAGCTCAGCAATTGCCGCTTCCATCGGATCTGGAAATGCGCTGCCATCGGTAAAGCCCAGCTCGCCACCAAAGTTGGCGGACCCCACATCATCAGAGGCGTTGGCTGCCAACGCAGCAAAGTCTTCACCTGCGGCGAGACGCGCTGCAACATCGTTGATGCGGCTTTGATAATCCGCATCGTCCTCGTCATCACCCTGCATCAGCAGAATATGCGCAACACGGGCTTGCTCGGCAACTTGGTACTCATCCTTGACGGTTTCAAACTGCTCGAGCAGTACCGCTTCAGGGACGGGTTCGAAAAAATCTTCTAGCGTTAACTCAAGATAATCGACCGTGACCGCTGCTTCTGACACAAATCGATGTTGGTTTTGGGCGAAGAATTCCGCCACATCCGCCTCGCTAACACCAAGCGACGACGCCACAGCAGTTTCATCGATCAACAAGTAGCGAACATCGCGCTCCTCCGCTTGGACGTTGGCAGCGGCTGCAAGCTCGGTTGGGGTGGTAAATTCAGACCGCACAATAGCGTCTTGTAACTGATTCAAAACGATGTCTTGCGCCTGAGATCGACGAAAGCGTTCGGGGCTCAACCCAGCGTTGGCAAGCACCACTTTGTATTGTTCCGGCGAGAATTTACCCTCGACCTGAAAGGCTTCGATAGCCGTCACGGTGCGGCCAATCTCTTTTTCTGAAGCGACTAACTCAAGCGCACTGGCTTGCTGCATAAAGAGCTGACGCTGAATGACGCTCTCGAGTGCGCCGGGGCGCAAGCGTTCATCTTCGAGCATGGCGGGATCAAGTCGCTCGCCAAAGATCTGCATCAGTTGTCGTTTCTGAGCGTCGATAGCTCGCTGAAGTTCTACTGGCGAAATCTCAGTGCCGTTGACCTCGGCAACCGACGTACCCGAACCGCCCGGCAAGATTGAATCAAGTCCAAAACCTGCAAACGATAAAATGATCAGCCCGGTAAGTACTTTGGCTGTGGTGCTCTGAGCACCGTCTCGCAGAGATTGCATCATAGCTATGACATTCCAGAATATCTAAAAGTAGCGTTGAAAGGTCTAAATCAAAAAAAAGGCGCTCGTGGGCGCCTTTTGATCAGAGCGTAAATGAACCGCTAAGCGCGTATTTACGCTCGTCAGCAGCAATTAGCTGTTGACTGCATCCTTCAGTGCCTTGCCTGGCTTGAAGTTTGGCGTGTTAGATGCAGCAATTTGGATCGTTTCGCCGGTGCGTGGGTTGCGACCTTCGCGCGCTGCGCGTGGCTTGACCGCAAAGGTACCAAAACCCACTAATGCGACGGTTTCGCCTTTGGCCAGCTCAGCAGTGATGCCACCAATCACGGCGTCGAGCGCACGCCCAGCAGAAGCTTTAGAAAGATCCGCTTCAGCGGCGATTAGGTCAATCAATTCGTTTTTGTTCACAAATAAACCTCATTATAGAAAAGCAGTTGTAGTGCCTCAAACAGCGAGCGGAGTAGGTTATACCCAGGCTAGGACTGGGTCAAATAAAGAGTGCATTAATGCGCACTCGATCTCGTTTCGACCGCCTTATCAGTGGCGGCCTTACCCTCGGGGAGCAACTCGGCTAAGTAGGCCTCGTCGCTAATCGGGGTTGGCATTTTCTCCAAGGCAATCGCCAAGACTTCATCGATCCACTTCACCGCGCGTATGTCGAGGTTGGCTTTGATGTTGTCGGGTACTTCCTTGAGATCACGTTCGTTCTCTTTGGGAATGATAACGATTTTAATACCGCCGCGGCGGGCAGCTAATAATTTTTCTTTGAGCCCACCGATGGGCAAGACTTCGCCGCGCAGGGTGATTTCACCGGTCATCGCGACATCGGCTCGCACTGGCGTTTCGGTCATTACACTCACTAAGGCCGTGCACATGGCAACACCGGCACTCGGGCCGTCTTTCGGTGTGGCGCCCTCTGGCACGTGAATGTGGACATCGTGACGCTCATGGTAAATCGCGGGTATCCCCATCGCTTGCGAGCGCGAACGCACAACGGTAATCGCCGCCTGTATCGACTCCTGCATGACTTCACCGAGTTGGCCGGTTTTCACCTGACGCCCCTTACCGACAACCGAAACCGCCTCAATGGTCAGTAACTCACCACCCACCGAGGTCCAAGCGAGACCTGTGACCTGCCCCACTTTGTTGTCTTCTTCGGCGATGCCAAAGTTGCATTTACGTACGCCCAAAAGATCAGGCAGCATTTCAGGTGTGACGGTCGTCGTGCCACTGAGTTCACCGATCGCAAAACCTTTGACCATCTTGCGGCACACTTTAGCGATTTCACGCTCAAGGGCACGGACACCGGCTTCGCGTGTGTAATAGCGAATAATATCGAGCAAGGTGTCGTCTTGAATGACGACTTCGTCACTGCGCAAACCATTCACTTTGACTTGCTTTGGAATCAGGTAGCGCAGTGCGATCGACAATTTCTCGTCTTCGGTGTAACCCGGAATGCGAATCACCTCCATGCGATCAAGCAGGGGGCCGGGAATATTCATCGTGTTTGAAGTACAGACAAACATCACGTCCGACAGGTCGTAGTCCACCTCCAGATAGTGGTCATTAAAGGCGTGATTTTGCTCTGGATCGAGCACTTCCAGCATCGCCGACGCTGGGTCACCGCGGTGATCCATGCCCATTTTGTCGATTTCATCGAGTAAAAACAGCGGGTTGCGCACCTCTGCCTTGGCCATTTTTTGCAGCAGTTTGCCCGGCATGGAACCGATGTAGGTACGGCGATGACCGCGAATTTCAGCCTCGTCGCGGACGCCACCCAAGGCCATGCGGACGAATTTACGATTGGTCGCGCGGGCCATCGACTCACCGAGCGAGGTCTTGCCCACCCCAGGCGGACCCACCAGACACAGCACGGGGCCGCGCACCTTGCGCACACGCTTTTGTACCGCCAAGTATTCTAAAATACGGTCTTTGACCTCTTCTAAGCCAAAGTGGTCTTCATCGAGTATCTTCGCCGCGCGTTTAAGATCGTGTTTGACCTTGCTGCGCTTGCTCCAGGGCACGCTCACCATCCATTCGATGTAGCCCCTGACGACCGACGCTTCAGCGGACATCGGCGACATCATCTTCAACTTATTGAGCTCCGCGGTCGCCTTGTCGCGCGCTTCATTGGACATTTTGGCGGCTTCGATACGATTCTGCAGGTCGTCAATTTCGTTCGGCGCGTCGTCCATGTCACCGAGTTCTTTTTGAATGGCCTTCATCTGCTCGTTCAGATAGTACTCGCGCTGACTCTTCTCCATCTGTTTCTTGACGCGACCACGAATGCGCTTCTCAACTTGAAAGAGATCAATCTCCGCGTCCATCAGCCCCATCAGGTGGTCGATACGCGCGCGGATTGAGCCGATTTCAAGGATGCGCTGTTTCTCTTCTAAATCAACGCTCATGTGTGCTGCAATGGTGTCTGCCAAGCGCCCAGGCTCGTCGATGCCCGACAAGGATGTCAGCACCTCGGTCGGCACCTTCTTGCTCAGGCTGACGTATTTTTCGAACTGCTCAACCGCACTGCGTACTAGTGCATCGGCTTGATCTGCAGGGATCGCCTCGGTTTCGATCTGACGCACAGCGGCCACCGTAAACGCACCCTCGTCATCAACCGACTCCATCACAGCGCGATACTCACCCTCGACCAACACTTTGATGGTGCCGTCGGGCAGTTTCAGTAACTGGAGGATATTTGAGACGGTGCCGACCTGATACAAATCATCGACAGCGGGATTGTCGTCAGCGGCGTTGCGCTGAGCGACAAGCAAAACCTGCTTGTCCCCCGCCATGGCCTGCTCAAGCGCCTCAATCGACTTTTCGCGGCCGACAAACAGCGGCAAAACCATGTGCGGATACACCACGACATCACGCAGTGGCAATAAGGGTAGTTCGATGGCGACTACATCGGTCATAGTTCTCTCCAGAATCCTTTCCCTCGATATGGGGATGATACGCGTATTCTGCAAGCAATAGTGGCAAATACCTGCGCAAATAACCGCAAACGCGCGTGTTTTTGACAAAAAAAAGGGTAGCTGCAAGCTACCCTTTAGATGAACTACTCGTCCGAGGCCGCCAGGGCCTGCGCTTGCGGTTCATAAACCAGTAGCGGTTCAGACTCGCCTTTGATCACCGACTCATCGATAACGATCTTAGCCACACCCGATTCCGAGGGGATGTTGTACATAGAGTCGAGCAAAATACCCTCGAGGATTGAACGCAAGCCCCGAGCACCGGTTTTGCGCTCCATGGCGCGCTCGGCCACCGCGCGTAACCCGTCCTCACGGAAGTCGACTTCAACGCCTTCCATCTCGAACATTTTCGCGTACTGCTTGGTCAACGCATTGCGAGGCTCGGTGAGGATGCGCACCAAAGCGTCGATATCGAGCTCTTCAAGCGTAGCGATCACCGGCAGACGACCGACAAACTCTGGGATCAAGCCGTATTGCACCAGGTCTTCCGGCTCTAGATCGGCCAGTGTTTCGCCGAACTTACGGTTTTCATCTTTGCTCTTAACCTCGGCAGAGAAGCCAATACCGCCCTTCTCCGAGCGATTGCGAATGACCTTATCAAGACCCGCAAAAGCACCACCACAAATAAACAAAATGTTCGATGTGTCGACCTGTAAGAACTCCTGTTGCGGATGCTTGCGGCCACCCTGCGGGGGCACTGAGGCGACCGTGCCCTCGATCAGCTTCAACAACGCCTGCTGAACACCCTCGCCCGACACGTCTCGCGTGATGGAGGGGTTATCTGACTTGCGCGAAATCTTGTCGATTTCGTCGATGTAAACAATACCCACCTGGGCCCGCTCGACATCGTAATCGCACTTTTGCAGCAGCTTTTGAATAATGTTTTCCACGTCTTCGCCGACATAACCCGCTTCGGTGAGCGTCGTGGCATCGGCGATGGTAAACGGCACGTCTAACAAGCGCGCCAAGGTTTCAGCCAGCAGCGTCTTACCCGAGCCGGTAGGGCCGACCAGTAGAATATTGCTTTTGCTCAGCTCGACGTCTTCGCCTTTGGCTTGCGGGGCGTAACGCAGGCGCTTGTAATGGTTGTAAACAGCAACCGACAGCACGCGCTTGGCACGCTGCTGACCAATGACGTACTGATCGAGAATCTTGTTGATTTCATGGGGAATCGGTAGACGTTCGCTGCTGGGTTCACCCGCCGCTTCTTGAATTTCTTCACGGATGATGTCGTTGCACAAATCAACGCATTCATCGCAAATGAATACCGAGGGACCGGCGATCAGCTTGCGCACTTCGTTCTGGCTCTTTCCGCAGAAAGAACAGTAAAGCAGCTTGCCGTTATCGTCAGTCGAGTTGTTATCTTTTGCCATATTTAGATACCTAATGCCGCTAGTTCTTCACCGGCTATGCGATAACCTTGATACGTTTGACCGACCATTGCAAGTCGCGAAATCGCTACCTGCAAGGAATTTACGCGTCAGCTAATGGAACGCGGCGATCAATCACTTGATCAACCAGGCCGTACTCAACACTCTGCTCAGCACTCATAAAACGATCGCGTTCGGTATCCCGTTCGATGTTCTCGAGTGTCTGGCCAGTGTGATCAGCCATCAGTCGGTTGAGTCGCTCACGCAGGAAGAGAATTTCTTTTGCCTGAATTTCAATGTCAGTTGCCTGACCCTGTGCACCGCCGCTCGGCTGATGGATCATGGTGCGTGCATTCGGCAAAATGTAGCGCTTGCCCTTGGCACCGCCGCTGAGCAAGAAAGCGCCCATCGACGCGGCCTGACCAATGCACATTGTGCTGACGTCAGGCTTGACGAACTGCATGGTGTCGTAGATCGACAGACCCGCTGTCACCGAACCGCCCGGCGAGTTGATATACACGTGGATATCTTTGTCGGGGTTCTCTGATTCCAAGAACAACAACTGCGCGACAATCAGATTAGCCATGTAGTCTTCAACGGGACCGACAACAAAGATTACACGCTCTTTGAGCAGTCGCGAATAAATATCGAACGAGCGCTCACCGCGCGCTGTTTGCTCGATAACCATGGGCACTAAACCCACATTTTGTACATCTAACGCTGACTTACCGTAACCCATGTAGCGACCCCAGCTTGACTTGATATCAGCCCTGTTGCGGACGCGCAGTTGCCAACGCGTCCTGATAAGAACAGGGTTCGTCTTCAATATTAGCGGATGTTAACAAGGTATCCACTAACTGATCTTCTAGAACACGCGATTCAACCGAAGCCAACTGCTCATTTTCAGAGTAGTACCAATTGACCACTTCTTCAGGCTCTTGATAAGTCGACGCGATATCTTCAATCAGCTCACGTACTTTGGCAGAATCTGCCTGCAAATCAAACTTGCCGATCATTTCAGACAAGACGAGCCCGAGCTTAACGCGACGATCGGCTTGGGTTTTGAACATGTCGTCGGGCAGAATGCTCTTCAGGTCCATGCCTTCAGGGGCCTGGCCACCGAACTGCTGGAACATCTGCTTGCGCATACCGTCGATTTCCTGTGCCACGAGGCTGCTGGGCACTTCCATGCTCTCGTGCGCTGCAACTACCGCATCCATCACTTGCTGCTTGACGTGGTTCTGGACCGCATTGCGCAGCTCGCGCTCCATATTCTTGCGTACTTCCTCACGGAAAACCGCTTCGCCACCCTCTTCAACGCCATAGCTAGCAAACAGCTTTTCGTCTAGGGGAGCCAGTTCAAGGGTCTTAACGGTTTTTACAGTGATATTGAACTGTACCGCAGCACCCTGCAGATCTTCCTGCTGATAGTCTTCAGGGAAAGTGAGATCCAAGGTGATCTCAGCGCCCGGAGCCAGACCTACGATGCCCTCTTCAAAGCCGGGAATCATGCGCTTTGAGCCCAATTCCAATGAAAAGTCCTCGCCGCTACCGCCTTCAAAGGCCTCGCCATCGCGGGTGCCGACAAAATCGATGACGACGGTGTCGCCCTCTTCTGCAGCGCGCTCAACTTCAACTTGCTGACCCTGCTGTTTGCGGAATACGTCGATGATGTTATCGACGTCTTCGTCGGTCACTTCAGCAACGGGGCGCTTCACGGCGAAGCCGCTGACTTCATTGAGATCAACGACGGGGAAAATTTCGAATATCGCGACGTACTCAACGTCTTTACCCGCTTCAAAGTTGCGGGCCTCAATACGCGGTTGACCCGCAGGGCGGAGATTTTCCTGCTCAACAGCCTCACGGAATGACTGGCTGATGACCTCGCCTAATACTTCTTGACGAACGCCTTCGCCGAATCGCTGCTTCATGACGCGCATTGGCACCTTGCCTGGGCGAAAGCCTGGCAAGCGAACGTTCTTAGCCGCGTCCTGCAGACGCTGTGCAACCGCACCGTCTACACGGTCAGCGGGAACGCCAACGGTTAGGCGTCGCTCCAGTCCTGAAGTCGTCTCGATGGAAACCCGCATGGTTTACTCCTGAATCATCAAAAAAGCCGCGTTGGCTGCCTAGCCCTTGCGAATATTCGGCCAAGGCTCGGGGTTATATGAGGTTGGTGCGGAAAGAGAGACTCGAACTCTCACACCTTTCGGTACTGGAACCTAAATCCAGCGCGTCTACCAATTTCGCCACTTCCGCAAACATGATGTCGGCTTTACGTTATTGCCGGTTTTCTAAGGGCGCGGATATTGGCACAGACCTTTGCGAGTTTCAACGGCCGTCGGTGCAAAAGCTGCGAAAAGTATCCGCTACAAGTCTTGGTCCGCCGAGACAGGTCAGCAGCTTGTCTGCTGCGCCCAAGGCCGCGTTAAAACACCCTCGCCCGGGATGCTAAATAGATAAAACACTAATAAAATCAACGTATTACCGCTATAAAATAAAAATGAATCTACAATAACATAAGGCCTATTGTGTTTATTTCGGATCGGTCTAAAAAACCCCGCGCAGACTGTAGCAAAGTGCGTGGATATGGTCATAATGGTGCTTGTTCAGTGCCACTAGCGCAGCACGGAACAAAATCGGGGTCTTTATGTGGTTTACAACCAACCCTAGCACGGCACCGGATGCTTCTCCGAGCCCTGCGTAGTACTCCTAAAAGTCTTTTATTGGGGCCAGAGCGCCCCATTTTTGTGCGCGTGTTACGCAGCTTAAAGCGTGTGCGTAGCGCGATCAGACTTCAACGCCCCACCCAGGTGGTTTTCGATTTTGGTGTTTGCCGCCGCGTCCTGCTCGGAAAATTGCACGCCAATACCCGCCTGTCGATTACCTTGTGAACCCATTGGGGTGATCCAAACGACGCGCCCGGCAATCGGAATCTTTTCCGGCTCGTCCATCAGCGACAGCAACATAAACACCTCATCGCCAATGCGATATTGCTTATTGGTGGGCACAAAAAGCCCGCCATTTTGTAAAAACGGCATATACGCCGCATACAAAACCGCTTTGTCTTTGATGGTCAGCGAGAGAATACCCTGCCGTGTGCCTTCGCTCATGAAATTAACTACCTCATTAACAGTGGCTGATACTAACAGCTGATCGCGTTTCGCCCAACTGCCTAGCGCTCAGACCACAAGCCTGCCACATGCCGACAAGCCTCAGCATATAAAATGTCTTTGGCGGGATTTACGCCCGCCCTAACCGCCGCGAGCATATTGACAATCGCATCGCTCGCCACAAATGATTTAGGACCAAACTGCGCCAACTCGGCAGCGCTGGCACTCGCTAGGCGCTGGGACAACGATTGATACAAGGCGCTTAACATAGCTTCAGGCGGCTCACTCGCCAGCGCAGCACTGGCCTCCGCAGCACTCACGTGGGCGGTTAACAAACCTCGAATCAACTGGGCCCGCGTTTGCACCGCTTCCAGGTTGCCACTGACAATCAGGTCAAAAGCTGCCAGCGGCCGATGACTCGCCGCAGCCAAAGCGCTGATCAGGGTTTCCTGTGGAATGCCTGTAGCCGCCGCATCGGTACCAGTGAGCTCATCTTGCAGCCAACGCAGGGATGCCTCCAACGTGGGTGTCGGCAGCACGACTTGCTGACAACGCGAGCGCACGGTTGCGGGCAAATCGCTCGGGCGGTGGCTGACCAAGAGTAAAGCACTGTTGCCTGCAGGCTCTTCTAGGGTTTTTAGGAGCGCGTTAGCTGCCGCTGTGGTCATCGCCTCCGCCGGTGCGATTGCCAATACTTTGTGGCTGCCATAGCCGGAGGTCTGCTGTATGAAGCCGAGCATGGCGCGCACCGCATCAATGCCGATGGCACGCTTGTCGGGTGCTGGCGCCAACCAGCGGTAATCACCATGTCCACCGCCCTGGGCCACCTGACAGGCACCACAATGACCACAGGCACGGTAATTGCGCGGTGATGCACACAACAATAGCGACGCCAAACTCTCGGCGAAGCGCGCTTTACCGAGCCCCTCGGCACCGCTAATCAACAGCGCGTGCGGCAATTGATTTTGCTCGCGCCTAAGCGCCAGCTGATCGAGCGCGGCCGCCTGCCAAGGCAATGGCTGTTGCTGCCAATGTGCTAATGAAACCGTTTCGCTCACGGTAAAAGCTCCGAGACAATAGCCTCTAAGTCGCGCTGAACCTGCACCAAAGGTTGGCCCGCATCGACGACTCGATAACGTTGGGGCGCGGCCTTGGCCCGCGTTAGGTAGGCGGCGCGGACCCGGCGAAAAAACGGCAGTGACTCCTGCTCAAAGCGATCCAATTCACCGCGCGCCACGGCCCGCTGCATTCCAATTTCTGGGTCGACATCCAAAATGACGGTTAAATCGGGCTGACGATCCCCTTGCACTAGCGTTTCGAGCGCACTAATAAACGTGGTATCCAAGCCGCGACCCGCGCCTTGATAGGCGAAGGTGGCGTCGGTAAAGCGATCGCACAACACCCATTCACCCGCGGCTAATGCCGGCTCTATAAGCCGAGCCAGATGCTGTGCCCGCGCAGCAAATATCATCAGCAGTTCGGTCGCAGGCACTGGGGCATCACCCTCGGTGGTGAGCAGCAAATCGCGCAGTCGCTCACCCAATTCGGTGCCACCGGGTTCGCGGGTCAGCCTTAAGCGCACACCGCGCGCGCGCAGTGCATCGGCTAAATAACTGCGATTGGTCGACTTACCGACACCTTCGCCGCCATCGATAGTGATAAATTTTCCACGTACATTCATTCGATGGTAGACCTATAGTTTGCAGCGCGTCGCAATTGGTAGCGCCGCACATTGGCTTCATGCTCTGCCAAAGTAGTGGCAAAAGCGTGGCTGCCGTCCCCTTTCGCCACAAAATATAGCGCGTCCTCACGGGCCGGATGCATCACCGCTGAAATTGCCGCAATGCCCGGCAACGCAATCGGCGAGGGTGGCAGTCCGTTAATCTTATAGGTATTCCACGGATTATTGACATCGCGTAAATGCGCGCGGGTCAAATTACCTGCGTAGCGAGCACCCAAACCATAAATCACCGTCGGATCGGTCTGTAAACGCATACCTTGCTGCAGTCTACGCACAAAGACGCCCGCGATTCTTGGACGCTCGCCTGGAACACCCGATTCACGCTCCACAATTGACGCCAGAATAAGCGCTTCGTAGGGAGTCTTCAGCGGCACACTCGCATCCCGAGCCTGCCATTGCTGATTTAAGGCTGCACCCAGCGCGTCGTGTGCACGGCGTAGAATGGTGAGGTCCGTATCACCCTTCGTGTACTGATAGGTTTCGGGCAAAAACAAGCCCTCAGCATGGGTATAGGGCGCTGCCAAGGCCAGCAATTGCGGGTCATCTACGCCGCTGAGTACGCGCTTGAGTGCAGGCGCGTTGCCGAGCACGTCGAGTGCGTCGATTAAGCGAATGCCCTCGGGCAGCGTCACTTGATAGCGGATCACATCGCCGGAGGTCAGCTTCAGCAGCAGCTTTGCGGCGGTGGTATCGGCATCCAAATGGTATTCGCCAACATGAATCCGCGCATCTAAGCCCTGCCAGCGCGCGGCCACCTCTACCAGTCGACGATAGGGCAGCCACCCCGCCGCCGCCGTCCTCGCCAACACGGCCTTCAGGCTGTCCCCAGCGACCACCTCTATGTAGGCGCCCTCTGCAGGCAGCGGCAACGGGTTATGCAACGCCCCGTCCAGCCGTTGCCATCCGACCAACACCAGCACTGCCAGAGACAACAACAGCGTCAAAAACACCCGCTTCATCGGCAGCTCACAACGGATCGCCATGAATGATGGATGCTAACTGTTCACCAACGGGAAATGACGACCAAGTGCTAGCGCGCAATTGCGCGATGGATCTGACCCCCAAAACGCTGTTAGTCGTGAAGGCTTCATCGGCGCAGAGCACGTCATCAAGCGTGAGATCCTGCACATGAACGGACAGACCAAGCAGCCCAGCTAAGCCATTTACAATAGCGGCTCGCCGGGTACCGCTGATACCTGCTTTATGCAAGCACGGGGTCTTTAACGTGTGGCCATTACGCACAAAAATATTGCCGGTAGCGGTTGAGATAACAGAACCGTCCTGACCCAGCATCAAGGCATCGACAACCCCGG
>Ga0209137_1002517_pt1 | contig 16079 bp, 9 predicted proteins | sample SaaInl5LU_22_DNA_FD_184642 | JGI IMG/M metagenome (GOLD analysis project Ga0209137, IMG submission 184642) | Marine microbial communities from expanding oxygen minimum zones in the Saanich Inlet - ESP_105LU_22_DNA (SPAdes) (version 2) | ecosystem: Environmental > Aquatic > Marine > Intertidal... | reverse complement strand
ACTAGAATATTATCAAAAATTACAGCGTTAACAACGGTTCAGTACATCAATAAATTTATATTCGATAGGAATATTAATAATATTAAAATTAGCATTATTTAAAATGCACAACGGGTACTGATAGTCAAATTGTATTAGAGAATGCCTTTACAGCACCAAGAATATTTGCTGTAGATTTAACACATGCTAATTGGACTGGTACTATAAATCAGTTTGATTTTATTTTTAGAGATAATACTGGTACAGGTAATTTAACTACATCTGGTAGTGTTGTCATAGAAAAGATAGAGTTTTCATCAACAATACCTGCTAATCATACTTATTTATTCAACGCAGATGGATATACAGAAGGCTTTACAACTACTGATGCCACAGCTACTGTTGCTGACGGAGTTTTAACATTCACTCCAAATGCTGTAGATGTAAGCCCTAAACTTATACAAAGTAGTTTTAGAATGCTTCAAACTGATGTTTCTCATGTTCATATTACCTATAAAAATGAGTCAGCATTAAACAACGAGTTACGTATTACTTATACTAGTTCTACTGGTACAAATGGAGGTAAACAATGGACTATAGGAACAAATGATACAGAATATAAAACAATTACACTTGAATTAGCAGCTCAAGCTGATCAATGGAATGCTGGTAATATTGCTACTAATTTTACAGTTTTGATAAGGGAGTCTGTAGATAACCTTACAGATGATACTGGAGCACTAAAAATACAATCTATTGTTTTCAGTAACTCAGCTACACCACCAAATATGTTTGAAGGAGGTACAGATTCAGATTGGGCAACTGCTACAAATTGGAGTTTAAATGAAGTACCTGCTTCAGGATCTTCAAATCCTGTAAACGATGTTGTTACTATCCCAGCCACCAGTTCTGCTGTTATAAATGCTACAACAGCTGCAGAGGTATCAGATTTAACAGTTGATTCAGATGGTTCATTAACAATTACAGGAGGAGGTTCTTTAATAGTAAGTGGAACTTCTACAGGAAATGTAACCTATAATAGAACCTTAACTTCTAAACCAGCTAATGCAGATGGATGGCATTTGGTGAGTTCTCCTGTGGCAGGTCAAGCTTATAATGATGCTTGGGCAACAACAAATAGTTTGGCAACAAGTGGTTCAAAAAGAGGTTTAGCTACTTTTAATGATGCTAACGATCCTAAATACGATTATTTATTAAACACTGATGCTAATGCAGGAACTTTTACCTCAGGTATTGGTTATTCTATGAAAAGAAGTGCAGATGGTACAGTAGATTTTACAGGTACTATAAATACAGCTGATGTAAATGGTGTAGCCGTTTCTGCTTCAGCAACTGATTATGTTTTATTGGGTGTACCTTATACTTCATATATGGGTAGTGCAGCTTTTTTAACGGCTAATGCAAATTTAAATCAAAGTCAAATTTGGGTATGGGAACAAGGAGTAACTGGTGGAAATTATATTGCTTCTACTGCTAAAGCAGACAATTTTATTTTAGCACCTGGTCAAGGATTTTTTGTTAAAAAAGCAACTATTGGAGCAACTGTAGATTTTGCAGCATCTAATCAAGCAGCAAATGCAGATACTTTTAAAAAATCAACAAGCACAGAAGTTAAACTTTTAGTAAATGATGGAAATACAGAACGTTTTGCAAAAATGTATTATCTAAACAATGTTACCAAAGGTTATGATGTTGGATATGAAGGAGAAACTTTTGGAGGTGTAGAAAATAAATTCGATGTTTTTTCTCATTTAGTTGAAGGAAATCAAGGTAAAAACTACCAAGTACAATCTTTACCTTTATCAGAAATGGAATCTACCATAGTTCCTTTAGGTTTAAAAGTAGATTCAGAGAAAGAAGTTACAATATCTGCAGAGACATTAAACTTACCAACAGGTTTAAAAGTATATTTAGAAGACAGATTAAACAATACGTTTACAAGATTAGATGAAGCAAATACAAACTACAAGGTGCAAGTAACTGCAGGAACAACAGAAGGTCGTTTTTATTTACATACTTCAGCTAAATCTGTATTAAGTACAGATAAAGAATTGTTAAATAGTGTAAGTATTTATAAATCGAATACTGCTACTTTAAGAATTGTTGGTTTATCTCAAGGAAAAACGAGTGTAAAAATCTATAATGTGCTAGGAAAAAAAGTAATGAGTTCTAATTTCAATGCCAATGGTGTTAAAGAAATTTCTTTACCAAAATTATCTTCAGGGGTTTATGTTGTTCAATTAGAAACTGAAGCTGGTAAATTAAACAAAAAAATTGTTTTAGAATAATCATCAACCTTATAAATATAGCACATTATGAATAAAAATATAAAAAATACACAAGAAAACATAGAAGACATTACACGTAAAGAAGCTATTAAAAAGATAGGTAATTACGGTAAATATGCAGCATTAACTGCATTAGGTACGTATATGATTTTAAATCCACAAAAAGCACAAGCTTCAAGTCCAGAAGCACCTGGAACAGGGTTTTAATAATAAGTCTTAAAATTTTTTAAAAAAAACACCAACTTTTCAAAGTTGGTGTTTTTTGTTTTTAACATAACACTACAGGATATATTTTTAGTTTTCTGTCTTTAGATTTGTTAGTTATAAGTTTAGCTACAAACAAAAAAAGAAAATAATATCAAATAGGTCAAAACAATATACCGGAGACTGTATCATTCTATATAACGTTAATAAATTCAATGCTAAAAAAGCAAAAGAACTTTTTAAAATTCAATAATTAAAATGATTAAAAAATTAACAATTGTAGTTGCATTTATATGTTTTATGTTGCAACTAAATGCACAACAAAGTAGAACAAAATACAACTTTAATCCAGATTGGAAATTTATCAAAGCAAATCCAACTGACGCACAATTGGTAAATTATGATGATTCAAGTTGGTTTACAATAAGCACGCCTCATACGTTTAATGACGTAGATACTTTTGATGATTTAAGTATTGGTAAACATATTGGAGAGAAAAATCAATTTAGAGGAACAGTTTGGTATAGAAAACATTTTAAGCTGCCAAAGTCAGACGCAGATAAAAAAATTTATATCGAATTTGAATCGGTTCGTCAAATTGCAGATGTATATATCAATGGGATATATTTAGGAACCAATAAAACAGGTTTTATTCCTTTTGGATACGATATTTCTAAACATTTAAAATTCGATGGTCAAGAAAATATTATTGCAGTAAAAGTAAACAACGATAGAGGAGAGCATTTTAGAGATAATTTTCCATTAGTTTGGCATCATGAGCATTGGCATCCAAACCATGGTGGAATATACAGGAATGTGTTTTTACATGTAATGAACCCTGTTCATATTACACTGCCTTTATATGATAATTTAAAAACTGTTGGAACATATGTATACGCAGAAAACATATCAAATAAGAGAGCAGATGTACACATTTCAGCAGAAACTGTAAATGAATCATCAGAAGAGAAAAAAATTACTTTCGAAGCTAAAATTATTGATGCAGAAGGTAAAGAGGTAAGTTGTACTAAAAAAACGCAAACTTTAAAAGCAAGAGAAACTTTTACGTTTTCAACAAAAAATAAAGTCAAAAAACCGAACTTATGGTACACAAGAAAACCATATATGTATCAAGTAGTAACTACCTTAAAAGAAGGTGACAGAGAATTAGATAGGTATACAACTCCTTTAGGAATTAGAACATTTGAATTTAATAAAGATACAGGTTTTCATAACAATAGAGAGTATGCCAAATTGCATGGCTGGGGACAAAAACCAACTGCAGGTTGGGCAGGTTTAGGAGCAGCACAACCAGATTGGTTAAAAGAATATACCTATCGTTTAATGGACGAAGCTGGTGGTAATTTTATACGTTGGGGACACTGTGCAGGTTCTCCAGCAGAAATTGCAATGGGAGACAAATATGGTTTTGTAACCTTAATGCCTGGGGTTAGTGGAGAGTCTCAAGATGAAGGAGAAACTTGGGATATTAGAATTGCTGCTTTTAGAGATATGATTGTGTATTACAGAAATCATCCATCTATTTTTATTTGGGAAGGTGGTAACTGGGCAGAAACTGAGGCACATTATAAAGAAATTTTAGACATCATAAAAACTTATGATCCTCATGGAAAACGATTGATGGGGAACAGAAGAGCAGATGTAAAAGAAGACTCAGAACCCTATATTTCTATCGAAATTGGTACAGAAGGTTGGCAAAGAGAATATGCTCATTTGCCGTTAATTGAAAGTGAATATTTAAGAGACGAAGGTTCAAGACGTGTTTGGGATAAATTTACACCAGATGATAATTTTTGGACTCACCCAAATATCTCTAGAAATGTGTATAAAATTGGTTCAGAAGTGTTTGCAGTACGTCAAGTAGAAGATTGGTGGGACAAGATGGGTAAAAAATCCTATCATAGTGGTGGTGCCAATTGGGTTTTTTCTGATGGACCTCATGGAGGAAGAAATCCAACAGAAGTTACCAGAGCAAGTGGCGAGGTAGATGCTGTAAGATTAAAAAAGGAAGCTTTTTACGCTACAAAAGCAATGTGGAGACCAGAAGCTCAAATTCACGTAATTGGACATTGGAATTACGAAAAAGGAACTAAAAAAACCATGTATGTAGTTTCTAATTGTACAAAAGTAAAACTATATATTAATAACAAATTAATTGGAACAGATGAAAAAGCAGACAATGGGTATTTATATAAATTCCCTAATGTTGTATTCCAAGAAGGAGAAATTAAAGTTGAAGGGTATTTAAATGACAAATTGTTGGTAACTCAAACTAAAAAAACCGTTGGAGAGCCAGTTGCCATAAAATTAACGTCAACTGTTGGTCCAAAAGGTTGGTTGGCTAATGGTTCAGATATTGCTTTAGTTGATTTTGAAATTGTAGATAAAGAGGGTAGCAGACATCCTTTAGGAAGAAATAAAGTAGATTTTACCATTTCTGGTCCTGGAATTTGGAGAGGTGGTTACAATAGTGGAAAAACAAACACCACAAACAATTTGTTTTTAGACGCAGAAGCTGGTATCAATCGTGTGGCAATTCGTTCTATGTTACAAGCAGGTGATGTAACCATTACAGCAACAACAGATGATGGTTTAAAATCGGATACAATTACCATAACCTCACAGCCTGTAGCTATAGAAAACGGAATGTCTACATTACTTCCTCAAGTGTATAACATAGCTTCAAATATAGAAGAACCCTTACCAATTCATACACCAAAAACAGCACCTTACAATTCTGCTAGAGTAAATAAAAGCGACCTGTTTACCAAGTTTAGTTATACAGGAAATGGAAAAGCTACATTAAGAAAAAATGTACATTGGGGAAAGAAAACTTATACAGATATGGAGCATAATTATACCGTAATTCCTAGATATTTGGTTGGTTCAGAATATATAAGAGTTCCAAATTCTGATGGAAAATATTGGGCAAGAGACCAGTTGCAATTTATTGCAGGTAAAGATATGATTATTTACGTTGGTCATGATGACAGAGTAAAAAGACCTGTATTTTTAACTAAAGATTATATAGATACAGGAGATGATGTTAATCTAGGAGGTGTTAAAATGTCGCTCTTTAAAAGAGTAGCTAAAAAAGGAGAAAGTATTATTATGGCAGGAAATAGCGATGGAGATGTGCCAGAAGAAAGTAGAATGTATTTTGTTATTGGAAAAACATTGAAAAAATAGAGATATAGTAAAGTTTTTTGAAAAAGAAAAAGTAAAGGTTTCTTGTAGTATAAATACCATTATAGTACAGGATACCTTTTTTCATTTTAAAATTTAATTTTATTAATTCAATTTATACAATATAAAATATCTTTAGATAGCCTGTTTATGAGTAATGAAATACATTTTAAAGTGTTGATTTTTATGTCATTATTCTGTTTTTTGAATTCTTTTGCTCAAAACCCAATTGTGCCAAATAAAGGATTAAATGATCCTCATATTCATATTTTTAACGATACTGCTTATGTGTATGCTTCTCATGATAAATCTATTAAGAACAAAAAGTTTATTATGGAAGATTGGTGGGTTTGGTCTTCACCAGATTTAGTAAATTGGATAAAAAGAAGCGTTTTAAATCCAAAAAACACATATATAGGTAAAGATTTTACCAGATGTTGGGCAACAGATGTTGCGTATAGAAATGGTAAATATTACTGGTATTTTTCTGAAGGAAATCAGCAAACAGGTGTTGTTGTGGGTAATTCTCCTGTAGGTCCTTGGAAAGATCCTTTAGGAAAACCACTATTAACTTCAGAATTAACACCAACAGATGAGTATGATATGGCTATTTTTGAAGAGAATGGTGAACATTATATTATTTTCGGAGTTTGGGAGTATTACATTGCAAAACTGAATTATGACATGATTAGTTTAGCAGAAAAACCAAGAAAAATTATCATAAATAACCCAAGAGGGCCTTACAATCAAGATGGTAAAAATTTTGAAAAACCAACAGACGATAAGCCTTTTATGCATAAATACAATGGTAAATATTATCTATCTTGGGGATGTTTTTACGCCATGTCCGATAATTTATATGGTCCTTATGATTACAAAGATTCGGTTATAAAACAAGAAAGTTTTGCAGAAGGGTATGATGCACCAACTTGGCCAAATGGTTTCTTACAAGGTAGACACGGGTCCTTTTTTGAATGGAACAACCAATGGTATTATACGTATTGTGATATTAGTCAAACAGGAAATCGTTATTTTAGAGATACCTTTATAAGTTATGTCCACTATAAAGAAAATGGAGAAATGGCTATGATAAGAGTTGATGGTGTTGGAGTAGCAAATTATAATGCAAACAAAAAAATTGAAGCAGAAGATTATTTTAAAGCAGAAGGAATAGAGAAAAAAGAAACAGATAGTGGCTTTGTAATTCAAACCAATGCAAACAAAAGTTATCTGAATTTTACCAATGTTAAAGGTTTAGCCAAGAAATCTGAACTAACATTAAAAGTTTCAGGTAATAAAGGGGCTAAGTTTACAGTAAAAGTTTTAAGAAATGCATTAAAAGGAGAATTAATAGGTTTTAAAACCATCACAATAAAAGAAAAAACTGATGATTTTTCGGATATAACAATCAGTTTAAAAAAACTTAATTCAAAAGAAAATATTTATTTAACTATAGAACAATTAACCAACAATCAATTACAAATTGATTCATTTTCATTTTCAAAATAAACACTAACAATGAAGAAATTACTTGTATTATCATTAATTACTATTCTTTTTTACTCCTGTGGAGAATCAGATTCCAAAAAAGATTACAAAGACAAATCCTTATCAATAGATGAGAGAGTTGAAGCGCTACTACCACTAATGTCTACAGAAGAAAAAGTAGCACAAATGCGAATTTTTCACGCTAATATTGGAGCAAAACCAGATAAAGATGGAAATTTAGTTTTGTCAAAAAGAGTTATTAAAAAATTAAAATTAGGTATTGCAGGGATTAAAAACCCAGGAGAACATATAGATCCTGTAGCTGCTGCTAAAATGAATAATGAATTGCAGAAATACATTATCGAAAACAACAGATGGGGCATTCCTGCTTTGTTTGTAACTGAATCTTACAATGGTGTAGATGCAGAAGGTTGTACATTATTTGGTCGTCCAATGACCTCTGCAGCATCATTTAATACAGAATTGGTACAAAGACAATGGGATGTTGTCGGTAGAGAAGCTCGTTTAAGAGGTATGCACATGTGTCATTCACCAGAAGCAGATTTAGTAAGAGATCCTCGTTTTGGAAGAATGAGTGAAGCCTTTGGAGAAGATACCTATTTAACAACTCAAATGGTTAAAAATGCCATTATTGGTGTACAAGGAAATTATGAAGGTTTAGGTGCAGGAACACACATTGGAGCAGTTGCAAAACACTTTGCTGGCTATGGTCAGGTTTTAGGAGGTTCTAATTTTGCTGCAATCGAAATATCGGAAAGAACATTAATTGATGAAATTTATCCACCTTTTGAAGCTGCTGTAAAAGAAGCAAGAACTTTAGGGATTATGGCTTCTCATGGAGATTTAAATGGGGTTGCAAGTCATGGAAATCCTGAGTTATTAACAGGTGTTTTAAGAGATCAATGGGGTTTTGAAGGCTATGTAGTTTCAGACTCTAATGATATTGCACGTTTGTTTTATTTTATGAAAGTTGCAGAATCACCTGAAGCTGCAGCACAAATGGGCTTAGAAGCAGGAATTGATATCGATTTATATGCTGAAGATTCGTATTCTTACTTACCAAAAATGGTGGAGAAAAATCCTGAATTAATGAAGTTAATTGATAGATCTGTAAGACGTGTGTTAAGAACAAAATTCATCTTAGGATTGTTTGATAATCCTTATATCGATTTAGAAGAAACTAAAAAAGGAGTGCGTGCAGTATCTTCTTTAGAATTGGCAAAAGAATCGGATTTAGAATCTATCATTTTATTAAAGAACGAAGAAAACACCCTGCCTTTAAATAAAAACAAGACTACAAGAGTAGCATTGTTAGGACCTTTATTAAAAGAAAATACAAAAGCAATGTTTGAGTCTGCTGTTGGGAATAGCAATGTAAAATTCACCGCAGAAAAAGGTTTTAACTTAACTAATGAAAAAGGTGGTGCTCCTAAACTGTTAGATAGAGACCCTAAAGCAATTGCAAAATTGGTAAATATTGCAAAAAGATCTGATGTAGTAGTGTTGTTTTTAGGTGGTGATAAATTTACTGCTAAAGAAGCTTATTTTAGTAATAGTACACTTGGTGATAGAGCAACTATAGATCCAGTAGGTGCACAAGATGAATTGGTAGAAAAAATTACAGCTCTAGGGAAAAAAGTAATTGTAGTTTTAAAACATAGAAGAACGTTATCTATAAACACTATTGCAGAAAAAGCTGATGCTATTTTAGATACTTGGGATTTAAGTGAATTTGGAGATCATTCTACAGCTAAAATTATTTTTGGTGATGTATCTCCTTCAGGAAAATCGCCTGTAACCATTCCAAGATCAATTGGTCAGTTACCTTACCATTATAGTATGAAAGAAATCAACTATAAAAAAGAATATTTATTCTTAGGAAAGGGACCACTTTATCCTTTTGGTCATGGTTTAAGCTATGGTAATTTTGAATATTCAGATATTAAATTATCTAGTGATGAAATCACACCAGATACAGAAATTACGGCTAGTGTTACAGTTACCAATACAGGAAAAGTAAAAGCGAAGGAAGTAATACAAATGTATCTTAAAGATGAAATTGGTTCTGTAACAAGACCAGATAAAGAATTAAAAGGTTTTCAAAAAATTGAATTTGCTCCAGGAGAAAGCAAAACAGTATCGTTTACAATTACGCCTAAAATGTTAGAATTTACAGGTATAACTATGAAAAAAGTATTAGAAGCTGGAGATTATACCGTAAAAATAGGAACTTCATCAAAAGAATATTTAGAAGCAAAATTTAAATTAAAAAAATAGATTTAAAATGAACAAATCAATCTTATCATTATTAGCTGTTGTACTAACACTTTTTAGTTGTTCAGTATCACAAAATACGGTAGCTCAAAAATCAATTGATTTAGATAACGAAGCAATTCAAAAATCAATGATTAAAGCTTTAGAGTGGCAAGAGGCCCATCCTATTTTTGCAATACATCCAACAGATTGGACAGCTGGTGCTTACTATACAGGTGTGGCAAGAGCACACAAAACTACTAAGAATATGATGTATATGGCTGCTTTAAAAAATCAAGCAGTTTCAAATAACTGGGAAACTTACATAAGATTGCATCATGCAGATGATGTAGCAATTTCTTACAGTTATTTATATGTGGCTAGAAATGAAAAAAGAAGAAATTTTGCAGATTTAGAACCAACAAAGAAGTTCTTAGACACGCATTTATTTGAAGACAATAATTGGAAATCTGGTAAGGATAAAAGTAAGGAAGCAAAAACCATTTTATGGTGGTGGTGTGATGCTTTATTTATGGCACCTCCAGTAGTTAATTTATATGCAAAACATACCAAACAGCCAAAGTATTTAGAAGCGATGCATAAATATTATATGGAAGCGTACAATAGATTGTATGACAAAGAAGAAAACTTATTTGCTAGAGATATGCGTTTTGTTTGGCAAGGAAAAGATTCAGACAGAAAAGAGCCAAATGGTAAAAAAGTATTTTGGTCTAGAGGAAATGGTTGGGTACTTGGTGGTTTAGCATTACTTTTAGATGATATGCCTAAAGACTATGAGCATAGAGGTTTCTATGTAAATCTTTACAAAGAAATGGCAGCTAAAATTTTAAAGATTCAGCCAGAAGATGGTCTATGGAGAACAAGTTTATTAAGTCCAGAGTCTTACAATCATGGAGAAGTTAGTGGAAGTGGTTTTTACACTTTTGCTTTAGCATGGGGAATTAACAATGGTTTGTTAGATAAAAAACACACTCCAGCAGTTAAAAAAGCATGGAAAGGTTTAGCGGCTTGCCAACATGAAGATGGTAGAGTTGGTTGGGTACAAAATATTGGTGCTTTTCCAGAACCAGCATCTGCAGATAGCTGGCAAAACTTTGGTACAGGAGCTTATTTATTAGCGGGTAGTGAAGTGTTAAAATTGAAATAATAGATTTACATACTTAATGTAAACAAAAAAATCGAGGAATTTTTCCTCGATTTTTTTTGATCTAAACAATACGTTTTATTTGATTACTAATAGTTTATTTTTTCAAATACCTGGAAGTATATTTCCTATATTTTGCTGGAATTTTAGTAATCGATTTTATTTTAACATCTTTATAAAACGCTTCTGCAGCCTCTGATTGTAGTTGAATTCTGCCTTTTGTAAGTGGAAGAATTTTACCATCTAAATTTTTATATTTAGAGTTGAATAAAGCCATAACAACCTTCCCATTTACAATATGCAAACTAGTACCTTCGTAAGAAATTAGTTCTAGGGTATTCCATTCTCCATGAGGTTTTTCATTGTCGAAACCTTTGTTAACGTGCGCAGGAAATTTTCTTTCAATACTAGAAAATGTATTTAATTTAGCTTTGTGGGTGTAATCAAATTCTTTTTCGCCGTCTTTTTTTATGGATGGAATCTCAATTTGAGTTCCTGCTAAACTGTAATAATCGCCCATATCAGTTTCTTGAACTTGAAATTCTTGAGACTGCATCCAAACGTTCCAAAATTTAGTGTAAGGTCCAATACAATGGTATAAAATTCCATTATCACGCTTTCTTTTTAATCTTGGTTCCCAAACTTTTTCTCCCCATTTAAATTGAAGCTTTAAATGATAATTTTCGTATTCTTTTTTAGTGGTTAAAGCACCATATATTTCTCCAGAAATATGTAATACTTTTTCATCATTGATTGTTTTAAAAGTAAAAACATTTTTAGGATCGTTATTTAAGCCTAATGCTTTTGCATTTTTGCCATCACTTTTTGGATCAACATTTTCTAATCCTTTTACAGTTTTATGAGGTGCACCAATAAAAGTATCCCAATATTTAGAAGGGTTTTTACCAAATAACTTCGTCCATTTTTTTGAGATAACTGCTTCTTTTTTTAGTTGAGCAGCCCAAAGAATACCACCTTCAATATGCTTGTAAAAACGTACATCATCATAAATGGAAATAGTGTGTCCTAAAACTGTATAAAATACACGTCCACCATCATAAATATGACTCCAACTTATAGGATGATTGTCGGTATTCATTTGTTTTCCTTTGTACGATTTTTCATCAACAGTAGCTAAAACAGAAACATGTTTGCCTACGGGTTTTTTAAAATTATACCATTCGTCTTTAAAAACTTCTGTTTCTTTAAAACCAGTTACAGCTGGGTGATTGGTATATTTATTAACATAAACTGTTGCAGGTTGTACTTTTGGGTGGTTTTTAAAAGTAGCACCAATCATTTCTGTAAACCAATTCCATTCCATTTCTGTGTCAGAAGCTGCATGAATACCCACAAAACCTTTTCCTCTAGCAAAATAGTTTTTTAAAGCATTTTTTTGAGCATCAGAAAACAAATCTCCAGTTGTGTTTAAAAATACTAGCACATCATAATTAGCAAGATTTTTGGTTGTAAAATCCTCAGAGTTTTCAGAAAAAGTAATTTTCCAATTATTAGTTGAAGCCATTTTAGCTAAAAAATCTTTTCCTTTTGGGATAGATTTATGTCTAAAAGATCCTGTTTTAGAAAATACTAAAACATCTAAAAGATTCTCTTGAGCAATAAAAACTGTTGAAAATAGGAAAAGAAATACTGTAAAAATGTGTTTTAAAAATTTCATAGATGTGTTTTATTGTGTTTAATTTCCTGCTGTATAAGATGATGGTGCATTTTGAATACTTTTTCCTTTACCAACGGATGTAAAGACAATGCCAGCCCATCTAGCTCTTGTATATTCATTACCATCTGTACCAACTTTTGCGGTTACCGTTATTTTGTCTCCCTTTTTTAGGGTAATGTTTTCCCAGGTTTTATTGTAAGGTTTACCTTCCACAAAAAGTCTTTTGGTAATTTCAGGTTGATAAGAACCAATTTTTGTATCGTTAATAAATAAAGTAAAAGTTGAGTGTCCATCGTTTTCTCCTACGCCTACAAATACAATATCATAGTTGCCAGACTCAAAATTAAAAGAAGTACGGGTAGTTGCTTCTTTGTGTTTTTCAGGATGCACAGCCAACCAATTTTTACCATGCTTGTAAAATTTGTTATTTTTAATTGAAAATTCTTGAGCAGCAATTGATTTATTTTCTTTTGAAGACTTTGCTATGGTTTTAAAATAAGAATATTTGACTTCAGGAAAAGGTTTAGGCAATTTACCTTTGGCTAATACTACTTTTTGATCCTTTCCAATAGGTGTATAATCAATATCTTTTGTCAGTAGAAATTTATCAAATTCAAAGCCATCTTCTCGCATACTAAATGTAATATTATGTACACCTGCTTTTTTAATATCTAAATATATTTGATGAGGTACACCACAATGTATTTCTTTAGTTCGTTGGCTGTTAGACCATGTCCATTCGTTTTTTCCTTTACACCATTGTATTCTTCTTCCGTTTTCTGGCCAAACATTATTTAAACCAACATGCAAACCATTGTCTTCAGAACCAGTGCTAAAAGCTCTAACCCAAACATAATACCTACCCGCAGTATTAAATTTTATTTGGTAATTTAAAACACCTATTTCACCAGGTTTATTAGAAAAGTTTGTGCCACGAATTAACTTATCTGAATGTGTAACTCTTTCGTCAGGTAATATTTCTAAGTAAGCATTATTACTAGCGTCATAAATATGTTTAACATCTTCATCTCTACCAACATTTACTTGTTCGTTTTTAGAAGTTCTATACCACTGTCTCATATTTGATGCTGTTTGTTGGTAGTAATATTCAGCTTCTACAGCAACCATTCCGTCTTTTTCTTGAAAAACAACATTGCTATCTATTAAAGCTTTACTAGGTTTTTTATTTTGAGCATTTAGGTTTAAACTAAAAAGAATAGCGCAAGCAACAAGTTTCAATAGAAAATGTTTCATTTTATAAAAAAAATAATTAATTCTTATAAAAGTACAAGCTTTGTTTTAATGAAGTGCCCTGTGCTATCCTGAAATTTTTCTTAAAAAAATTAAAAAAACGGTGAGTACAGGATGCTTTTAAGAAACAATGTTAATAAATTTATCAAGCTTTAAAACCAAAACATAGTTTTATGAAAAAAATACTATTTACATCAATCTTAACATTATTTATCTCGATTAGTTGTCAACAAAAAGAAGGCAATATGTCTAAAAAAGATGCAGAAATTGAAGCTAAAGTTCAAGATTTATTAAGTCAAATGACTTTAGAAGAAAAAATTGCAGAAATGACGCAGGATGCTCCTGCAAATAAAAGATTAGGAATTCCATATATGAAGTATGCAGAAGCGCTTCATGGAGTTTGGCTAGTACTAGATTATTATGGTAATACAACTGTGTATCCTCAAGCCATTGCTGCAGCTTCTACTTGGCAACCTGAATTAGTTAAAAAAATGGCTTCCCAAACTGCTTTAGAAGCAAGAGCTTTAGGGGTAACACATACGTATTCGCCTAATTTAGATGTTATTTCTGGTGATCCAAGATATGGTAGAGTAGAAGAATCTTATGGAGAAGACCCTTATTTGGTGTCTAGAATGGGTGTTGCATTTATACAAGGTTTACAAGGAATGGGTGATGAACGATTTGATGAAAACCATGTGATTGCTACTGCAAAGCATTTTATTGGTTATCCTGAAAACAGAAGAGGTATCAATGGAGGTTTTAGTGATATGTCAGAACGTCGATTACGAGAAGTTTATTTACCACCTTTTGAGGCTGCTATTAAAGAAGCAAAAGTAGGTGCTGTTATGCCAGGGCATCAAGATTATAATGGAGTTCCAAACCACATGAACACTTGGTTACTTAAAGATATTTTAAGAGATGAGCTAGGTTTTGATGGTTTTATTGTTTCTGATAATAATGATATTGCTCGATTAGGAACCATGCACTTTATTGCAGAAACCAGAACTGAGTCAGCCATTTTAGGCTTAAAAGCGGGTGTTGATATGGACTTAGTAATTGGAAAGAATGAGAAGCTTGCAGCATATAATACCAAAGTGTTAAAAGATACCATAACTAAGAATCCTCAATTAGAGAAATACATTGACAAAGCAACATCTCGTATTTTAAAAGCAAAATACCAATTGGGTTTATTTGATGCAGAACCAAAAAAGATTGACAAGAAAACTGTAAATGCTGGAAGAAAAGAACATCAAGAGTTTTCTTATGAAATGGCAAAAAAAGCAATCATTTTGTTAAAAAATGATAATAATGTTTTGCCTTTAGACATGTCTAACATAAAATCGTTAGCCGTAATTGGGCCTAATGCGCATGAAGAAAGGCCTAAAAAAGGAACCTATTCTTTATTAGGTGGTTATTGTGGTTTGCCTCCATTTTATGTGTCTGCTTTAGATGGAATAAAAGCAAAAGTTGGTGATAAAGTAAAAATCAATTATGCAAAAGGTTGCGATTTATTAAGCAATTCTAAAGCAGGTTTTCCAAAAGCAATTGCAGCTGCCAAAAAATCTGATGCAGTTATTTTGGTAATTGGAGGTTCTAGAAAAACTGGTGGCGAAGGTGCAGATAGAGCTGATTTGGATTTATATGGTGTGCAAAAAGAATTGGTAAAAGCAATCCATAAAACAGGCAAACCTGTTGTTGCTGTTTTAATTAATGGTAGACCATTATCCATCAACTATGTTGCAGAAAATATTCCTTCAATTTTAGAAACTTGGTATTTAGGGATGCGTTCTGGAGATGCTATTGCAGATGCTATTTTTGGGGATGTAAATCCAGGAGGAAAATTAACCGTTTCTTTCCCAAGATCTGTAGGTCAAGTTCCAGTAACCTATTTACAAAGACCAGATTTTATTGGATCTGGAAAAGGACAATTTAGAGATGCAGATAAATCTCCATTATTTCCTTTTGGATATGGATTAAGTTACACAACATTTACATACAGTAAACCAACTTTTAAAGATGCAATAATTAATACTGATGAAAGTACAACAGTTTCTGTAGATGTTACCAATACAGGAAAAAGAGCTGGTGATGAAGTTGTGCAAATGTATGTAAGAGATGATTATGCTTCAGTTGGACGTTACAACAAAATGTTGAAAGGTTTTGAACGTATTTCGCTAAAACCAGGAGAAACTAAAACCGTAACTTTTACTTTAGGTTTTGATGAACTTAATGTGTTGAATCAAGATATGAAAAAAGTTGTAGAACCAGGAACGTTTACAATTTCTGTTGGGGCTTCGTCAAAAGAAAGTGATTTGCAAAAAGCAACCTTAACTGTTAAATAATTAACTTTTTAAAAAGATTTTATAAGAGGTCGTCTAAAAAGTAATTTTTAGGCGATTTTTTTTAGTTTACTGTTTCGATTTTAAAGATTTGCTTTAAAGGCTAAATTAAAAAATCAAAAGTAAGTTTATATAGCTAAACTATACTTTTTGAGGTTGTGTGCCATTGCAATTAGCCCTATTTC
>Ga0209137_1002515_pt1 | contig 16087 bp, 14 predicted proteins | sample SaaInl5LU_22_DNA_FD_184642 | JGI IMG/M metagenome (GOLD analysis project Ga0209137, IMG submission 184642) | Marine microbial communities from expanding oxygen minimum zones in the Saanich Inlet - ESP_105LU_22_DNA (SPAdes) (version 2) | ecosystem: Environmental > Aquatic > Marine > Intertidal... | reverse complement strand
TAGAGAACCTAGAGGCTTGATTAAAGCCTCGGGTAAATCTTGCAAGTCCGCATCTTTGGGCACGTAAAGGTAATACCCCGGCTTGCGTTCACTCGCGTAAATTAGCGTTAGCACTGTCATCAACCTCGTCGCATTTCATGCATTAATGGTCCAGTAAACAACTCGTGTCGCCACCCCATCCAATGATCAGGTAGAGTTATCTCGGAACCCTCAAGCCACTGTAGCCACAACGCATAGTCATTTTTGTTAAATACAATTTCAGGCGCAACACTAAGCTCCTGGGCCCACTGAGAAACTCGCTGCTTCATGTGTTTCATCGTTTGCCGCTGGCTCGCACTTGGGGGTGGCCGTAAAGCATTTGGCAAGTGTTCTTCTGAGCAATCTTGGGCTTGTTCAACCGCAACGAGCCAAGCGTCACTGTGCCTGATTGCTCCTCGGCTTTTATCGGAAAGCAGCGATCGCAATTGCGATTTAGATGAGGGCAACGCCATAGCGACTTGCATCATCGACTGATCGTCTAAAATCCAACCTCGCGGCTTGTTTTGAGCTATCGCCAGCTGTTCTCGAACGTCGCTCAGTCTCGTCAAGGCAAATAGCCCTCGTGCAGACAGCTTCCAGGCGCTACCGATTTTGGTGCGACAATCGTAGGAAATACCCTGAGCGCCTGCTACCGCACGAGCGCCCTCCTCCAATACCCAGTCCACGCGCCGCAGGCCAGTTGCTTCGCGGTGTAAACGCTCGAAGACGGGCTCAAGATAAAAAACATCGGCTACCGCGTACTGCAGCTGACTCTCGTTTAAGGGGCGTTGCAACCAGTCAGAGCGAGTCTCGCCTTTATCCAGCGCTTCGCCTACCAACGTTTCGACAATCGTTCGATACCCAATCGCATGGCCGTAGCCCAGCAGTGCGGCCGCGACCTGAGTATCAAACCATCCTCGAATGGGCGAGCCTAACCAGGACTGGAACACCTCCAAGTCTTCGCTACCCGAGTGAACAACCTTAAGGGTATGTTCTGAACCCAATAAGCGCTTAAGTGCCGATGCATCGGACAAGGCCAGAGGATCCACCAAACAAATGTGGCCTGCTGCGCCAAGCTGAACTAACGCGGGCTTAGGAAAATACGTTCGTTCTCGAACAAACTCCGTATCCAGAACCACGGCCTGACGCGAGTCGTATAAGGTCAGATTGCGTTCAAGCTGAGCGTTGTCATCTATCCAAACAGTGGCGGCTTCAATCAAGGGGACGTCTTCCTGACAAAGCCTGTGCCAAGGTAGAGCTGTCGACGTAATCGAGCTCCCCCCCCATAGGAACACCTCGAGCGAGTCGACTGACCTCGATCCCTCGGGCTCGCATCTGGTTGGCGATGTAATGCGCGGTGGCCTCACCTTCGACCGTCGAGCTGGTTGCTAGAATGACTTCCGTGACGCCACCACTGTCAACCCGCGCATCAAGAAGATCTAAGCCAATGTCATTCGGACCCACCCCGTCTATTGGCGACAGGTGTCCCAGTAGCACATGATAACGCCCTTTGTAACTTGACGTTGATTCTATTGCAGCAACATCAGAAGGTGTTTCAACAACGCAAATAATCCCTGCATCGCGCCGAGTGTCCTGACAAAGACTGCACAAGGCATCTTCACTGAAATTGCGACAACACTCACAGTGCCTCACCCGCTCAACAGCCTCGGTAAGAGCTTGTGCCAGAGACAGTGCCGCGGCACGATTATGTTGCAATAAGTGCAAGGTCATTCGACTTGCGCTTTTATTGCCCACTCCGGGTAAGCAGCGTAGCGCTTGAGTGAGATTTTCAATGGCTGTTAGCTTCATGGGCATCAAAACGGTAGCTTCATGCCAGGAGGGAGGTTCATGCCCGCCGTGACGTCCGCCATTTTGTCGCGATTTTGCGTCTCAACACGACGTACGGCATCGTTAACCGCTGCGGCCAGCAAATCTTCCAAAATCGCTTTTTCTTCGGTCATAACTGCAGAATCTATTTCCACCGCCGTAACATCGTGGCGTCCATTCATCGTGACTTTAACGAGCCCAGCGCCCGACTCTCCAACCACCTTCATGGATTCGATTTCGGCCTGTACGCTCTGCATTTTTGCCTGCATCTCTTGGGCTTGCTTCATCAAGTCGCCCAAGCCACCACCTTTAAACATTAATGTAACCTCGCTTTAATAGAATCTGGCACTACCTGAGCATCGAAGGTCTGACACAAGGCTTGCACCACAGGATCATTGTTAATCGCTTGAGTGGCTAGCTGCAATCGTTGCTCATCGCGCTGTTGCAGCCATTTAGCCGGCGTCTGTGTTACGTTGCCCAGCTTCACAAGCACTGTGCGGGGCCTACCTTCCGCTTGCGCCAACGCTACCTCAAACTTTGCGACATGAGAGTCATTAAACAAGGACGCATTGCGCTCATCCAAACAAAATTCCGCTTCAGTGTCAGTGACTCGCACACACTCACAATGCGATATCACATTATACAAAATGCCACTCAAACCTAAATGAATGAAGGCTTCCGGCCAGCTCGCTACCGACAAATTGAAGGGCTCCTCGATGGCCTCGAGGGGGGGGGCCGGCTCAGACTTTTTTGCGTGGTCCGCCTCCGTTGCGTTCTGCAGGCCATCGGAAGGTTCCAAGGGTGCGTGATGCGTTGAGGATGCCGCACTGTCTGATGCCGAATCATCACCAACCGGTTGCTCCTCCCACGGGGGGGGCAATTCATCTGCTCGTGATTGCGTCACTGTCTCTTGGGAAGCACACGCCTCAGTAGCGCCCTCGGATTGCTCGAACGAATCGACGGGCAAGGGTGACTCGGTATCAACCTCTATCGTCACCTCCGTCACCTCAGCCGCAGCCTCGGAAGCTGTGTGAGTAATCGCTGCGGGCGTTATCGCAAAATTCGCTGGCTCGTCGCTGAATGCAAGCGCAGGTTTGAAGGCCAGCAGGCGCAGTAAGAGCATTTCGAAGGCTGCCTTTGGATCACTGCTACTAATCACCTCTGAGCGCCCCGTGCTCAACATTTGATAGAACAGCTGAACGTCTTCTGGCGCCATCTCTCGCGCCAAGGTATCCAGTGTTTGCTGGTCGACTTGAGCATGTTCTAGGGTGTTTGGAACCCATTGCACTAAGGCAACTTGGTGCAGCCAATGCAAAACCATATCGACCACTTTTCCGAACTCGGCGCCATGTTCAGCAAAGGTATTAACGGCATCCAACATCGACCTCGCTTGTCCTTGCTGCAGCGCTTTCAGTAGCGGCACGACATTGCCGCTTGCGATACTGCCCAGCATGGCGCTGACATCGGCAGCTTTGATTTGTCCTCCACCGAACGCAATGGCTTGATCAGTCAAACTCAGCGCATCACGCATACTGCCCTCGGCAGCACGGCCCAGTTCCGCGAGCCCCGCGGACTCCGCTTGAATCATTTCACGTTCTAGCACGTGGGCCAAATACGCACTGATGCGGTCTGGGCTTAAGTTTTTCAGGTGGAATTGCAAGCATCGCGACAAAATGGTGGCCGGGAGCTTTTGGGGATCAGTGGTTGCCAACAAGAATTTAGCGTGTTCTGGCGGTTCTTCGAGTGTCTTGAGCAGCGCATTAAAGCTGTGCGGCGACAGCATATGCACTTCGTCGATCAAATAGATCTTATAACGTGACCGTGTGGGCGCGTACTGGACATTTTCAAGCAGCTCGCGGGTGTCTTCCACTTTCGTTCTCGAAGCCGCATCAACCTCGATCAGATCGACGCTGCGGCCTTGTGCTACTTCTTGGCAGGCACTGCACACACCACAAGGCTCCGAGCTTACACCTTGGTCGCAATTAAAGCATTTGGCCAGCACCCGCGCTACTGTGGTTTTACCCACCCCGCGAGTCCCGGTAAACAAATAGGCGTGGTGCAGTCTGTTGTGATCTAACGCATTAATAAGCGCTTTCAACACGTGCTCTTGCCCAACCATCTCGCGGAAGATTTGGGGGCGGTATTTGCGTGCCAGAACTGTGTACGCCATGAATTTAAACCTGCATCAACATCAGCGGCTAAGCATACACTAGCAGGACAAAAAGGCGAAATTGGAGGCCGCCCAAACAGCCACACCCCGGCACACGATGCATTGACTACCGTTGCTCCCTTCCGGGCCTGGCGGGGTTTGCCAACTCTCGTTGCGAGGGGACCGTTTGGACGACCATAGCGACCCTATCTCTAGGGCGCGCAATGGTCTCAGAATTCCCACCACCTTGCAAGACATGTGCCGGGATTGACTTAAGTGTAAGAACCCCTTACATTATGTAAGAACCTCTTACTTCGAGCACCAAACATGCCATTACCCCGACCTCTTGTCAGTATTATCGCCTTATGCGTCGCCGGTGGCGCTGCCACACTGTTAATTGGCGCGCTTTACAGCAAAACGCCCGACTCCGTTCCGCTGGATGAAAACCGAGCTCTTGACGCCGAAGTCACCCGTTTCGTGCAACAAAACAGTTACCAAAAAACAATCAATTTCGCGGGCACCATCGCAGCGACGGAAGACACCCGCCTTGCGTTCGAAACGTCTGGAACTCTGATTGAGCTCAACCTGCGTGTTGGCGACACAGGCACTCAAAAACAGGCCGTGGCAAAACTCGATACCCGTTTTTTAGTGGCCGAACAACAAGCCTTGCTGGCAAGACTAAATCAAGCCAAGGCCCAAGCCGAGCTAGCGCAATTACAGTTTGTGCGCATCACGGATCTATTTTCTAAGGGTGCGGTGTCCCAAGGCCAGTTCGACGAAGCTCGTCTGGGGCTAGAAAGCGCAGAAGCTGCTGCTGCGGCCCTGCAAGCGGAACTATCGTCTGTGGCGGTGGCCTTGGACAAAAGCGAGCTGCAACTTCCATTTAACGCCACAATCAATGCTCGCCACCCAAGCGTGGGCGACGTGGTAAGCGCAGGAACGCCCATTTATGACATCACCAGCACTATAGGTCGAGAGGCGGTCATTGGCATCCCCGCCCATATCATCCGCGAATTCAGTGTAGGCGAAACCGTCACAATCCACACCGGCAGCGATGCCATAAGAGGCCAAATTCGTGGCATCAGCAACAAACTCGATCTTCGAACCCGCACCCAAACACTGCGCATTGCCCTTCCAGAAAATAGCTCGGCCACACCGGGGCAGGTAGCGGTGCTGCATCACGACATCAGCATCAAGTCAGCCGGTGGTTGGCTACCAATGACGGCATTAACGGAAGGAGGACGCGGGCTCTGGACCGCTTTGATTGTGCGACCCAACGAACAGGGAAAAACGGTAACAGAACGAGCCATTTTAGAGATCATCGATTTCTCTGACGACAGGGTCTATGTTCGTGGCTCTTTAAAAAACGGCGATACAGTGATCGCGAGTGGCACTCACCGCCTTGTGCCGGGTATGGCAATCAACCCCATTGAGGCCGCCCAATGATTGCGCAAAAACTCTACGACAAGTCTCGGTACCTTACGCTGATCATCGTTGTGATTCTGGCCGTCAGCATTAATGCATTCCAACAGCTAGGCCGCCAAGAAGATCCCACCATGATGAACTTTGTGGCTACGGTAACGACGGTATTTCCGGGCGCCACACCCGACCGAGTGGAAGCACTTATTACGCGTCCACTAGAGGAGGAGCTAAAGCAAATCCCGCAGATTAATGAGATCGCCTCGATCAGCAATGCCAACATATCGTCGCTTAATATTCGGCTCTCAGATTATTTGACCGAAGAGGAAATGGAAGTCACGTGGGGGGAAATTCGCGACGCCCTGGATGATGCCAGCTTGCTATTCCCTGAAGGTGCAGGTAACCCGATCTTCGATGACGACCGCCTGATTGCCTACACCACCCTTGTCGCAATGAGTGCTAAAGACGACGACGACATTCCCATGGGAGTATTGTCACGAGCCGCAGAAAACTTCGCCGATTTTGCTCGTAATTACAGCGGCACCCGCCTTGTCGATATCTACGGCGAGGCCGACGAGGAAGTCCTGGTAGCCGTAGACCAAACCCAACTCCTATTGCGAAATCTTACCTTGGGCCATGTTATTGACGCTATCAACAAAGCCGACTCCAAACGTCCTGCAGGCCAAACGCAGGGCGACAGTAACAGCCTGCTCGTTGAATTACAGGGCCAGTTTGACAACGCCGCAAAGTTGGGGCAAATCGTACTTCAGACCAACTCCTACGGCAGTGTTACACGCCTAAGCGATGTAGCAACTATTCAGAAAATAGAGCGAAAACCCGCCTCGGGTTACGTATTGACCGATGGTCGACGCGGCATTCTTGTGGGTATTGCGATGGAGTCAGGCCTGCAGGTAGACCAATGGACCAAGAAGTTTGAGCAAGCCATTTGGGAGTATCAACGCACCCTAGCGCCGGAGCTCAAATTCGAAATATCTTATAACCAAGGCACCTACAGCGAAGAACGTCTCGCTAGCGTGTTCAGTAATTTGGCGATGGGCATTGGCATCGTTATTGGTGTCTTATTTCTCACATTGGGGTGGCGCGCTGCTATTGTTGTCTCCATAATTTTACCCTTGTGTGCACTCACCTCACTGACCGTGATGCAAATGATTGGTATGCCACTTCACCAAATGTCAATTACTGGCCTTATTGTGGCCCTAGGACTCTTGGTGGACGGTTCGATTGTTATGACCGATGAAGTTCGCAAGCGTTTGCAAGCCGGCGCCTCAAGACGTCAGGCCATCGAGCTTAGCGTCAATCGAATGTTCATCCCCTTGGTAAGCTCAACGGTGACCACAGTACTCACGTTTCTACCCCTGGCCCTATTACCGGGCCCCGCGGGTTCATTTATGGGCTCGATCGCGACTTCCGTGATTATTATGCTAGTGACCTCGCTGTTTTTGGCGCTGGCGATTACTCCGGTACTGGCAGCTCGTCTGTTGCCTGATGGCGACCGCACCGGCTTTATGCAGCAGGGTGTTAGCATACCGTGGATCAGCAGCCGCCTGGCGCGCTCGCTCGATGCAGCGCTCGCCTATCCCAAAACCGCGATTCTATGTGCTTTGATGCTGCCCCTTGTGGGCATTTTGGCCTTCCCTACTCTGACCGCTCAGTTTTTTCCGGGCACCGATCGCGACCAAATTTATATCCAAGTAAAATTACCCAATGGACGTTCCATTGATGAGACACTTGCTACAGCACAAGCAATGGACGCTTTTGTTCGCCAGCATCCTCAGGTACGCCGCATTGATTGGGCCGTAGGCGAAAGCGCCCCAGCTTTTTACTACAATATGTACCGCAAAATGGATGGTGTCTCGACGTGGGCCGAAGCCTTGGTACTGACCCATGACGCAAAAGAAACCGATGCAGCGATCCGCGAATTACAAATACAGCTTGACCATACGTTCCCGCACGCGCGCTCTGTTGTCCGGGGTATTGACCAAGGCCCACCCGTCGCCGCACCACTGGAGGTCGAGATCTACGGACCCGACCTAACCACTTTGCGCGAGTATGGCAACCTATTCAGAGAGCGTATGGCAAGAATCCCAGCCGTGACCCATACCAACGCCTCGATACTAGGAGCACCCCCCAAAGTAGAGATTCAGGTCAATGAGGAGGCGTTGAAATACACCGGGTTTGATGTTGCCAGCTTGGCCGCTAACGTTGGGGCAGCCTTATCTGGCACAACCAGCGGCGAAATACTAGAAGGTACCCAGCGACTGCCTATTCGGGTCCGCCTTTCAGACGAGAACTGGACAGGCAGCGACGCTCTCACTCAATTGCAAGCACCCGCCGGTACGGCGGGCGCATCGGTCACCTACGTCCCTATCAGCGCAGTAAGCGAATTTAAGTTAGCACCCAGCTATAGCCCAATTACGCGCCAAGATGGCGAGCGACTTAACACTGTGCAAGGCTTTTTAGTCCGCGGCATACTGCCCGAGGAGGCACTGAAAGAGCTGCAAGCCGATCTAGCTCAAAACCCCATCGAGCTGCCGCCAGGATACACTATCAAGTTTGGAGGTGACGCCAATGAACGAGCTGAAGTCGCGGCTTACATCATGGCACCGCTGGGTCTAATCATGGCCTCATTATTGGCCACCATGTTACTCACCTTCAATTCCTGGCGCTTAACAGCAGTCGGGTTTTTAGTCTGCGTGTGTTCCATGACGCTGAGTTTGCTGGCGATTGAAATCTTTAGCTATCCTTTCGGCCTACAAGCTCTGATCGGGGTGATAGGCTCAATTGGCGTCTCGATTAACGCCGCGATCATCATTATTACCGCGCTTCAGCTAGACCCAGATGCTGCGAGCGGCGAGATCGTGAGCATGCGCAATGTCGTGATGGACTCGAGTCGACATATCGTCTCTACCACCATCACGACCTTCGGAGGCTTCTTGCCACTCATTCTTGAGGGAGGCCAATTTTGGCCACCCTTTGCCATGGCGATTGCAGGCGGCGTATTGCTGTCGACCCTGATTAGTTTTTATCTGGTTCCCCCAGCGTTTTTATTGGTCGCTCGTTCATCGCGCGCCTCCGAAACCAGAGAAGCGTCAGAGGTGCACGCATGACCAAAAGCAAAGCGATCGCAAGCAACCCCTACCATCACGGCGACTTAAAAAATACTCTTATACTCGCAGCCGCAGAGCTGATCGAAGAGCGCGGCAGCATTGACTTTACAATGTCTGAAGCGGCTCGCAGAGCGGGCGTTAGCTCAGGCGCGCCCTACCGACACTTCAAAGACAAAGAGGATCTGCTCGCACGCGTGGCAGAACTTGGATTCATCGGTCTGCACTCCGCCATAAGTCACGCTATCGAGCCTCACCCTCGCGGGAGCATCGACCGCATCATCAGCTCTGGTCACGCCTACATGCGATATGTCACCGAAAAAGCGGCGTTCTACGACCTAATGTGGGGCGAAGTCCTGGTTGATACGCTAGAGAATGCGCAGTTCACAACCCTCGGGGCGTTTAACGAGCTGGTAGACTTGGTAGACGACTGGGTGAAAGCCGAACGACTGACGACTGAACCCCGAGAACTTGCCGTGAAGCTTATGGCGATGGGACACGGCTTAGTGAGCCTGGAAATGACCAAACGTTTGCATCGTTTAGCGCCAAATGTGTGCATTTTCCGTTGCCTGACGGACAGTGCTTATACGTTTTTACAAGGCATTAAAGACGAGCAGACTAGGCGCCAAGGCTAACCTGCTCGAGACCTTACATTTGATATTCTGGGACGTTGACAACCATACCGTCGAGAGCCTCGGTCACTTGGACCTGACAACTTAAACGCGAGTTTGCTTCACGATCGGGACGCATGCTTAACATGGCATCTTCGAGTTCATCTTGAGGGGATAACTTATCAACATAGGCTTCGCTGATGAACACATGGCACGTGCCACAGGCACAGCCGCCGCCGCAATCCGCGTCAATGCCGTCCACACCTTTTGAAATTGCATTCTCCATAAGTGAACGACCTTCTTCTGCGTCGATTGTGATCTCGTTACCGTTGTGCTGAATAAACGTAATACTAACCATAGTGTTCTCCTCGTAATGTGGCCTAATTGTAACTAAACGCTCAGTTTAAAGGCGGTCTTATTTTGACACAATGCGTATTTTTTAGGACACTCTGTGTTTTCGAGTAATCGGTGTCAACATGAGTCAACGACGGGAAGATTTCATACCCTCGCTGTATACGCGTATTACGGCGCGTGTTCTAAATTTACAAGAGCGCGACTTACCGCGCTTACTGGCCGGCTCTGGCTTAGACCCAGCCATACTGATGCCGGGTGACAACACGCTGATCAGCGCTCAATCGCAAATGGTCATTATCGATAACGCGCGCGCCTTATATGGCAAGCCAGGATTTGGCTTGGTCGCAGGCAGCCAACTCACACCCAACACCTTCGGCCCCATTGGTTATCTGGCGCTCAGCAGCCCCACCTTGATGCGTGCCATGATGGCCCTGCGCGACTTCCTACCTTTGCGGATTTCGTTCACTCATTTAGAAATCGCAGAAGTCGAAAACTATTTGTGCTGCCGCCTGAAAATTACAGTTCCTGTCAGTGAAGAAAATAGAATTCACTTAACGGAATGCTTTGCGCTTGTTGTCAAAGCTGTGGCCGACGCTGTCACGGGCGAACCCCTACCCGGTTTAAAATTCACATTTTCTTACCCAGCTCCGAGCTACGCCGAGAAGTACCACGAAGCACTCAGAGCTGAGGTAGGTTTCGACTCAGACACAGATGCTTTCTGGATTCCCTTACAGTTCGCGCAGTACGCCAATGTTTCAAGTGACACACAGTCATACCAGCGCGCCAGAGATCTGTGCGAAGAAATACTGCAGTCAGCCCCCAGAAAGCATCTGACTTTAGCCGATCGGCTCCGGCAACTCATGCTGTCACAGCCTGCGGCGACGGTCAGCGAAGACATGCTCGCTCGAGCGATGTTTACCTCCAAGCGCACCATCGCTCGGAGACTCGCTGCCGAAGGCACCAGCTATCGCCAGGTGCGCGACAGCACCCTTGCAGAACTCGCCGCAAGACACTTGCAAGAGACAACTCTATCGACCGAGGCCATTGCAGCCATTTTAGGCTACAACGACGTCGCGAATTTTAGACGAGCTTGTCGGCGTTGGTTTGGAATGCCGCCAAGCCACGTCAGAGCATTGCCGTCTGACCCCCTAGCAACCTCAGATCTGCGTCTCAGGGCGCCCAGTGAGCATTGACCCTCGCGCCTGGGTTAAAGGCATCTAAATCAACATATGCGCCGCCATTGACAACTGCAGTGTAACCATCGGCTTGCAACATAGACTGCGCAATACCGGACCTATTTCCGCTGCGGCAATACACAACAATGGGGGTATCTTTGGCCAATCCCAGTTCATTGGCGCGAGCGACTATAATTTCATAGGGAATGTGCAAGGACCCCCTTAGAGTACCCGCTGCGACCTCTTCATCGGTTCGAACATCAATAACGAGAGACGGCTGTTCGATGGCCGCCCATGCGTGTTGTGGAGTCATAATTGTATCCTTTTGACAGCCTGCAGTGAGGCCCAATAATAGCGTCAGAAGTAGCCCAAGGGCTAGTCGAGTGGGGCCAGCTATCATCGGTTGCGCCCGAGACGTTCGTGCGCATCAACCCAATCATTGGTGCGAGTCTCTTTATCCGTCCGCGTCGCGGCGGCTAGAGAAAGCTCGCCAGCCACAACTAGCCCTGCCGCAATTTCGGCGAATTTCATGGCTTTGTCGGTGCCATAACAGTCCATAATTTCAAGACACTCACGCTGAGTGGCGAGACTGGTGCCACCCCCATAGGTCGCCACAATCAGCGATGGCAGGGTGATGGAGTAGTAATAATCTCCGTTACGAGTCACCTTATTGTAGGTGGTGCACTGATTTGACTCACCGATATTAGCGATATCTTGCCCCGTAGCTAAATACAGTGCCGCCAAACCATTGGCTGGATGGGCGGCGTTGTTGGATGAATTCGTCAGCAATGCGGCCAAAGTACTAATGCCCTGCCCGTAGTGCATCGCTTCTGGAGTCACCTTGAGGTGTTGCTTCATGACTTCTTTGGGAATGGTTATTTCCGCGGTAACGCGACGACCACGCCCCTTCAACAAATTAACGCTTGACGTCCGCTTTTCAGTATCAAATGAGCCCGACAGCAGGTAATGCGACATATGAGGATTCTGCTCGCGAATCCACTCACACGCGACAAAGGTGGCGCGACTGGTCATGTTCTGCCCCGCCGCATCGCCGGTAGAGTAATCGAAGCGGGTGTATACCATGTTGTGAACATGGTAGCGCTCGATCTCGTTCAGTTTACCGACTGAGGTTGTTGTTTCCGCCCTAGCTTTGATTTGTGCAAAGTTTTGATCCAACCACAGGGTAAAATCTCGCGCTTGGCGCGCATCTTTGAACACGAAGCAAGGCGCTCGCTGCATAACCACACCAGTGACCGTGGTCATGACACCACCGCTTTCACGAATAACTTTCATACCTCGGTTGTAGCTTGCGAGCATGGTACCCTCTACGGTTGCCATGGGCACAAAGAACTCGCCCTGCGCGTACTCTCCGTTCACTAGCAGAGGTCCAGCAATACCAATGGGCACCTGAGCAACCCCAAAGATATTTTCAATGTTCCCCGACATACTCTCTGGGTCAAACGAATACTTTTTGGTGTGGTTTAGCTTAGCACCCGTTTCTTGTTCGATAAATGCCTGACGCTGTTGAATGACCTCGGCACTGTAGTCGTTATCATTGGAACGTGGGATTTTTCCAGCCATGTTGAGTCCTTATCAGTACTAATATAAGAACTTAAGGTAGCAGAAAATACCGAAAGTTCAAACTTATTCGATTTGCATGCATATCGGTGCACGTATACCATCTAGTTTCCTATTTGCACACGGCCTCTCATGACGATTCTCTCGCACACCATTGTAGAACGCTCTCTGATTTTATGCTGTTTCATTTGCAGCGTTATTAGCTCTGTCGCGCTTGCCAGTTGGCAGCACGACTTCGAAGTATTAACCGATCGATCCCCTGAGGCTCTTCTGCATTTTTTGGATGAAACCTTGCGACAGCAGGACTACTTAGACGATCTTGAAGCCCAGGTTCAAATTCGTTTACACCAGGCAAAAATCATGCGCGATGCGTCTCGATATGAAGACGCAATAACGGCATTATCGAGCGCAGACGTCGTCGCCAGAAAAGCCTTACGATCAGACCTGCAAGCAGAGGTCTTGCTCACAAGGGGCACAGTTAAAGCTGAAACAGGGGAATTAGCCGACGCAATCGACGACTTCCACGCGGCACGCAAGCTAGCACAGGCCGAGAAAGATCAAAACCTAGAGCTTTCTGTACTGAATGCTTTAGGCGTCGCTTACATTTATGGGCGTAACCCAGAGCGAGCGATTGAATACTTAGAACAAACCAAAACCCTCGCACAAAAACTTAACAACACACAGCGCGAGTTAGTGGCCTTAGGCAATATTGGTACAGCGCTGGCGGATATGAATAAAATCGAGGCCAGCCTAGAGGCGCATCGCCAAGCGTATGCGCTAATCCTCGAAGGTTCACTCGGCCCTAATGTATCGCCGCCCGCTATCTATCAGTTAGCCAATATCTGCTCTCGATTGTTCGACCTAAATAAACTGGAGCAAGCCGAGCTCGAGTGCAACCAAGCCCTCGCGCCCGCGGAAGCGCTCGGACACATCAGAATTCTGTCGGGCATTCTGATGACTCTCGGAAAAATAAAATTTGAGCAAGGCGATGAAGGCAAGGCCATCCCCTTGCTCCAAAGAGCACTCGAGCTAGTGGGTACCGGCACACCCACGATTTCCCTGCCGGTAATCGAGGCTTTAGCGAACGCCTACACGGCTTCTGACCGACATGCCAAGGCCAGTCAATATTGGGGAATGGCCTGGAAACTGCAGCAAGAGCAAGAGCAACGAGAACGTACCGCACTGACCGAAGAGCTCGAAGTACGCTACGAAGTAGAGCAACGAGATAAAAATATTGAACTCCTACAACTCAACGCAAAACTACGGGAAGCCGAGCTGCAAAATCGTGATCGACAGCTGTTTTTTGTCGCGAGCCTGTTAGGGGCTTGCCTTTTATTAATGGCCGCCCTGTGGCGGGGGTACACCGACAAACGAAAGCTTGAATATCAGCTAGTAACACGCAATGCCAAACTAGAAGATGCTTTGAACACTATCCAGAAACTGGCGTCAGTCGATAGCCTAACAGGCTTACTCAATAGACGAGCATTTAATGATATTGCTAGGCAAGCGCTAGAGCATAAACGACGCACCGATACGCCCATTTCAATCGCTCTGGGCGATGTTGATGACTTTAAACGTATTAATGACAGCTACGGCCATGCCGTTGGGGACGACGTGCTTACCGAAATCGCCTTGCGACTGACGAATTCGCTGCGCGGCACCGACGTGGTAGTGCGCTGGGGCGGCGAGGAATTTCTCTGCTTTTTCCCAACCACCGACATCAACGCGGCTATGGCACTTGCCGAAAAGCTTAGATTGGCGGTTAGCTCCTACCCTGTAGCCACAGCCTTTGGGGACTTTAATGTCGCAATAACCTTTGGGGTTGCGGGCGTTGACGACGACATCCAAGACGCCATTCGGCGCGCAGACAAAGCCATGTATGACGGCAAACACGCTGGTGGTAACGTCTGTACCTTAGAGTCAACCCAAACCACGGGACATTAACCTCAAATGCAAAGCCCAACAGACGCACTCGAACTTTTCATCGACGGCCCAAAACTCATCATTACACTAAACCGCCCAGAGCAAAGTAATGCCCTTAATGGCGAGTTAGTGGACGGCCTTTATACGACGTTCGAGGCACTGAAACAGCGTGAAGATATTCGCGTTGTATTGCTCAAAGCGCGGGGCAAAAACTTTTGCGCTGGCCTTGATATGCGTGATTCCAGCTTCGTCCCCAATGAACGCAGCGTCAAAAATTTATGGCGTACCCAACGTCGTATTGCCGCAATTTACCAAGCGATGCGAGCCTGCCCGCAACCTATTGTCGTTTTGGTGCAGGGCGCCGCGGCTGGGGGCGGTTTCAGCTTAGCTCTAGCTGCCGATATTAGGGTGCTGGCAGACGACGCCAGACTGAATGCAGCTTATATCAAAATTGGATTAACGGGTTGCGATATGGGCAGCAGTTATTTTTTGCCTCGGCTTGTCGGAACCTCGGTAGCCTCTGAACTTATGTTAACTGGACGTTTCATCTACGCACACCGTGCTTTAGCAACGGGTTTAGCGTCGGAGGTCGTCCGGCAAGAACAGCTTGAAGCAAGCGGACATGCTTTTTTGGATGACATGCTCAACACTACGCCCATGGGGCTCAGGTTAACCAAAGAAACCCTGAATTACTCTATTAATGCCCCTTCACTTGAGGCCGCTATGGCCTTCGAAGACCGTCACCAAACCTTACTATCGTTGACATCCGACAGCCAAGAGGCGATCACAGCCTTTTTGCAAAAGCGCCCGCCTCAGTACCAAGATACCTAACTTTTGAACTTTGAGTTTTTTCCTCGTCCAAGGGGTACAATTCGCGCCAGCGATAGTGTATGTTGTGATTTTTAAGGAGATCACCGCATGGATTACGCTAACCGCACCATCCTGATCAGTGGCGGCGCTGAGGGCATAGGCTTCGCTCTTGCCAAAGCCTTTGGACAAGCCGGAATGAACGTTGTGATCGGCGATATTAATTCCAAAGCCTTAGCGCAAGCGGTCGCCAGCCTTGAAGGCTTAGGATGCGCCTGCTCAAGCTTGGTTATGGATGTCGTCAAAGCCGAAGACTGGCAACGTGCAGTAGCGCTTGCTACAGAGAAATATGGTGCGTTGCATGCGTTAGTGAACAATGCGGGTGTAGGTGGCAAACCAGGTCCTATCGAGGATAACACCCTCGCCGACTGGCAGTGGTGCATTGACGTGAACCTACTTGGGGTTGTTCAAGGCATGCAGGCCTCTGTGCCCGCGATCAAACATTCAGGCGGAGGTTTTGTCGTTAATGTTGCCTCAATGGCCGGCATGATGGGTGTACCGTATGGCGGTGAGTACACCGCAACCAAATTGGCGGTCGCGGGTTTGAGCGAGGCTTGGGGTGTTGAGTTAGCGCCTTTCAATATTCACGTTGCGGCACTGTGCCCTGCTTTCGTCAGCACCAAAATCCATCTGTCCGAGCGCAATCGTGCCCTAACTCACGGGCAAACAACCCAGCCTGAAGACATAGAACTTCCAGATCCAAAAAGCATCATGTCGCAGGTTGTCACCAACGGTATCGACCCCGATTTGGTTGGTCTTCGAGTGATCGAAGCACTGAATGCAAAAGAGACGTATATTTTTACGCATCCAAATTACCGTCAACTGGTACAGAGTCGCTACGCAGCCATAGATGCCGCGTTCGAACGCGCCGAGTCCAGTCCCATCGTCGGTCACCTGCGCGATGCCCCCCTAGACGCCTTCGTCCCACAATAATGTTAGGAGAAATATTATGAAACCAGATCGACGCTATGATGTTATTGTATTCGGCGCCTCCGGTTACACCGGACGATTGGTCGCTGAATATATCGAGCAACGTTACGG
>Ga0209137_1002514_pt1 | contig 16094 bp, 15 predicted proteins | sample SaaInl5LU_22_DNA_FD_184642 | JGI IMG/M metagenome (GOLD analysis project Ga0209137, IMG submission 184642) | Marine microbial communities from expanding oxygen minimum zones in the Saanich Inlet - ESP_105LU_22_DNA (SPAdes) (version 2) | ecosystem: Environmental > Aquatic > Marine > Intertidal... | reverse complement strand
GCCCTGTTCACAATATCTATTGCGCGATCAACACCCGCGCAAAACCCTCGAGGATTGGCAAGTATCACTTTCATCAGTGCACCTCTTCGACTGCCACCGAATGAATGGCCACTTTAAAGATGACCGTACGTCCAGCCAAAGGGTGATTGAAATCCACCGTGACTGTTTGCTCGTCTAGGCCGACAATCACGCCGGGTAACTCACCGCCCTCGGCATCTGAAAAGCTACACACCAGTCCCAAACTCAACTCCTCAGGACCAAACGATGACCGCTTCACTTCTTGTATATTATTGGGATTAGGCTGCCCAAAGCCGTCTTCCGGATTAACGGCTATTTCTTTGGTATCCCCAGCTACCAAACCCACGAGCTTCTGCTCAAAACCCGCGAGGACATTGCCATCACCAAACACAAACGTCACGGGGTCTGACCCGAAGTTATTGTCGATTTCACTGCCGTCTTCAAGCCTTAACGCAAAATTTAGGCTGACGCGAGTACCGGGACCAATACTGAGTTCATCCATGTGATCTTATAACTCCCTGTTAAGATTTGGAGGGGCTTTTGAAACCATCCACCAACAGGCCAATGGCGCCTAGAGTGATACAACTATCAGCAATGTTAAAGGTGGGAAAATACCAATGCTGCCAATGAACCGAGATAAAATCGACGACGTATCCTAACAAAATTCGGTCGATCACATTACCTACTGCCCCGCTTAAAACCAATGCTAGAGCCCATCCCAAAAAGTATTCTTCAGGTTTCAGGCGTGTCATCCAGACCGTGATAATAATGCTAACACCCACCGCAATGCCGGTAAAAAAGTATCGCTGCCACCCGCCAGCATCACTTAAGAACGAGAACGCTGCACCTTCATTATGGTGCAGCGTAATATTTAGCCACGAAAATACTTCATTCGGCTCTGCGTAAACCAATGCAGCGGAGGCCCAGGCTTTAGTGGCCTGATCGACAACTACTAAAGCTAGCGCAACGCTGAACCAAAGGGCTAGGCGGTTCATCCTAGGCATAATGACGTACTTCACCAGAACCATCGATATTTTCAACACATCGACCGCACAGCGTAGGGTGATGTTCGTGCTGCCCCACATCTTCACGACGATGCCAACAACGCTCGCATTTCTCGTAGTCAGAGCGAAGAACGTCAACCTTCAGCCCTCCTAGATCCGTTTGTTTCGCCGAGTTAGAAGCTTGTGCTAGGGGTTTCACGGTAGCACCAGAGGTAATCAACACAAAACGCAATTCATCGCCGACTGCGTTCAATGCTTGGGCTAGCTGCTCATCTGCGTAAAGAACAACTTCCGAATCCAACCCGCCTTTAATCAAGCCCTCTGAACGCGTAGCCTCGAGCGCGCCATTCACAGCACGTCTGACCTCGACAAGCTGCTTCCAGTACGCGTCATTTAACTGGGCATCAGGCTGAAAGGTCGACAGGGCTTCATACCACAGTTCACAGAATACCGATTCAGCCTTGTCGCCGGGAATATGCTCCCAGATTTCATCGGCAGTAAAGCTCAGAATCGGAGCGATCCAACGCACCAAGGCGTGGATGATATGGTACAGCGCCGTTTGCGCTGATCGTCGTGCCTGACTGTCGCTTTGCGTCGTATACTGGCGATCTTTGATGATATCTAAGTAAAAACCACCCAATTCCACCGAGCAAAAGTGATGCACTTTTTGGTAGACCAAGTGGAACTGATACGTGTTGAAGGCAGCAGCGATTTCACTTTGTAACTGCGCAGCTCGATAGACCATCCAGCGATCTAGGGGCAACATATCGTCCTGTTGCAACTGGTGCTCGCTTGGCTCAAACCCGACCAAGTTAGCCAATAAGAATCTCGCCGTGTTACGGATACGACGATAGGCATCCGACGTGCGATTGAAGATCTCATCACCAAAGGCCACCTCGCCACGATAATCAGTGGCTGCCACCCACAAGCGCAAGATATCTGCGCCCCATTTATTACTGGCCTCTTTGATCGATAGGATATTTCCCAAGGATTTGGACATCTTGCGGCCCTGGTCATCTACCGTAAACCCATGAGTCAGAACCGCTTTATAAGGCGCCTGACCATAAGCGCCAACACCGGTCAACAAACTTGATTGGAACCAGCCGCGATGTTGATCGGAGCCCTCTAGATACAGGTCAGCGGGGGCTTGTAATTCGTCTCGTTCGCGCAGTACGCAGGCGTGAGTGACACCCGAATCAAACCAAACATCCAGCGTATCGGTCACTTTGTCATAAAATTCTGCATCTGCACCCAAAAGTGCTTCTGGCGCCATATCAAACCACGCATCAATGCCGCCCTCTTCCACTGCGAGAGCCACAGTTTCCATCAGTTCTTGAGTGTTGGGATGCAGCTCTCCTGTCTCTTTGTGAACAAATAGGGCAATGGGTGCGCCCCAGGTTCTTTGGCGTGAAATACACCAATCCGGGCGGTCCGCCAACATCGCATCAATACGCGCTTTACCCCAATCTGGCACCCAACTCACACCATCAGCCGCCGCTTTAGCATCGTTTAATAAGCCTTGCTGGCTCATACTGACAAACCATTGAGGCGTCGCTCGGAAAATAATGGGGGTCTTGTGACGCCAACAATGCGGATAGGAATGCATGAACGCTTTATGGGCCATTAAAGCACCCGAAGCTTGCAGCGCCTCGATAATGACTCCGTTCGCCTTGGTCACGTACATACCCCCGACTAGCGGGGTTTCAGGCGTAAATACACCGTTGCTCATTACTGGATTTTCCGTCGGCAACTCGTACTTCAAGCCGACCTGGTAGTCGTCCTGACCGTGAGCGGGAGCAGTATGCACACATCCCGTACCGGCTTCGGTTGTCACATGATCACCCAAAATCACAGGGACATTGCGACCAGCAAAAGGATGTGCCAGCACTATATTCTCTAACCGTGCTCCCTTAACCGTACCGGCAATAGTGTATTCCTCAATACCAAAGCGTTTCATGCAGCTCTCGACCAGAGCCTCGGCCAACACAAAGGCGCCACGCTGGGTTTGCACCAAGTTATAGTCTAAATCACCATTCAAGCAGACCGCTTGGTTCGCTGGTAGAGTCCAAGGCGTAGTTGTCCAAATGACTAGAGCAACACTGTCTAGCTCGCTAACGCCAAAAGCCGCGGCCACCTCTGTTGCCGCAACCGCTGCAAATGCTACGTCAATCGCTGGCGATTCTTTGTCAGCGTACTCAACCTCGGCTTCGGCTAGCGCAGATGCACAATCCAGACACCAATGCACCGGCTTATAGCCTTTGAGGAGATGTCCCCGGTCGATCAATTTAGCCAAGGTGCGAATGATGTTCGCTTCGAACTTGGGGTTCATGGTGAGGTAGGGATTATCCCAGTCGCCCACAACACCCAAGCGTTTAAAATCTTCTCGCTGTCCATCGATCTGCCCCTTAGCGTAATCGCGGCATTTTTGCCGAAACTCTGAGGCGCTAATCTTTTGACCAGGCTTGCCCACCTTCTTTTCGACATTTAGCTCGATGGGGAGTCCATGACAATCCCAGCCGGGCACATAAGGGGCATCAAAACCAGCCAACTGTCGAGACTTAACAATCATGTCTTTCAAGATTTTGTTCACCGAATGCCCGAGGTGTAACTCGCCGTTGGCGTAAGGAGGGCCGTCGTGCAAAATAAACTTGGGGCGTCCTGCCGAGTGCTCACGAATTTTTTGGTATAGGCCTTGCTGTTGCCATGCTTTTAGACGTTCAGGCTCACGCTGAGCTAAACCCGCTTTCATCGGAAAGTCAGTATGTGGCAGGTTAAGGCTAGCTTTATAGTCGGTCATAATAATCTCTTACTGCTCTTGCTCTTGGAACCAGCGGCGCGTATCGGCGATATCCGCAAGGACCCGTTCTTTTAATTGGTGGATGCCGTCAAACTTCATTTCGTCTCGGACTTTGTGCTGAAACGTCACCCGTATTTGCTTGCCATAAAGATCGATATTTCTGTCGATAAGATGGACTTCTAAATTTGCTTCTATCGAATCGTCAATGGTCGGTCGAGTACCTACATTTGCAATAGCGGGAGCACCAGCAAACCCGGGACCATCTACTTCAACAGAAAACACACCGTTAACCGGTGCTCGCAACCGGTGTAAGCGTATGTTTGCCGTGGGAAACCCTAGCTGCCGACCCAATTGCTTTCCGTAAACCACTCGTCCCGACATCGCAAAGCGCCGACCCAAGAGTCGTTCCGCTTCATCAAAAGCTCCCTCGGCCAGAACTTCGCGGATTCGAGTGCTACTGATACGGTCTCCCTCGAATTCAAATGTCGGGGTAGCAGTGCACTCAAACCCATAGCGCTGACCTCGGCGTGTCATCAGTTCGGCATCCCCTTGACGGTCATTACCGAATCTAAAATCATCGCCTAGTACGACGTATTTCGCGCCAACACCCTCATAAAACACATCGTGAATAAAGCTCTCAGCCGTCATTTGCTGAACCGCGGCGTTAAAGTGAATCCGCAGCACACGATCAATACCACATTCGGCCAGCGCTTCGGTTTTCTCTCTGAAATTCATGATTCGCGCGGGCGCTTCCAGTGGTCGAATATACTCTTTCGGCAAGGGTTCAAACAAAACCACGGTGGTTGGAAGATTGCGCTCTTGCGCGCGTTCGACCAGATGTTTCAACACCCACTGATGTCCGCGGTGCACACCATCAAACGCACCCACAGTGGCTACACAGCCCCGATGCTTAGCGCGTAAGTTGTGTAATCCGCGGATTAGCTCCATGTGTTGACTTTTGCCTACCAGAAAGCGCCACAGTATAACCAATTAGCGCTAATCAGCCTAACCTGTTGATACCTTTTTATGGGTTGGGCGAGCGTAATTGTGCTAGCCGAATACCCCCAATATATATCGGCAGAGCAAAGGCAAGAGCTCCAACAATAACGAGTACCGATAACTGGAAAGCTCGTAACCACCCCGATAAAGCGGCGAAGTCCTGCATACCCCCCATCAAGACTAATAAGGTTACACTCATCGCAGCGAGCCCAACACATAAGACGATTAAGAATCGAGGCCAACCAGCCTGCCAGGTAAACAAATTTTGAGTTCTTAACCCCTTTAGCAATAGGCCAGCGTTAATAAACGCGGAACAGGAGGTCGCCAGGGCCAAACCGACGTGCCCTAGGTTATAGAGCGTCATCAAAGGGAACACAAACACCACGTTCAAAACCATATTGCTCACCATAGCGATGATTCCTATTTTAACCGGAGTCTTCGTATCTTTTTGCGCGTAGAATCCTGGCGCTAGCACCTTGATGAGCATAAAAGCCAACAACCCCGCGGCATACGCGCGCATACTAAAGACCGCCATTGCAATATCGTGATCTTGCATAGCTCCATATTGAAATAAAGTCACGAGGATAGGCTCACTCAATAGCCACAAGGCCACAGTAGCCGGCAAAGCGACTAACACGACCATTCGGACCGCCCAATCGAGGACGCGCTTGGCTTGGTCGATGTTGTCTTGGGCTTTTAAATCCGATAAGTTAGGCAAAATAACGGTCGCAATTGCAATACCAAAAACACCCAAGGGTAGTTCCGTTAAGCGATCTGAATAATACAGCCAAGACACCGAACCGCTAGGTAGCAATGAGGCGAGTACCGTATCAAGCAGCAAATTGATTTGACTCACCGAAACGCCAAACAACGCGGGCACCATGAGCCAGAGCACCCTGCGCACGCCCTCATCTTTTGTATCCCACACGGGCTTTGGTAATCGCTGTATTCGACTCAAAAAAGGAAGCTGTAAAGTCAGCTGACACGCGCCGGCCGCAAACACCCCCCAAGCCAACGCCATGATTGGCGGCTCAAACCATGGCGCCGCAACCAAGGCCGCTCCTATCAGGCAGATATTGAGCAATACGGGCGTCACAGCGGGAATTGCAAAGTAACCGTAAGAGTTAAGAATCGCGCCTGCAACGCCTGTCAAGGAGATAAACAACAAATAGGGAAAGGTAATGCGAAGCATCTCTGCGGTCAGGGTAAACTTAGCGCTATCGCCCACAAATCCGGGCGCAAAAATGGCAGTGACAACCGGGGCAGCTACCATCATGAAGGCAGTAACGGCAATTAGCACGCCGCCTAACATGCCGGTGACTTTATTGATAAATTGCTGTATGGCCTGCTCATCACCGGAGGCTCGATAATCAGCAAGCACTGGAATGAAGGCCTGCGCGAACGCACCCTCAGCGAATAGACGGCGCAAAAAATTGGGAATTTTGAACGCCACAAAAAACGCATCGGCATTCGCTGTGGCACCGATAAAAGCCGCTAACACAACGTCTCGAATTAACCCAAGAATCCGCGACAGAAAGGTCATGCTGGCTACGATTGCGCTGGAGCCCAACAGCCCTTGAGGGGGCGCTTTGGCGGGAACTGTAGGGGCAAGATCATCCATGTTTAGGCCCATCGGCTCCGCAAGTCCTGGTAATTCAAAGCCAGCCACTGCAGGGCAATCAAGGTGTGTCCATTATTAATTTTGTTCTTACGGAGCATGGCAAAAGCCTCTTCACAAGAGACTCGGTGCACTTTAATGTCTTCGTGTTCTTCGTCCACGCCGAAAACACCAGAGTATGGCGCGCTATCAACTCGCCCAACGAAACACCTAATTTGTTCGGTACAAGCACCAGCACTGGGGTAGAAGGTAGCGACCAGTTCCAACTCATGCAAGGTGCATTCCGCCTCCTCTAAGGCCTCTCGATGCGCCACCTCAGTATCGGATTCACCGGGTTCAACGACGCCCGCAATCAACTCCAACATCCACGGACTGGTTTCGTCATTCAAAGCACCTGGACGGAACTGCTCGATCAAAATGAGCTCATCCCGCTCCATATCATAGGGCAATACCGCTACGGCATCACCGCGCTCGAATAGTTCGCGGGTAACGCCCTCGCTCCAACTCCCGTCAAATTTGCGATGTCGGAGTGTTACTTTACGGACACCAAAATAACCACGAAACACCCAATCCTGTTTTAAAAGCTCAACATCAGCACGACTGTATTGGGGCGAATAGGTCATTTAAATCGTCTTGCCGTAAACCACTGAACCGGGCGGGCTTCCTTTTCGACCAAATCAACCACATCCAAAATAAGTGCAAACAAGGCCATACGGATGAGAACACCATTATCTGTCTGTCGAAAAATCGCCAAGTTAGGATTGTCGTTCAGATCCACATCCAGCTCCCGTGCGTTAGCTCGGCTATCACGTGGTAATGGATGCATGATCACTGTGTTCGGTTGGCAATTTTGAGTATATATCGCCTGATTCAAGCGGAAACGACCCCGGTACAGATCGGCTTCTTGCGTCGAGCTAAAACGCTCTTCTTGTAACCGGGTTGAATACACAATATCAACCTGACTGATCGAGGCCTCAAGCTGATCCGACTCAATCACCGAGTGCCCAGCGTGACGCAGATGCTCGATAATATACTCGGGCATACGCAATTCCTGGGGCGACACTAACACGATGTGTACATTCTTGAATACCGACAACAAACGGCAGAGTGAGTGCACCGTGCGCCCGTATTTCAGGTCACCGACCAGCGCTATTCTTAACCCATCAACACCACCGCCTTGGTCGTATCGCTCTTTACGGATGGTATAAAGATCTAGCAAGGCCTGACTTGGGTGCTCGTTGCTGCCGTCTCCGCCGTTAATAACGGGCACACGACTCGCCGCTGCAAATTCACTGACCGAGCCTGAATCAGGGTGACGCATTGCGATCACGTCGCTGTAGCCGCTAATCACCCGCGCAGTATCGTAGAGCGATTCGCCTTTAGCAATGGCACTGTGCTCAAACCCCGTGGTCTCCCGGACTTCGCCCCCTAGCAAGTTAAAGGCGCTACCAAAACTCACTCGCGTTCGGGTCGAGGGCTCAAAAAACATCGCCCCCAGAATCGCGCCGTCCAAAGCCTTGGTCATGAGTTCACGCTCTGCGAATGGGCGCATGCGATCAGCCACCGCGAATACGTGTTCCACATCTGCGCGTTCAAACTGTGACACTGATAAAATATGGCTGCCAGCGAACTTCACACAAACTCCTTTTAAAGCGCTATTCCTGCGCCAACAATGTATCCGAATAAGATTCTAATGCATCCATCAGCTGCATAACTCGTGGATCATCAGCTGAAACTTGTCGAATGACAGCGATTTCCTCGAACAAACGCTCCATGTGCATCGCGCCCTGATCTTCCCCCGTAACACGCTCAAAACAATACTCTTGCCACTGCAATTTTTCGTCAAGAGACAAAGCTTCGGGAAAGTTGCGCGCGCGATAACGAAACAACAATTCGCCCAAACGGCGGTCCTCGAAAGGAAAGCTGCTTCGCGCCAAAATCTGTGGCGATGCGCTTTTCACCTGCTCACTCAACCGCCTGTCGCCATCCGACAAAAATCCACCATACATATCCCATTCTGGGTCCGTTGGCACAACCACACGCTTATGAGCATACACCTCGCGTAATTGGGTAACCAGCTCACTACCCCGCTCTTTTACCAGCGCTTGCAAAGCTTTCATGTTTTCGCGCAACACGGCCAAATCCAAATTTGCTCTGGCGGCGACATCGTCGGTCATCATTTTTGCCGGTGCAACAAAAGGCGCGCGGTTTATGTGAATCGACTTCAGCGCGGGACGCTCACCGTCAAGTTGATCTGCCGGCGTATACAAGCGCTGGCGCAATTCATCGGCCGAGTAGTCCAAGAGCCTCTCGGGCGACTGGCTCAAATCGATGACAATAATCTCGTTTTTGTTGGTCGGGTGCTGAATAGCAGGTACTACTAAGCCAATGTTGGCTTGACGCGCGCCGAACATGCCAGAGACGTGCAAGACTGGACGCCACTGACCTAGCGCCAGCTGCTCCTGTGCAGCGCGCTTAAAACGCAGACCCAAGTAATACTCGAACAGTTTGGGTTGCTTGGTTTTCATCAGCTTTGCCAATTCGATTGTGGCTTTTACGTCCACCAAGGCATCGTGCGCACCCGCGTGCTCGATACCATTGGCCGCCGTCAAACGCTCAAGTTTGGCCGACATGAACCCTTCTTCGGACATCGGCCATTCGATCCCCTCAGGTCTCAGCGCATAACTTGCCCTCACTAGGTCAATCAAATCCCAACGGGAATTGCCGTCTTGATACTCGCGACCATAGGGATCATAAAAATTGCGGTACAAGGTATAGCGAGTGACTTCGTCGTCAAAGCGCAGTGAGTTGTAGCCCACCCCGCACGTTAAAGGCTGACTAAGTTCGGCGTGAATTCGCGCAATAAAGTCTCGTTCAGAAACCCCCTTCTGCAACGCTTCTTGTGGCGTTATGCCCGTCACTAAGACAGCCATGGGACTTGGCAAGTAATCCGGGGTTGGACGAGCGTAAACGACGAGTGGGTCGCCTATAACATTCAAATTAGCGTCGGTTCTTAATCCGGCAAACTGGCAGGGGCGATCCTTTGCCGGACTCGCCCCGAACGTTTCGTAATCGTGCCAGTAAAAGGTATCAGACAAGCTCGAGTGCCTGCTCTTCAATTTTAGCGCGCCATTCCTGCGGTCCAGTCTGATGCACAGACACGCCATTGACATCAACCGCGACACTGACGGGCATGTCTTTAACTTCAAACTCGTAAATAGCTTCCATGCCCAACTCTTCAAAGGCGACAACGCGTGACGAGGTAATTGCTTTAGACACTAAGTACGCGGCACCACCTACCGCCATTAAATAAACCGCTTTGTGCTTTTTAATGGCTTCTATACCCACTGGGCCGCGCTCGGCTTTACCAATCATGCCCAACAAACCAGTTTTTTCAAGAATAAAGTCGGTAAACTTATCCATCCGAGTCGATGTCGTTGGGCCCGCAGGACCGACAATTTCGTCGCGCACTGGGTCAACGGGACCCACGTAGTAAATAAAGCGCCCCTTCAAATCGACCCCTTCAGGCAGCCCCTCCCCACTCTCGATGAGCTCTTTCATTTTCTTATGCGCCGCATCACGACCGGTCAACATCTTGCCCGACAACAGCAAGGTATCTCCAGGTTTCCATGAAGCCGCTTCCTCTTGGGTGACCGTATTCAGATTCACGCGACGAACCGAGTCACCGACCTCCCAGGTAATATCAGGCCAATCATTAAGATCGGGGGGGGTCTGCAGCGCAGGGCCCGAGCCATCTAACACAAAATGCGCGTGGCGAGTTGCCGCACAGTTAGGAATCATGGCCACTGGCAAAGACGCAGCGTGTGTGGGGTAGTCTTTAATTTTAACGTCCAACACGGTGGTTAAACCGCCCAAACCTTGGGCACCAATACCCAAACGGTTTACCGCATCCATAATTTCCAGGCGCAGTTCTTCGACGCGATTAGATGGACCCCGCTTGCGCAATTCATGAATGTCGATCGGGTCCATCAAGGATTCTTTCGCCATGACGGCGGCCTTCTCCGCCGTGCCACCAATACCGATTCCCAGCATTCCCGGTGGGCACCAGCCTGCACCCATTGTCGGCACGGTTTTGACAACCCAATCCACAATGCTGTCGGAGGGGTTCAACATCGCCAACTTAGACTTATTCTCAGAGCCACCACCCTTTGCTGCCACTTGCACGTCGACAGTGTCGCCTGCCACGACTTCCATGTGGATAACCGCGGGGGTATTGTCTTTCGTATTGCGACGCGCACCGGCAGGGTCCTCAAGAATAGAGGCACGCAACACGTTATCAGGGTGAGTGTACGCGCGACGCACCCCCTCGTTTACCATATCCGCCACGGATAGGGTCGTATCCCAAATCACATTCATGCCAATTTTTAAGAAGACAGTGACGATACCCGTGTCCTGACAGATGGGGCGTTTACCTTGCGCGCACAACCGTGAGTTAATCAAAATTTGGGCCATGGCGTCTTTCGCCGCTGGATTAAGTTCATGCTCATAGGCCTCGTGAAGCGCGAGCACAAAGTCTTTGGGGTGATAGTACGAAATAAACTGCAAGGCGTCTGCCACGCTGTCGATAAAGTCGTCTTGGCGAATAACGGTCATGAGGTCTCCGATTTAGGGGCTTGCTGGTGCTTCTGGTGCTTCTAACTCGCGCATAGCGCGCTGTAAGTCACTGAGCGTTGTATTTACTTGACGACGGAAAGCATTAATTGAGCCTATCCACTCTTCGTTCCCTTCTACTCGCTTGGATAGTGCAGCGAACTGCAGGGTTAATTTATTCACTTTATCTGCGGTACGCTCAAGTGCAGTCTGATTACTCGAGGCGTTCGCGGTAAGCCGCTCTAAATCTGATGCCACCGATTTAAGCGAAGCCATATCTTTACGCAGTAAATCTAGCATCGCTGTTGTTTGGGCTCGCTCGTCGATGGCCGCTTTATCCGCCGACACCAGAGCCTTCAGGGCTTTATCTTGATTAGTAGACGCTTTTTGCAGGGCCTCTATATCGGCCTTATTACGACGCCATGCACTGGCCCAGAGTTTATCCACCTCGGAATAAAGCTCTTTGATACGAACGGCCATTTGGGCCGCGTTTTGACTTAAGCCTTCGTCGGTGTCGGCAAGTGCGGCCTCAAGCTCCATAATTCGCTCATTATGGCGCTCCATGATGTGGCTGGCCTCCACCAACTGCTGCTGCAGCTGCCACGACCAAATAACACTGGCAACAGCGACCGCAAGTGCGACAAACACAAATGTTGCGGTAAAGATTCGAGCACCAAGGCCTGAAGTTGGCGCTGCTTGCCGCTTAGGACGCGACTGAGGTCGACGATCTTCGTCGACCTCAGCAACAATGGAGGTAAGGGGTTCAAAATCGTCGGCCATACGGCTGTTCCAATCAAAAACCCGATTATACCCTGCGCGGGGCGGCGCAGAAACCCTCTAGATGTAGCTAACAAGGCCCCATAAAATAGCGGTAAGAGCCAAACTAGAATGAATGACGCCCACCGTTGACTTAAGAATGCCCAGCTTACCAAAGATCGCATTGATCTCGAGCAACAGCACAATACCGGCGCCCACATAAAACGCCTGTGGCGATGCTCCGACTGCGTAGTGAGATGCCGCCAACATACCGAACAACATCGGGCCAGAAAACAAGGTATTTGTTCGCGAAGCCAAAGTCGCCTTGGCACCTGCCGCCGCTCCGTCACCTTCTTTCATGCCCAACACGATTTGCTGATTGGGCCAAATAATCAACCAAACGTTCAGGAACATCAAAGTACCCATAAGCATACCAAGCCAAATAAATGGGCGTTCAGCCATCGCGCCAAATGAATACCCTCCTAGATGTAACAAAGCTAGACCTGTCACAAATGTTGCAGCCGCCCCCCAGCGAAACCACCACAGCGCACGCGGCGCTAATTTTTTCATCGCATCCGATTTGGCGCTGGGCTCTGCCTCAGCAAAATATGCCATTTGCACGAAGTTGAAGTAGTACAACATTCCAATCCACACCACCCCAAATAATACGTGGAACCATCGCGCCAAAAAGTTTAATTCGACCATTGTTCTTGTCTCCTATGACCTAGCCTTTTACGTTATAATTCGCGCCGCGGTCGTCATAACCGCCCTCTTCGCGTTACCGACACCATGACACCTAGGCGTCGGTGGATCCATTCTAACCACCTTTTAGGAGACTGACTATGTCTTTTGAACTCCCTTTACTGCCTTACGCTAAAGACGCGCTTGAGCCACATATCTCAGCCGAAACGCTCGAGTTCCACTACGGCAAACATCATCAAACCTATGTTGATAAATTGAACGGCTTAGTTGACGGCACCGATATGGCCTCAAAGAGCTTGGAAGATATCGTTAAAACCTCTGAAGGCGGAGTCTTCAACAATGCAGCGCAAGTGTGGAACCACACCTTTTATTGGAACTGCCTATCACCCAATGGTGGCGGTGAAGCGACAGGCACAGTGGCCGATGCTATCACAGCGGCTTTCGGCTCGTTTGAGGCCTTCAAAGAGCAATTCGCCAGCTCAGCCATCAATAATTTTGGCTCTGGCTGGACTTGGCTAGTTAAGGATGCCGACGGCAGTGTTGCTATTATGAATACCAGCAATGCAGCAACGCCCTTGACTGATGAATCAGTAACACCTCTTCTGACCGTGGACGTTTGGGAGCATGCCTACTACGTTGACTACCGCAACGCCCGCCCCAAATACGTGGAAGCGTTCTGGGCTTTGGTTAACTGGGACTTTGTGAACGCGAACTTCGCTTAACTGTCTCATGGCGCCATGTCGGTGGCGCCTACCTTTCCTCACTCACTTCCTTTCGCTAATTGCTCAAAACGATCTCGCACCAAATAAAGCATCACCAACGAAGGCAAGACCATTAGGGCCGTTACCACGAAGAATCGCTCCCACGAGCCCAGCCAATCCACTGTAAACCCACTTAGCCCGGCCAGCGTTGTGCGACTTAAATTACCGAGTGATGCCAACAGCGCATATTGTGTAGCGCTGAACGCCCGCCCGGTTAGAGCCGTCAGGAACGATACAAAAGCAACCGTAGAGAAGGCCGTTGTGAAATTATCGACGATAAGTGTAAGCAGTAGCAGCCATTCCAGCGGACCTGCTATGGCAATAATCGCGAACATTAGGTTACTGCCAGCCATGGCGACACCGCCAATCAACAAACCTTTCACCACACCAAAATGGGTATTGAACAGACTTCCCAATATCGTAAAAGCGATAGTAATCATCCAACCAAACAACTTGGTGTATTCTGCGATTTGCTGATTACTGAACCCAACCTCTTTGTAGAACACAATCGACATTCGACCCAAAAAAGCCTCGCCAATTTTAAACAGAAATATGAATAGCATAAGCGTCAGGGCAACATGCACACCATTCTTTCTGAAAAAGTCAGCAAAGGGCTCGACAAAGGTCAACAGCAACCAGGCTTTTGCGCCTCTTGTCCGCGAGTAGCGACAAGCCGCTTGTTGCTGCAACGCATCGCGCTCTGACTTGGGTTCGTCAACTATCAAAGTAGCGCAGATTAAGAGCACGAGAACGGCAGCCATTAACCCGTACACCTGATTCCAGCCCAGTCCATCTGCGTTGCTAAACGCCAGATAACCCGGCAGAGAATACCCTGTCCACCAACCAATAATGGCAAGCGCCGCGGCAGGAGGCAGAAATCTCTGCTCTTGGGGAGCAAATTGATCAATGCGATAGGCGTCGACGGCGATGTCTTGAGTCGCACTACAGGTGGCGATACCCAGCGCTATAACACCAGGCAACCACAACCCCAACGAGAGATCGACCCGAGTGATCGCCAACACCAATAACAACATCAGCAACTGCATGCTCAAGATCCAGCTGCGCCGCTGGCCCAACCTTGAGCCAAGTACGGGAATACGCACACGATCAATCAATGGCGCCCACATAAAGTTCACTGCATAAACGGTTGCAACAGAGCCCATTAGGCCTACTTGCGCTCGCGAGATGCCGGCATCGGTCAGCCAACCGCTAAAGTTCGAGCCAATCAAAACGAAAGGAAAGCCCGAGGAACAGCCCATCAGAAAAATCCACAGTAGCCGGATATCTCTGTAAGTTTGTAGGGTTGCTTGCCAATTCATAATCACTGAGTCCGTCGGAACCGTTCGGGTAAAGGGTGTACTGACTTCTTTGGTCACGCCGCATGCCACGACGCGGTGATTGTGTCACGCCTGACTCACGCTGACAAAATTATGCTAGCTGATCTCATAAAGACATAGACAACGATGACTTGCTTATCGAATTTTAAAAGACGTCGAGACTTTTCGAATGACAGTCTCAAGATGAAGGTGTATGTTCTGCGCCTCAAATGTTGGAGCACTACTATGCTAAGCGTAAACGAATATTTTGATGGTAACGTAAAGTCGATTGCCTTTGCGGGCGCAGAGGGCGGCGTAACATCGGGGGTTATGGCCCCGGGCGAATATACTTTTGGTACCAGCCAGCATGAGCTTATGCAGGTAGTTTACGGCGAGCTAGTTGTCCGTTTGCCAGGATCTGACGATTGGCAATCCTACTCAGCGGGCAGCGCGTTTGAGATCGAAGCCAACCAATCGTTTGATGTGCGAGCTGAGACAGCTACCGCGTACTTGTGTTTTTACAGCTAAACGTCAAACAGTAAAACAATCGCTGCAGCGCTTCAGGGGCTGCAGCGATCTTACCAGAGGCTTTGTGAGGAACCTGTAGCCTAGATTCGTATGCCACCATCCGTTTCAATGACGCGACCCGTCAGGTAGTCATTCTCAAGAATAAAGGCGACGGTCGATGCAATTTCTGAGGGCTCACCCACGCGACCCAGAGGTATTTGCGCAGACATTTTAGCTAAAGCTTCGGGCTTCATGGAGGCAATCATTTCTGTACCGATAAATCCAGGCGCTATCGCCATGGCGCGAATACCAAACCGAGCCAGCTCTTTTGCCCAAGTCACTGCCATTGCCGCAACGCCTGCTTTAGCAGCCGAGTAGTTCGTTTGGCCAATGTTCCCGGCACGTGATACTGACGAGATGTTGATAATAACGCCCTGAGTACCCAGCGTAATCATTCGCTCGGCCGCTTCACGACCACACAAAAATACGCCCGTCAGGTTTACATCAATCACGGCTTGCCACTCGGCCAGGGACATTTTCTTGACGATTTCGCCGTCTTTGACCTTTAAGAGCATACCGTCACGCAGAATACCGGCATTATTCACCAAGCCGTCTAGTGCGCCAAAATCATGCACAATAGCGTCGAACGTATTGATCACGCTTTTTTCATCGGCCACGTTGGTGACATAAGCACGTGCCGTCGCGCCCATGTCAGCGAGTTTGGCAACCGCCTCTTCCAATCGCTCGGAATTAACATCGATCAGCGCAAACTGGGCACCCTTTTCGGCTAGCCCCTGGGCCATACTAAAACCTAAACCTTGGGCACCGCCGGTTATCGCAATCACTTTGCTGGTTAAATCCATTTCCGCACACCTCTTGAAAAACGCTGATTGTACCCGATTAACAATCTTAAGAAGACTGTAGTGTCGGTTTAGCACCCAATGTTACAGTGGATGTGACCTCGGAGGTGCCATGCAGCTATTCATACTACTATTCCCGTTTTTC
>Ga0209137_1002511_pt1 | contig 16103 bp, 14 predicted proteins | sample SaaInl5LU_22_DNA_FD_184642 | JGI IMG/M metagenome (GOLD analysis project Ga0209137, IMG submission 184642) | Marine microbial communities from expanding oxygen minimum zones in the Saanich Inlet - ESP_105LU_22_DNA (SPAdes) (version 2) | ecosystem: Environmental > Aquatic > Marine > Intertidal... | reverse complement strand
AAAACAAGTCAAACACACTTCACTAACATCAGCAAAATTTACGATATCCCCTACACTTACAATGGTAATCAGTCATCAGGATCATATTTGGGTTTAATTTTGCTCACAGAAACTGCAAAGCATCTGCCTTTTAAAAAGCCCAGAAACAATGGATGTCACAAATGTCGTGATATAGCCTTATGTCTAAATTGTCATCAGAAACATAAGTGATATACTATTATGGTGCACAAAATATGGGCTAAAGAATGAAAACACTTACGTCAGGTGAAATTGCAACGTATTGCGATGTAAACCTTCGAACTGTAATCAGATGGATAGAGAGTGGCAAACTTAAAGGCTTTAAACTGCCTGGTAGAGGAAACAACCGCGTGCTTGTTGAAGACTTTATCGAGTTTTTAGAAAGGCATGATATGCCAGTTCCAGACAAGCTGAAATCTGACGCAATACCATCGTTGCTGATAGTCGACGACGAAATGCCCGTAGCTAAATCTATTCAGAGAGTAGCCAGACGGGCCGGTTTTGAAAGTTACATCGCCACAGGAGGGTTTCAAGCCGGTATTATGCTTAGCCAGCACAACCCGAGAATGATGACGTTAGATTTAAGTATGCCGGGTATGGATGGATATAGCGTCATTCAATTTACGCGCGAGCAACCTCAATATAGAGATATAAAGATTCTGGTAATTTCAGCCCTTGATGATGAAAGCCTATCGCGCGCGCTGGAATTAGGTGCAAATGCGACCCTTCAAAAGCCGTTTTCAAATCACGACCTAACGTTGGTTTTAGAACAGTTCATGTACGATTATTAGGGTAGCGTCAACATAAGGAAAGATGGGAGTGAACATGGTTCGTTGGATTTTGCTTTTAGTTTTATTGAGTTTTTTTTCTGCGTCATATGCTCGCGAGACACTGGTCTTTGGTGTCGTGCCGCAGCAAGCGCCAAAAACGCTTGCAGAGCGCTGGCAACCACTTATTGACTACATGAACCGTGAAACTGGACTTAACATAAAGTTCGAAACAGCAAAAGATATCCCTACATTCGAAAGCCGCTTAGCTGACGGGAAATACGATATTGCCTACATGAACCCATTTCATTTTGTGGTGTTTAATGAAAAAGCGCACTATCGCGCGTTCGCACGTGAAAAAGAGAAGAGAATAGAGGGCATCATTGTGGTACCCACTGCCAGCGGTATTACATCTGTTGAGCAACTACAAGGAATAGAAATGGCGTTTCCAGCGCCAGCTGCTTTTGCTGCCACAATTATTCCTCTTTCGTATCTTCAACATCAGGGGATCTCTGTGATACCCCGCTATGTGCATTCGCACGACTCTGTCTATCTTAATCTTGCGAAAGGCTTTTTTGTGGCTGGCGGCGGTATTGTTAGGACACTAGACACTACGCCAGAATCAGTCGCATCTGCCCTTACCGTGTTATGGAAAAGCGATGGTTATACGCCTCATGCGTTCGCCGCTCATACCAATGTGGCAGATTCTGATATTGCCGCTATTCTTAAATCACTGGATTTATTATCTAACGATATAAAAAATAAAGAGGTTTTAAGTAATTTGGGATTCGATAAAATCATACCAGCTGTCGATAGCGATTGGGATGATGTTCGCGCCTTAGGGATAACGTCCTTGTCTCGGCCTCATCTTTAGGTAGCTCATAACCATGCGCCTATCCTTACAAACAAAGACTATCGCGGGAATTGCATCAATCGCGTTATTGCTGTTAATTGTGCTTATTGCAACGGTTTTCAATTTACTGAATAAGCTCGTTGATGACAGCGTTCAAAAAACAGCGAACACCACTGCGTCGCTGTTTGTGTCGACAACAAAGAATGCCTTTTTAAGTTATGATCTTGCGTCATTAGAAGCAGATGCCGCTGAAGTCCTCAGTAATCCGCACATTGCATACGTTAGGCTCCTCGATACTAACGGTAAGGTTTTCCTTGAGCAAGGCGACCCTACCGCCCTTGCAAGACAGTTCGAAGCAGATCAGCATGTCACCCATGCAGCAGATGGAATTTATGATGTGGCTTCGCCGATAGCAGTACAAGACGCGGTTTATGGTCAGGTGGAGTTAGGCCTAAATATCTCATCAGTCAATGACTCTGTCGCACACATTAGAACCTGGACGTTATCGTTAGCAATCATAGAACTCATCCTTATTTTGTTGTGCTCTTATGCATTGGGCACTTTCCTAATGGCACAAATACATCAGTTGCGCTCAGGCACTCGTCATTTAGCAAAAGCAGTAAAAGACAAAAATTATAAAGACATTACAGTAAAAGTACGCGGACGAGATGAACTAAGTGAACTTGCCGATGCATTCAATCATCTGGTTACTCTGCTTAAAGAAGAGAACACTCATCGCCAACGGGTCGAAGACGAACTCAAAGAGCTTAATGGTTTATTAGAGCACAAAGTGAAAGACCGTACCGCACTGCTTAATCAAAAAAACTATCAACTTGAAAATGCAAATAAAGACTTAAAAGAAGCACAAGTTCAGTTATTGCAGGCTGAAAAAATGGCTTCGATAGGCCAGTTGGCGGCCGGTGTAGCGCATGAAATAAATAACCCCGTCGGCTTTGTAAGTAGCAATATCGACACCTTGTGCGAATACGTTGCTACTTATCAATCATTGTTTGCAAAAATCGAGAAAGCTTTTGCCCAACCGTCGCTAGAAGAAAAAGAAAGTGCATGCCAAGAAGTGAGTAATCTGTTGTCGCAGCAAGACATTGCTTTCATCAACGACGATATAGGAGATTTACTAAATGACTCTAAAGAAGGGTTACATCGCGTTGCAGAAATCGTAAAAGGGTTAAAGTTATTTTCTCGCATCGATAGTGATGATATGCAGTCACATAATATAAACGAGTGTGTAAAAACCACGCTGGCCATGGTGAATAATCAACTCAAATATATCTGCACAATCGAATCGCATTTAGGGAACGTACCCAATGTAAATATGAACGTTGGCAAAATATCGCAAGTGATTACCAACCTACTTATCAATGCAGGACAAGCCATTGAAAGCACTGGAAAAAACGGAAAAATAATTATTACTACCTGTGTCATTGATAACATGTTAGAACTGCATGTAGAAGATACCGGAACGGGAATATCGCCAAGTCATTTAGACAAACTTTTTAATCCGTTCTTTACAACGAAACCCGAAGGACAAGGAACAGGACTTGGGCTTTCGATATCATTTGGCATTGCACAAGAGCATGGTGGGACACTGACTGCGACAAGTAAAGAGGGAGAAGGAAGTACATTTATTTTGGCACTTCCCATCGCTAACGAAAAAGACGATGACGCCCAAGCAAATGACACGAATTGAATGTTGCAAACCGCAACCCAGAACAAGGGATTGAGTACAGGATAACGAAATATGACTACGAATGCCGCACAAAAAAACGACGTATTTACCGTGTTGTTCGTTGACGACGAGCCCAATATTCTTCGCGCCATCAAAAGAGCTCTATTTACGCTAGATATCAATATGTTACTGGCTGATAGCGGAATGAAAGCGCTTGAACTCATGGAGCAACAAGACGTGCATGTCGTCATTTCTGATATGAAGATGCCACAGATGTCGGGCGCTGAGCTACTTGAACAAGTGGCCACTCGTTATCCTGATACGTTTCGTGTTGTACTGACCGGGTATGCCGATATTGAGTCAACCATCAAAGCCGTAAACCAAGGTAAAATTCATCGGTATTTGCAAAAGCCATGGGATAATCAAGAGCTTATTTCGGTTGTCGAAGAAGGGCTTGAACGCGTAAAATTGAAAACCGAAAACACGCGGTTACAGACGTTAACCCGCATGCAAAACCGCAAGTTAAAAGATGTCAATGCCACCCTTGAGCAAGTGGTTCACAAGCGCACTCGGCAGATAAAAGCAGCACTGAATAAAATTGAAAAACATAACCTTGCAATGGAACAAGTGCTGTTCAACGTTATTAGTATTAACCCCCACATAAACGGCAAGTTCGCAATAGAAGTCAGTGAGCTAGCAACAAAGCTTGCGCGTATGGCAAAACTCGAACGTGATGAGATTAAACGTATTCGTTATGCCGGCCTAATTTGCGAAATTGGTTTGCTCGGCCTCGATAATGAAGACTTTACAGGTCCTTTTGCTAAGTTGAATTACCAGCAACAACAAAACTATTTACAGCAAACAACCAAAGCGTCGCTTATCTTAGCGCCCGCTCACGAGCTCGCTCCCGTTTCAGATATCATTGAATATCAATTTGAACATTACAATGGCAGTGGTTTACATAAAAAAGTCGCTAAGGAAATTCCAATTGGGTCGCGTATTTTAGCCGTAGCGCGTGATTACTGGCGTCTTATTACCGGCCGATTAAGCGGTATCGAAATGTCGTCGCGTGACGCTAAAGTAGAGTTAAAGAAACATACGAATACACGTTATGACGGCGAGATCATCGATTTACTTCTTCAGGCAGAAGACGTCACGACATCAAAATTGCTCCATACCAGTAATAAGGCAACCCAACTGAAACCTGGAATGATCTTAGCGAGAAATCTCTATAACGATAGCCATATTTTAATTCTCCCCGAAGGCCATGTACTAACAGAAGCCACCATTCAAAAGCTGATTAAATTTGAGCAAGATAGAGGCAAGGCATTCGATATTCATATTGAGCCTCCAGCGTTAGATAAAAAAGAGGAAGATAGCGCCAGTTAAATGGTGAAATGATCTAGCCGAGCTGCTTCTCGTAAATAACGCTGTTGCTTATCAGGCGATGCATTGTGAAAGATAATCCTTCATGGAGAGGTCTTTTACAATGCGTACACACTGTGCCTTCCACACAATTCGTGTAACAATAACCCCACAAGTCAGTCGAACGGACAAGAAGGCTAATCTATATGAAACATTTTGATTATATTGCTATTGGCGGCGGAAGCGGCGGTATCGCATCAGCAAACCGTGCGGCGAAGCACGGTAAAAAGGTCGCTATCGTTGAAGCCAAAGATATTGGCGGCACCTGCGTTAACGTTGGGTGTGTTCCGAAAAAAGCCATGTGGTATGGAGCACAAGTGGCTGAAGCGATTCACCGCTATGCACCGGAGTACGGCTTTGATCTTACGCTAAACCATTTTAGTTGGGACAGCTTAGTGGCAAGCAGACAAGCGTATATCGAACGTATTCATGCTTCTTACGACCGCGTAATAACGGCTAACAATATTACCCTAATAAAAGGGTTCGCCACGTTCGTCGATAACCATACCATTGAGGTAGACGGCGAGCAGTATACGGCTGATCACATCACCATTGCCACCGGTGGTCGTCCCGTTATTCCAGACATCCCAGGGGCGCAGCATGGTATAAATTCAGACGGTTTCTTCGCACTTAAAGAACAACCTAAGCGTGCTGTTGTCGTAGGTGCTGGCTACATTGGCGTTGAACTTGCGGGTGTACTTCATAGCTTAGGTACCGACAGTCACTTAGTGGTGCGTAAACACGCGCCATTACGTAATTTCGACCCTATTATCCATGAAACTCTGGTAGATATTATTCACGCTGAAGGCTGCACATTACACAACCACGCCAGCGTAGAGAAAGTCGAAAAGCATGACGATAACTCTTTGACCGTTCATTTAACCAATGGTGAAGCGTTAGATACAGATTGCCTTATTTGGGCTATTGGTCGAGAACCTGCCACTGATGTTATTAAAATTGAAAACACCGATGTGGAGTTAAATGATAATGGAACGGTCAAAGTAGACAAGTATCAAAATACTACGGCAAAAGGTATCTATGCCGTAGGCGATATTACCGGTGAAGCCGAACTAACCCCTGTTGCCGTTAAAGCTGGGCGTTTATTAAGCGAGCGCTTATTTAATGGGCAAGACGACGCACATATGGATTATTCCATGATCCCGACTGTTGTGTTCAGCCACCCTCCTATTGGCACAATAGGAATGACAGAGGCCGAAGCCATAGAAGCACATGGCGAAGACAACGTAAAAGTTTATACGTCTAGTTTTGCATCAATGTACACGGCGGTGACCCGCTTCCGCCAAATGACAAAGATGAAGCTAGTGTGCGCCGGCGACGATGAAAAGGTAGTTGGACTTCACGGAATAGGGCACGGTATGGACGAAATACTGCAAGGGTTCGCAGTTGCGATTAAAATGGGCGCAACAAAAGCGGATTTCGATGCGTGTGTAGCAATACACCCCACCAGCGCTGAAGAATTCGTTACAATGACATAGTCGCTACACTAAGAAAGCCCAATGTGGTCTTCAACATTGGGCTTTTTACGTGTGTTATCCGCTAAAAAAACTCTACGTCCAAATACTCTTCCTCTTCTTCATCGCTGTGGCTTACCGCTTCTGATACGCGTGCCTTCAACGTTTCTGAAATTTCAGTCAGCATGGTATCTATAGTAATAAGCTCATCATTGTCTTCACGAGACTCTAGTTCCTTCTCAATCAAATCGATAAAGAATGCCTCTTGCTCTTCGGTCATTTCTAACGCGTGAAAACTGGATTTTATTCGGCTGGACACATCACTGATAATCTGCATTTTTTCCGCACCCACTTTACGAATACATTTCTGCACTCTATCAAGCACATGATTTAAGTCAGTATTCAGTGTTACCAGTGTGTTTTGTTGTAACACGCTTTCATAACGCGCATTTATCGCTGGCACTAATTTAGCCCCCATATCTAAAATGGCGTCGTAAAGTACCGGATCTTCTTTCGCTATATTTTTAACAAGCAACGACACCGAATTGTCGTTAAGCATAAGTCGTCGTCCAAAGCGGTAGATTCGTCCTTGATCATGAAGCACCTGAAAAACTTTATCAGTGGTTTCATCACAAGGTGTGAGATCGGTATCGATGTTGTGTATTTCCTCACCGTCTCTGAACTGGATGGCTGCATGTACGCCGTTTAACCTCAACGTGGTAAGTACTTTTTTAGCCATCACCTCGATAGTAGTGCATGTATTAAGCGAGGAAACAATTTCCATTCCTGTACCATAAATAGCCGCTTGGCTTAGTGCCGTTTTTGCGGTTTCTCTGCTCTTGGAGTTGTCTGACTCCATTTGCGTTAACGTTTCAATTTGGTGCTTAGAATTGATAACTGTTTCAGTCAGCAATACAACGTTGTATGGCTTGGTAATATAATGCGACACACCTGAATGAAAAGCTTTTCTCATGGTTTCATCAGAACCATCATCTGACACCACAATGACAAGAGGCGCTTTTTTTCCTTTTGTTTTGTTTTCAGTACTTCCAAAAATTGCCGCTGTCGAATCGCCGATGCACCAATCAGAAATCACAACGCTAATGTCGTTCTCTTTGAGTGCTTTAAGCGCAGCGCTTTTAGAATCAACCTGAATAATGTCAAATTCATCTTCAAGTGACAGCTTGTATATCTCGGCTTGTGTCGCGTCCTGCTCAACAATGAGTAGTTTCATTGCCTCTCCTCCTATCGCGTTTATGTACATGGAAAAATAACAGTAGCTAAAAAAATTTGATAACTCAGAAAAGCCCAACTACGTTTTAGACTTAAGTATAAATTTTGGATGAATTAAAAATATAGTCACTGATATCGCATTTTGCGAGTTTTGCGAAAAGGAGCTTTAAATGAGTAAGACCATCCTAATAGTCGATGATTCTCCCTCTGTGAGGCAAGTCGTTGAGTTTACGTTAACCGATGCCGGATATAACGTACTCTCTGCGGATGATGGACTAACTGGGCTCGAGCAACTCGACGGCAAAAAGATTCATCTTATTGTGAGCGATGTCAACATGCCCAACATGGACGGACTGACCTTCGCTGAGCACGTAAAACAAAAAGAAGACTATGCCTACACCCCTATTCTAATGCTTACCACTGAATCTGGGGGCGATATGAAAGCGAGAGGAAAAGCGATTGGTGTAAAAGCATGGCTGGTAAAGCCTTTCAAACCTAACCTGTTGTTATCTGCTGTTAGTAAGTTAGCGTAATACGGCTTTAATGATGACGAACATTACTTTTCCTAAGGAAGTAACGACCTTCACCGTTGATAAGATCTATGCTGAGTGTGTGAGCGCGATTGAAAGCCACGCTGGTTCGGTGAACTTTGATTTCCAACATACAGAGGAAGTCGATGGATGTGGTTTACAACTCATACTTTACCTCTCATCAATCATTCACAAGCGAAATGACACTGTCACTGTCTCCTCCCCCTGTGAGTCGCTGGTAGATGCAGCTGCCGTTTTTAACGTTGAGGACGTATTGGGACTCTCCTCAGCAACGGAGTCATTGTAATGAATTTACTTGATACCTTTATTGAAGAAGCAGAGGAACATTTAAGTGCAATGGAGACTTCTTTGCTCGAGCTTGAGGAAAACGGCGTTTCCGATGATATTATCAATACCGTTTTTCGGGCTATGCATACCATTAAAGGTTCTGCGGGAATGGTTGGGCTAGACCATGTGTCTTATTTTGCTCATCATATCGAAAGCTTCTTAGATGCATTGCGCGATGGAAGGGTGATATACGATAACGATATGGTCGCGGTATTAATGGATGCACGGGATCATATCAATACGCTTGTAAATAATGATGCAACGTCTGAATTAATGGCCGTAAGCGAGCAACTTATAGCAAAAGTTACACCTTGGTATGAGGGCGAGGTCACATATGCGTCTCCTGTCCAGTCCAAAGTAAACGAACCTGAAGATTCATTAGGCTATTGGCAGCTGATTGTCAGTCCGCATTCCGATAGTTTTAAAGAAAGCTTCGATGTACTCCCCGTCATTCGTGAACTTAGCGAACTTGGCAAATGTGTTGTATCGACAACACTTGTCAACCAAGGCGATAAAGAATTCATCCCCACACAATGCTACATGAAATTCGTCATTTTACTCGACGGTACTATAGAGCAAGACCTCATTATGTCGGCGTTCATGTTTGTTGAGGACGACTGGGAAATCGCGTGCGAATTTATGTCGCTGGATGAAGAGCGCCGCTTAGGCGATATTCTCGTATCCATGGGCGCAGCAGATGGCGAGGCTATTGAGTCTGCGTTAACTGACCAAAAGCGTGCGGGAGAGTTTCTTACTGACAAAGGAGTAGTCACAGCAAAAGACGTATCGAAGGCTTTGGAACAGCAGTCATTTGTTGAAGAGAAACAGGCGCTCGTTGCCAAAAAACAAGCCAGCGTTAAGGTCGCCGCCGACAAGCTCGATAAACTCCTAGACCTTGTCGGCGAGTTAGTTATTGTCCAATCAGCAGTCAATCAACACGCCGATACCAATGAAGACATGGCACTGACCAACATTGGTGAAGAACTAAGCCGCCTGACTACAGAAATACGGGATACCACATTTGGTATACGAATGCTGCCGATTGGCTCAACGTTTGGCCGCTATCGTCGATTAATACGTGATTTATCCCAATCGCTGGGTAAAAAAGTAAAGTTGGAAACAAAAGGCGCCGACACTGAAGTTGACAAAATGGTACTGGAAAGCCTCAATGATCCTCTTATTCATCTGCTGCGCAATAGCATGGATCACGGAGTGGAAAGTCCTCAAGTTCGGCTTGAATCAGGTAAAAGTGAAACCGGCACAATAAACCTAGAAGCCAGCCACCGCAACGGACAGGTGAGTATCGTTATCCGTGACGATGGCGCCGGTCTAAATACCCAAAGAATCAAAGAAAAGGCATTGAGTAAGGGTATCATTAGCGATGATGAAGTGCTAAACGATCACGATATTCATCAGCTCATTTTTGCCCCTGGCTTTTCGACGGCAAGCGAAATATCTGATGTTTCAGGCCGAGGGGTAGGTATGGACGTGGTTAAAACGTCGATAGAAACCATGCAGGGTAGCATCAACTTAAGCAGCACACAGAGCGTAGGTACCACTACTGAGATATTACTCCCTCTTACACTCGCGATAATAGACGGGCTGATGGTAGACGTGGCAGGCGAAATTTTTATTATACCGCTGTCATCTATAGAAGAATGTGTAGAAGTTAATCAAGACCAACCAGAGCGTGAAGATGGCTCACATCTTATAAAAACCCGTGGAAGGCTGGTTCCAGCGCTATCGCTCAAGCACCACTTTTCAATAAAAGGCGCTCCGGCCAACTACCCGCAGTGTGTCATTGTAAACGCTACAGAGCATCGTTTCGGCCTTATTGTTGACAATGTCATAGGCCAACATCAAACCGTTATCAAAAGCTTAGGAAAACTTTATCACAACGTAAGAGGGCTCATGGGTAGCACTATTTTGGGTAATGGTGACGTCGCCATGATTATTGACGCCGCACAATTATTCGAAGATGTGATCTTGCCTACTAAATACAGTTCCTCAATGGAGACAACATATGTTGACGAAAATTAACTTAAACACACTCGTCATCGCTGGTTTTAGCACCTTAATCGTGCTGTTGTTGCTAAGTGGTGGTTATGCGGTGCTTTCTGCATCAGGGCTCAATGATGCACTTAGCAATGTCATCAAAGGTCCCGCCGAAAGAGTGAAACTTGCCGACCGTATCAAACAGTCATCGCTGACATTAGCAGGGCAAAGTAGAAAGCTCATTCTTGCGTCTTCTCCTGAGCAGATGAAACGTATTGAAACCGTTATTAGAGAAGAGCAAGACCGTTTAAACGAAAGGCTAAAACAGCTAGCAGCGATTACTCCCAGTGAGAATCAGCAACGCATTGTCAGCATCGAAGGTGAGATTAAAGCGTTCACCTCGCTCATCGATGAAGTTGCTGAACTAGCAAGCCTTAATTCAAATGCGAAAGCGAGAAGCTTAAGCGAAAATGAAGGCGCCCAGGCGTTTGACGCGTTGCTCCTGTTAATCAACAACACAAAAGAGACACTAAGAGAGGCGAGTCTGCGCACTGGCGTTACAGATGCAGGACAGCGACAACGTGCGTCACTCGACACCATATCAGAACTAGCAGCTCGCCTTATAAGACAGGAAAAGAACTATATTCTTGCGACCAATCCGGAACAACTTGCGAATATAGAAAAGACCATTCAAGCGTTGCGCGCGACCCTAGAAGGTGAAATTCAGACGTTCAACAACAACCTAACATCATCAAACATCACAATGGGCAATGCGTTAAAAACCGCAACAGATGCCTATTTAACGATACAAAACGACGTACTGACACTTTCCAAAGAAAACGGTAACAATCGCGCTTTTACATTACTGTCGCAAGAGGGCGAAACCAGTATTGATAATATTGAAAATTACATCAGTCGCATTATTAGCGACAACGATGAGCGCTTGCTGGCGTCAATTGCAGATACCGATGTTGAATATGCGTCGATTAGACGAAGCCTGATTATCGCCGCAGCAATTTCTACGCTGCTCGGTATTGCTATCTCTTTTGTTGTCTCATCGCGCTTAAAAGAAGTCAGCAACGTCGTCTCAGACATTGGTCAAGGAAACCTGAATATTGCTTTTAAGCCAGGATATAGCGAGGCTGATATCTACTCAAATTTAAATACGATGAACAGCAAGCTCACGAGTATTGTCAGTGATATTCAGCAATCGGCAGACAACGTTTCTGCCGGCAGTAATGAGTTGGCTAGTACCGGCCAGCAAATCGCACAAGGTGCAACAGAGCAAGCGGCCTCGCTTGAGGAAGTAGCATCATCCATGGAGGAAATGTCGTCGAATATCGCTCATAGTGCCGACAATGCAAGGCAGACCGAAGGTATTGCGCAGCAATCTGCAATTGAAGCAAAAGAGTCTGGTGAAGCGGTTAAAAACTCTGTTTCCGCTATGCAAAATATTGCAGAAAAAATTGGTATTATCGAAGAAATTGCACGACAAACAAACTTACTCGCGCTTAATGCTGCTATTGAAGCCGCAAGAGCGGGTGAGCATGGCAAGGGCTTTACTGTTGTAGCAGCGGAGGTCCGTAAATTGGCGGAACGAAGCCAACATGCCGCTGCTGAAATTGTCGATTTATCTACTGAGACGTTGTCAGTTTCTGAACGCGCCGGTGCAATGTTAGCGTCATTGGTTCCTAACATTCAAAAAACCGCAGAGCTAGTGCAAGAAATAAGTGCCGCCTCTTTAGAACAGGATAAAGGCGCTTCTGAAATTAATAAGGCGCTGCAAGAACTTGATCACGTGGTGCAACAGTCTGCCGCTTCAGCAGAGGAGATGGCATCAACCTCGGAACAACTCAGTGCACAAGCTCAGCAACTGAACGCCTCGATGTCATTTTTTACGATAGACAATAATAGAAAGCGCCCACTTTCTCGCCCTCCGTCAACGAACAGCAACCGAAGCACACCGGTAAGAGCGATGAGCGTACCGGCTCAAAATAAAAATAGCTCCTCTGGCATCGATATATCGTTAGACGATGATGATGGGTTTGTTAAATATAGTAACTAAACGAGGAGAAAGCCGTGGCAGATCTAGACCATGTAGACGGGCTTCAAGTTCTCTCATTTACGTTAGATAACGATTACTTCGCTATTGGCATTGATAGTATCCAAGAGGTCATTGAATACAAAAATGTTACGCGGGTGCCGCGTTCTCCAGAATTTATGCAGGGCGTTATCAACCTGAGGGGGCAAGTTATCTCAGTGGTTGATTTACGAGTACTTTTTTCAATGACGATAAGAGAAGTAACCCTAGACACCTGCATTATTATTATTGATGTTAACGTGGAGGGCGAGCGCTGTCCTATAGGTATTGTGGCTGATAGTGTAAGAGAAGTTGTTGAGTTTGACGTGTCAGATATTCAACCAGCCCCTAAGATAGGTCTATCTGTGGATAATCGCTTTATTTACGGTATGGTCGAACAACAAGACGCTTTACTTATTTTGTTAAGCATTCAGCAAGTGTTCGATGCTGACGATATTCAAAAACTTCTTGACCCGCTCGAGGAGGATGCGCCTGCAAGCGAGGATATGGAAGCATGAATGACCTGGTCGAGCAAGATACGTTGACCGATAAAGACCATCAACGTGTAGCAACGTTCATGGACAAGGAAGCGGGAATTCAGCTTCCAAAAAATAAAAGAAATCTCATTGAAACGAGACTTCGTAAACGCCAGCGATTGCTAAAATGTAGGTCGCTATCGCACTACATCGACTACGCCCTAGGCGACAAAAACAGTGAGCAACTTCACTTTATCGATGCGCTTACGACTAATAAAACTGAGTTTTTCCGCGAGGCCAGTCACTACCCATTTTATATCGACTACATTAGCGCACGGCATCAAAGCACAATTCGCGTATGGAGCGCGGGGTGCAGCAGTGGCGAGGAACCTTATACCTTAGCCATATTGGCTGAAGAGTATGCGGATAATGCCGTATCCATCCATGCAACCGATATATCAACAAGCATGCTAGCGCGAGCTAAACGAGCTATTTACACGCATGACAGTGCTGCACCAATACCACTTAACCTGCGTAAGAAATATTTATTAAGACGAAAAACCGACACCGCAGATGAAATTAAGATTGCCCCCTCACCCAGAAAATGCGTGACGTTTGAACCGTTCAATTTGATAACCGGGCACTATGCATCTTTTTCTCCGTTCGACATTATTTTTTGCCGTAACGTGATGATTTATTTCAACGCCCAGCAACGAGAAAACATTGTGCGCCAGTTTTGTCGGTGCCTTAAACCTGGAGGACTGCTTTTTATTGGTCATTCAGAAACATTAAACAACGAAAAAGCAATGCTTAGCAGTATTGCCCCTACGGTTTATCGAAGAGAAGAACGTCAATGAAAAATACAACTATCAAACTGATGTTGGTTGATGACTCGGCGCTGGTAAGACAGACATTTTGTGCGCTTTTCGATGCGGTGGATGATATTGAGATTGTCGCGGTTGCACCTGACCCCTACATCGCCGTAGAAAAGCTCAAAAAAAACATTCCCGACGTCATCTTACTTGATGTAGAAATGCCAAGAATGGACGGCGTAACCTTTCTCAAAAAATTGATGTCTCAACATCCTATTCCTGTGGTGATTTGCTCTACATTAGTGGGTAATAACAGCGCCACACATATGGCGGCGCTTGAGGCGGGGGCGGTAGATATTATTACCAAGCCAACGGTGGGAATCAGACAGTTTGCGCAAGACGCTGCAACCATCTTGTATGATGCCGTCAGAGCAGCGGCCAGCGCCAAAGTGAAGCAGATTGCCCAACAAACAAAGCATGTTAAAAAACTTAAAGCAGATGCCGTGCTTGCACGCAAAGCGCCTAGCGCGATGCATGAGACCACTGAAAAAATAATTTGTATTGGGGCATCGACTGGCGGTACCGAAGCGATAAAAGCTGTACTTATGAATATGCCTCTAGACTGTCCGGCCATCGCAATTGTTCAGCACATGCCAGAGGGATTTACCAGCTCATTCGCAAAGCGTCTTAATGAACAATGCCCAATTACAGTAAGCGAAGGCAAGCAAGGTATGAGCTTACTAAGAGGCCATGCCATTATTGCACCAGGCAATAAACATATGACAATAAAGCGCAGCGGGGCTCGCTATTATGTCGATGTGCAAGATGGCCCGCTTGTTTCAAGACATCGCCCTTCTGTTGACGTACTTTTTCGCTCAGCTGCCAATACGGTAGGCAGAAACGCTTCTGCGGTTATCCTAACTGGCATGGGCGATGACGGCGCGACAGGCTTAATGGAATTAAAAGAAAGTGGTGCAGCAACGTACGCACAAGATGAGCATACAAGTGTAGTGTGGGGTATGCCCCGGGTTGCCTTTGAACGAGGGGCTGCCGACAAAACAGTTCCGCTAGACATTGTTGCACCTACACTCTTAAAAGCGTGTCATTATGACGGACGATAGTGTAACCGGTAGCCCTTCCGTGGTTACGCTACACGCTGGTGAACTGCTCTTTGGTAGAGGTACTACTCAGGTAAATACACTGTTAGGTTCGTGTATTGCGGTAACACTGTTTCATCCTACTTTGCTTTATGCGGGCATCTGCCACTTCGCACTTCCGTTTGCGAAAAAGCAAACGCATACCACACTTGACCCGCGCTACGGAGATGACTGTTTCATATTATTCGCGAATCATGCAAGAAAATACAATATCGCAATACAAGAATTTGAGACTCATATTATCGGCGGCGGCAACATGTTAGACAGTGAAACCTCTGAAAGCGATGCGAACACGGTAGGCCAACGTAATGCAAGGCGAGCGCTAGAACTGGCGTCTCACTATCGACTTAATGTGCTAAGTGTCGACGTAGGAGAGTTTGGGTACCGCAAAGTGAAGTTCAACACGAAAACCGGCGAACTCAACGTTTCGTTTACAGATTCAAACACATCGAATGCATCCCTTTCCTTTTAATTCAACCATAAAAAGCGTAAAAATATTAATAGCAGGCATTCGTCACAAATTGAAAACGACTAGTCGCGTAATGGTAATGTGCTTACGCCGTCTTGACGTATGATTAAATGACGAGCATTGCGCCGCTGCTTTGACTATTGCGGCGTAATAAAATAATAACTAACGACAAACAACAAGCCGGAATACAAAGATAATGAAAAAGATATCACTGTCGCTGATTGCTTCAGCCCTACTGGCCTCTGGCGTAGCCTACGCTCAAGAAGCCGAGCCCACCGACACCACGGGTTATGATGTAGAAAACTGGGAAGTAGATGCCCCACCCTTTGCCTTGAACGAAGTCACGATAAAAACCAATGAGACAACGTGGTCAAGCTTAGATATAGCACCAAATGGCAAATTTATGGTGTTTGATATGCTGGGAGACTTATACAAAGTTGATATCGATGGTGGCGACGCCGAGCCATTAACGCAAGATTTCGCATGGAACCTCCATCCGTCAATTTCTCCAGATGGCAAGCAAGTCGCGTTTATCTCTGATAAAGACGGGCTAAGTAATGTCTGGGTAATGAACATCGACGGCACAAACCTCCATCAAGTTACTAAAGAAAAGAAAAACCTTATTCACGCACCAAAATGGAGCCCTGACGGCCAATATATCGTGGTCACAAAAGGCATTATGTCTAGCCGCAGTATTCCTGCTGGTGAAATTTGGATGTATCACAAATCTGGTGGCGATGGCCTACAAATAAAGGCGCGTAATAGTGGCAAGCGCGATCAG
>Ga0209137_1002507_pt1 | contig 16118 bp, 12 predicted proteins | sample SaaInl5LU_22_DNA_FD_184642 | JGI IMG/M metagenome (GOLD analysis project Ga0209137, IMG submission 184642) | Marine microbial communities from expanding oxygen minimum zones in the Saanich Inlet - ESP_105LU_22_DNA (SPAdes) (version 2) | ecosystem: Environmental > Aquatic > Marine > Intertidal... | reverse complement strand
GATAAACTGGCCGCCGGCCTCGCGGCCGCCTTGAATACCAAAGCTCAAGATGCCTGAGGCGCGGCCGCCCATCAGTCGCTGACAGGTGTCGTGGTAGGGGCTGTCGGCGAGGCCGGCATAGTTAACCCAGCTGACTTTGTCGTGGCCGCTGAGGTACTCGGCAACCTTCTGGGCGTTTTCGCAGTGGCGGTCCATGCGCAGCGCCAGCGTCTCGAGCCCCTGCATAATTTGGAAAGCGCTCTGCGCAGACAGCGCGGCGCCGGTGTTGCGCAGCGGAACGACACGGGCGCGGCCAATAAAGGCTGCCGCGCCGAGCGCCTCGGTATAGACCACCCCGTGATAGGACGGATCGGGCTGGTTGAGCACCGGGAAGCGATCGGCGTTGGCCGCCCAGTCAAACTTGCCCGAGTCGACGATGGCGCCGCCGATAGTGGTGCCGTGGCCGCCGATATATTTGGTCAGGGAGTGCACGGCGATATCCGCCCCCAGATCAAACACACGGCACAGATAGGGGGTGGCGACGGTGTTGTCGACCACTAAAGGGACCCCGTGGCGGTGAGCGATCTCGGCCAATTTGGCGATATCGACGACATTGCCGGCGGGGTTGCCGATAGACTCACAAAACAGCAGTTTAGTGTTGTCGTCGATCAGCGATTCGAGCTTGGCGTAATCGTCAAAACCGGCAAAACGCACTTCAATACCCTGATTGGGCAGCGAGTGGGCAAACAGATTGTAGGTGCCGCCATACAGTTGGCTGGTGCTGACTATGTTGTCGCCGACCGCGGCCAAGGTCTGCACGGTGTAGGTAATTGCCGCCATACCGGAGGCCAACGCCAGCGCCCCGATACCACCTTCGAGCGCCGCTATGCGCGCCTCGAGCACCGCGCAGGTGGGATTCATAATGCGCGAATAGATATTGCCGGGCACTTTTAGGTCGAACAGGTCGGCGCCGTGCTGCGTGTTATCGAATGTGAACGAGGTGGTCTGGTAAATAGGTGCAGTCGCTGCATTGGTGGCAGGGTCGCCGTCGTAGCCTACGTGCAGGGCAATTGTTTCCGGTTTCATAGCTCTCTCCATGTTCGGTTCAGCAAAAAAAATCGATTGAGATGGTAAACAATTAATCGGCACACGGCCATATAGCCATTAAAATATTGCCTGTATTCATCCCACTACTTAAGCGACCGACTATGCAAGCACTTATCCAACGCGTCAACCACGCCAGTGTCACTATTGGCGGCAACACCACCGCCAGCATCGGCCGCGGGCTATTGCTGTTGCTCGGCATTGAGCAAACCGACGATGCCGCGCAAGCCCAGAAGACCCTCAATCGCGTTCTCGACTACCGCGTATTCAGTGACCCAGAGGGCAAGATGAACTTGTCGCTGCGCGACATCGCTGGCGAGCTGTTGGTGGTATCGCAATTTACCCTCGCCGCCGACACCGGCAAAGGGCGCCGGCCGAGCTTTGCCAGCGCCATGCCACCCGCTGCAGCCGAGCCACTCTACGGCTATTTTTTAACACTGGCGAAGGCCAGCGGGGTAGCAACAAAAGCCGGCGAGTTTGGCGCCGATATGCAGGTTAGCTTGTGCAACGACGGCCCGGTTACCTTTTTACTGTAACTGCGCCGCCAAGCTGGCCGGCAAGCCAGCAAAGCCGCCGTTGCTCATTACCACGATATGCCCGCCCTGCTCGGCCCAGCTAATAATTGCAGCAGTGAGCGCGGCCATATCACTGTGGATCGGCTGGTTTGGCCTGACCGCCGCGGCCAAATCAAAATCGACACCCCTGTTTTGAAACCAAAATACGTCGTTCGCCGCCAGCGCTGAGTGGCCCAGCCGCTCGCCGTGGACGCCGGCGCGCATGGTCGCCGAGCGCGGCTCAATGACAGCCAAAATACGCGCGTCGCCCACTCGGGCCCGCAGCCCCTGCAAGGTGGTGGCAATCGCTGTCGGGTGGTGGGCAAAATCGTCATAAACAGTGATATTCGCTGTTTTAGACACTACCTCCATGCGCCGTTTAACTCCGGCAAAAGCACTTAAGGCCTGGGCTGCAACGGTTAGCTCAACACCCACCTGTGCCGCTGCGGCAGCTGCCGCCAGTGCGTTAGCGACATTGTGCTGGCCCGACAGAGCCCAGTCGACGAGCGCCGATTTTTCGCCACTGCATAGGGTAAACCGGCTGCCATCGGCATTGACCTCGCGCACCCACCAGTCGCCGCTGGCGTCGGCTAAACCGGCGCGCCCGCCGAGGGTGATCGGCTTGCTCCAGCAGCCCATCGCCAGCACCTCGTTCAGCGGTTCTATAGCCGGCGGATAAATTACCTGGCCAGTGGCCGGTACGGTGCGAATAAAGTAATGAAACTGGCGCTGTATAGCGGCCAAATCAGGAAAGATATCGGCGTGATCGTACTCAAGATTATTGAGTACCGCTGTAGTCGCTCGATAGTGGACAAATTTTGAGCGCTTATCAAAAAAGGCGCTGTCGTACTCGTCTGCCTCGACGACAAAAAGCTCGCCAGCTCCCAGGCGCGCCGACTGCGTGAAGTTACTTGGCACACCGCCAATCAAGTACCCCGGCTCGCGGCCGGCGAATTCTAAGATCCAAGCCAACAAGCTAGCTGTGGTGGTCTTGCCATGAGTGCCAGCCACCGCCAAGACATGGCGGCCGGCCAATATCTGCTCACCTAACCACTGTGGTCCAGAGGTGTACGGCAGTCGTCGCTCGAGCACAGCTTCTACCGCGGGGTTGCCGCGCGACAGGACGTTACCAATGATGACCAAGTCGGGGGCCGGTTCCAGCTGCGCCGGGTCAAAGCCCTCGGTCAGCACAATGCCCGCCTGCTGCAACTGCGTGCTCATCGGTGGATAAACGTTTTGATCGCTGCCCGTCACCCGGTGACCTGCGGCTACAGCCAATTGCGCCAGGCTACCCATAAAGGTGCCACAGATGCCCAAAATATGAATATGCATAGCGTTATCGGCGCCCTTAATAGTAAGTATGCGATTATCCCACCGGGCCGAGCTAATGCAATAGGGCCGGGATTGAACTAAAATTACAAATTAGTGACTGCTCTTACAAGGAAGCCCCATGGCCAAAATGAATGCGTTTTACGCTCAATCAGGTGGTGTTACCGCCGTTATTAACGCATCAGCCGCCGGGGTGATTGAAGCCGCCCGCGAGCACAAAGACAAAATTGGCAAAATTTATGCTGGCCTCAATGGCATTGTCGGCGCTCTCCAAGAAGAGTTAATTGATACCAGTAAAGAGAGTCTCAGTACTATCAAGGCGCTGCGTCACACCCCCTCTGGTGCATTTGGTTCGTGCCGCTACAAACTCAAAGGTTTTGACGAAAACCAAGCGGAGTACGAGCGTCTTATCGATGTCTTTCGGGCCCACAATATCGGTTACTTCTTTTACAACGGCGGCGGTGATTCGGCAGACACGTGCTTAAAAGTGGCGCAGATGTCGCACAAGATGGGCTTCCCCATTCAAGCGATCCATATCCCCAAGACCGTCGACAACGATCTGCCGTTCACCGATTGCAGCCCAGGCTTTGGCTCGGTAGCCAAATACGTCGCCGTCTCTACCAAAGAGGCGAGTATGGATGTCGCATCGATGGCGCGCTCGTCGACCAAAGTATTTATTTTAGAGGTGATGGGGCGTCACGCCGGCTGGATTGCCGCGGCTAGCGCACTGGCCGCTGAACAGGCGGGCGACCCGCCCCATATTATTCTGCTCCCCGAGGTACCGTTTGAACGCGACCGATTTATCGCCGAAGTCGAGCGCTGTGTCAGCGAGCACGGCTACTGCGTCATTGTTGCTTCAGAAGGGGCACAGTATAAGGATGGCGCCATGCTGGCAGGCTCTATCCACAAAGATGCCTTCGGCCACCAACAGCTCGGCGGAGTTGCCCCAACACTGGCGAGCATGATTAAAAAGGCGCTCGGTTACAAATATCACTGGGCACTGGCCGACTATCTGCAGCGCTCTGCGCGCCATATCGCCTCTAAAACTGATGTCGAACAAGCCTACGCTGTCGGACGCGCGGCAATCGAAAAAGCGTTGGCTGGCAAACATTCGATTATGGTCACTATTGAGCGCAAAGAGAGCGCTCGCTATGGCTGGACGATTGGCGAAGCGCCGTTGGATAAGGTCGCCAACGTTGAGAAAAAAATGCCGCGCAGTTTTATCAGCAAAGATGGCTACGGCATCACGGCCAAAGGTCGCGCCTACCTAGCCCCGCTCATTGAAGGCGAGGACTACCCGCCCTACAAAAACGGTATACCTCAATACGCCCGCCTGAAAAAAGTCATGGTCAACAAAAAGCTCGAAAAAACCTTTGAGGTATAGCTAAAATTCTTTCAGGTACCACTGCACAGAGTCTAACTAGCCTATAATGACAGCCTAATTTTTGTGGCTGCCAAGGTAGGTTAAATATGCCCCCACTGTTCACCCGACTGATGCAATCTACGGTGCTGCGCTACCCTCGCAGCGCACTCTTAGCGGTGGCTGCACTCACTGCGGCAATGGCAATTGGACTGGGCAATTTTAAAATCGACGCCTCGGCAGACTCACTCACTCTCGAACACGATGATGCGCTCAACTATTACCGAGAAGTGGCTGGCCGCTACGGCAGCAGCGACTTTTTAGTCGTTACCTTTCAACCCAAACAGGGCGATCTGTTTGACGATGCGAACTTATCGTTATTGGGCGAGCTCCGCGATGAGCTGGCCGCTATAAATGGTGTCGAACAAGTCGTCTCAATTCTTGACCTGCCACTGCTGTTCAGCCCCAAAGTATCGGTCGGTGATTTGAGCGAACCGCTCAATACCCTACTCAGTGACGGCGTTGTTCGCAGCGAAGCGCGCGAGGAGTTCCTCACCAGCCCACTCTACCGAAACTTAATCCTCTCCCCCGACGGCACGACCACCGGGGTGCTTGCCACACTGGCGTTAGACAGCCGTTACCTTGAGCTGGTAGGGCTGCGCGACGGGCTGCGTCTAAAACGCGACACTCAAGGGCTCAGCGCCGCCGAGATGATCGAGTTAGAGCGAGTAAGTACTGAATTTCTCGACTACCGCACCGCTAAAGCTGAGCGCGACAAACAGCGGGTGGCCAATGTCCGCGCCATGATGGCGCCCTACCGTGAACGAGCCACTATCTATCTCGGCGGCCCCGACATGATCACCGCGGATATGATCGATTTTATTCGCAGCGACCTGCTGGTATTTGGCAGCGGTATCTTGGTGTTTATCGTGCTGACTATGGCAGCCATCTTCCGCCGCTGGCGCTGGATTATCTTACCGTTGGCCACTTGTACGGTAACGCTGGTATCAATGCTGGGGTTCCTAGCTTGGATAGATTGGCGTCTCACCGTTATCTCCTCCAACTTTGTCTCGCTGCTGCTGATTATCACACTCGCCCTTACCATCCACCTAGTGGTGCGGTACCGAGAGCTACACCGTGCCAACAGCGACTGGGATCAGCTGCAACTCGTGTCAACTACCGTAGGATCGATGGCGCTGCCGTGCCTGTATACGGTACTGACCACTATTGTCGCTTTCGCCTCACTGGTTGTCAGTGATATTCGCCCGGTCATCGACTTCGGCTGGATGATGACTATCGGCATTGCGCTGGCGCTGCTGCTGACATTCGTGGTTATGCCCGCCGGCATGATGCTTTTGCCGCGCGAAGCCGATATAGACGACAGCGACAACTCGGCATCGGTAACGCTGCGCTTTGCCCGCTTTACTGAAAAACGCGGCAATTGGGTGCTGCTGATTTCGGTACTGCTCGCCGCTCTAGCTGGTTTAGGTATTAGCCAGCTGCAAGTTGAGAACCGCTTTATCGACTATTTCCGCAGCGATACCGAAATTTATCGCGGTATGGAGGTGATCGACTCGGCGCTGGGAGGTACGACGCCACTGGATATTGTTATCCAGGCTCCCAGCTTTGCGCAGATTACCGCAGATGATGAGAGCGAAGACCCGTTTGGTGAAGACCCGTTTGGTGAAGACCCGTTTGGTGAGGACCCGTTTGGTGAGGACCCGTTTGGTGAGGACCCGTTTGGTGAAGATTCGTTCGCCGAATCGAACAGCGAACCACAACTCATTGATACCTACTGGTTCACCCGCGCCGGGCTCGCCGATTTAGACAAGCTGCACACCTTCCTCGAGAGCCAACCTGAGATTGGCGTAGTCTCCTCGCTGGCGACTTTGAAGCGTGTTGTCGAGTCACTGCTCGGACAACAGCTCAATGACTTTGAAATCGCCTTTATGCGCAAAAGTCTGAGCCCAGATATCTACCAGCAAATCGTTGCCCCTTATCTTATCGAAGAGCGCAACGAGGCGCGCATACAGCTGCGCGCCATGGAGACCCAAGGCCAACTGAAACGGGCCGAGCTGCTGGCGCGTATCGATCAGTTCATTGTTGAGGAGCTGGGCTACCACAACAACGAGGCGCAATTTACTGGCCTGCTTGTACTCTACAACAACATGCTGCAAAGCCTGTTCAAGTCGCAAATTCTTACTCTTGGCGCTGTGTTTATTGGCATCGTTGCGATGTTCATTGTGTTGTTCCGCTCGCTCTCAATTTCACTGATAGCAATTGTCCCCAACTTCTTGGCCGCCGGCATTGTGCTCGGCGGCATGGGGCTGGCGCGCATTCCGCTGGATATGATGACCATCACCATTGCTGCCATTACTGTAGGGATTGGCGTCGATCACGCCATTCATTACATCACCCGCTTCAAACGCGAGTTTGCAGTCGACAACAACTACGTAGCGACTATGTATCGCGCCCACGCCAGCATTGGTAGAGCGCTGTTCTACACCGCCATCACGATAATTATCGGCTTCTCTATTTTGGCGTTTTCTAATTTTATCCCGTCGATCTACTTCGGTCTTCTCACTGGACTGGCGATGATCGCAGCACTATTTGGTTCAATGACACTGCTGCCCAGACTCCTTCTTCTCTTCAAGCCTTTTGGCCCAGGAAATCGCTCTTAAATGTCTCTTCTCAATCTCAACGATGTCACTATCAGTTATGGCCAACCACCGCTTATCGACGGTATTACCTTGTCAATTGAGCGCGGCGAACGGGTCTGCCTAATCGGCCGCAACGGCGCCGGCAAGTCGACTCTACTCAAAGTCATCGTCGGCCAGATACAACCGGATGAGGGCGTGCGCAAAGTTGAAGAGGGGCTGGTTGTCGCACAGCTTGAACAACAAGTCCCCATCGGCTTAACCGGTTCGGTTTTTGATGTGATTGCCGCCGGGCTCGGCGAGCAGGGCGAACTGCTCAAACGCTACCATACCCTCACCCACGCTATGGCTGAGGGTGATTTTAGTGGCGCCACTATGGCTGCTCTTGAGCGCTGCCAAAGTGCCCTAGATGACTGTGACGGCTGGGATACCAACCAACGCGTCGAGTCTATTATTACTAAAATGGAGCTCGACGCCGAAGCGGATATCGATGCACTCTCCGGCGGCTACAAGCGCCGCGTGCTGCTGGCGCGCGCATTGGTACGCAACCCCGATCTGCTCTTATTGGATGAGCCAACTAACCACTTAGACATTGAGGCGATTGGCTGGATCGAACAATTTTTACTCAACTGGCACGGGTCGCTGCTGTTTATCAGCCACGATCGCCAGTTCATGGAAAATCTCGCCACTCGCTTCATCGAGATAGATAGAGGCCAGTTGCGGCAGTTTGATTGCAACTACGCCACTTACTTAGTGCGCAAAGAAGAGCAGCTCGAAACCGAAGCTAAGCAGCAAGCTCTGTTCGATAAACGGTTATCTGAAGAGGAGCGCTGGATACGCCAAGGCATCAAAGCTCGCCGCACCCGCAATGAGGGCCGTGTGCGCGCCCTCGAAGAGATGCGCCGCGAACACGCCGAACGCCGCAAGGTAACCGGCTCGGCCAAAATGGCCATTCAGGATGGCAGCCGCTCCGGCAAGTTAGTCAGTGAAGTTAACGACATCAACATCAAGTTTGGCGACAAAATCATTGCCGATGGCTTCTCCACACTGATTCAGCGCGGCGATAAAATTGGTCTTATAGGCCGCAACGGCGTGGGCAAAACTACACTACTCAAAGCTATCCTTGGGGAGCTCACCCCCAGTAGTGGTTCAGTCCGCACTGGCCACAATTTACAGATCGCATACTTTGACCAGTACCGCGCTGCACTGGATGAAGAGCGCAGCGTCCAGGACAGCGTTGCCGATGGCCGCGACATGCTCGATATCGGTGGCAAGCAGCGCCATGTCATCAGCTATCTACAAGATTTTCTCTTCGATCCCAAACGCTGTCGCCAGCCGGTAAGTGCACTCTCCGGCGGTGAGCGCAACCGCTTGCTACTCGCCAAGCTGTTCGCTCAGCCATCTAACTTACTGGTGCTCGATGAACCAACCAACGATCTAGATATCGACACCCTAGACCTGCTCGAGGAGCTGCTAATCAACTATCCCGGCACACTCCTTTTAGTCAGCCACGATCGCGCCTTTATCAACAATGTTGTCACCAGCAGTATTGTCTTTGAGGGCACTGCCGAGCAACCGGGTCTAATTAATGAATATGTCGGCGGCTACGACGACTGGCTGCGGCAACGAGATTACGCCTCAGCTACTGCTGCTGCTCCAATAGAGAAGAAAAAGCCAACTACCACTGAAGCTGCCGCGCAAACCAAGCCGACCAAGCGCTCTTACAAAGAACAGCGAGAGCTAGACAGCCTGCCACAAGAGATAGAGCAAGCGGAGACACTGATTGAGCAGCTCGGCGAAACGATGTCGAGCAATGATTTCTACCAACAACCACGAGAAAAAATTACCGAGATCGAAGATCAACTCAGCGCCGCTCAAGCCAAACTGGACGCGCTCTTTCAACGTTGGAGCGAGCTCGAGCCTTGATCAAAACGCGACATCAATAAATTGCTGTTTTACACTTTAACGATTATTTTTTGGAGCTAAAAATGTCCGAACACACTGCCAGCCCTACCGTTTTAATTATTCTCGATGGCTTTGGCCACCGCGAAGACAACGATAACAACGCCATTGCCAATGCTCATGCCCCTTTTTGGCAGTCACTGTGGGCAGAGTGTCCTCGCACCACCATCGCCACGTCAGGCATGGCGGTTGGCCTTCCCGAAGGGCAGATGGGCAATTCAGAGGTGGGCCATATGACCCTAGGCGCCGGGCGAGCGGTCTATCAGAATTTTACCCGCATCAACAAAGCCATTACCGATGGTGACTTTCAAACTAACTCGGTCTACTGCCAGGCCATCGATACAGCGCTAGCCAACGACCGCGCCGTCCATGTGATGGGGCTGCTATCACCCGGCGGCGTCCACAGCCACGAGCAACATCTACTGGCGATGATTGAAATGGCTGCTGCGCGCGGCGCAACTAAAATCTATCTGCACGCATTTTTGGATGGCCGCGACTGCCCGCCGCGCAGCGCTGAACCCAGCCTCAAAAAGGCTGAAGCGCTATTTGCCCAGCTCGGTTGCGGACGTATCGCCTCGGTTTGCGGACGCTTTTACGCAATGGATCGCGACAATCGCTGGGAGCGTGTCAGCCAAGCTTACCGTCTACTCACACAAGGGCAGTGCGAGCAGACTGCCAACAGTGCACAAGAGGCATTAGAGAACGCCTACCAACGCGATGAGAACGACGAGTTCGTCGCTGCAACCGCTATTTTAGACCACCGTGGCAATCCCACTTTTATTGAAGACGGCGATGCAGTCCTCTTCATGAACTTCCGGCCCGATCGCGCCCGCCAGCTCGCCCACTGCTTTACCGATGCTACTTTTTCCGGCTTTGAGCGCCCGGTAGTTCGCCAACTGAGCAGCTTTGTCCAGACCACTCAGTATGAAGACTCTATCCCCGCACCGATTGCCTTCCCGCCCGAAGAGCTCATCAACAGCTTCGGTGAAGTATTGGCGAACAGCGGCAAACGCCAACTGCGTATCGCCGAGACAGAGAAGTACGCGCATGTCACGTTTTTCTTTAGCGGCGGCCAAGAGGCACTTTACCCGGGAGAAAAGCGAGAATTAATCGCTTCACCTCAAGTGGAAACTTACGATTTACAACCAGAAATGAGCGCCCCCGAGGTGACCGAAAAATTAATCGCAGCCATTCGCAGCGGTGACTTTGATGCGATTATCTGCAACTACGCCAACTGTGATCAGGTCGGCCATACCGGCTCTTATCCAGCCGCAGTGAAGGCGGTAGAAGCCGTCGATGAAGCGCTGCGAGAAGTGATCAGCGCGCTGCGCGAAGTCGGTGGGCAAGCGCTGATTACCGCAGATCACGGTAATGTCGAGTCCATGTATGACGCTGAGAATGATCAGCCACATACACAACATACCACCCTGCCAGTGCCTCTGGTCTATGTGGGCCCTCGTCAACAGCCCCTGTCAGCGGGGGGCTCTCTCGCCGACATAGCACCGACGCTTCTCGATTTGATGGGTGTTGTTCAGCCCAGTGAGATGAGCGGGCGCACCTTATTAGGCTAAACGTGTCAGGCCAAACCGCACCCACGTTATTGCTTTGGGCACTGCTGCTGGTCAGTTTTGGTGTCGCCATGCAGAGCTATGCCCAATCCAATCAAAGCCAGCAACTGGAGGCTTTAAGTGTTGAAATCGCCGCTCTGGAAGAACGCCTCACTGCGCAGAGCAGTGATTTAAGCGCACTGCAGCAGCAACTCAAAGCACTGGCGCGCGAACAGAATCTGTTGGCTCAAAATCGCCGCAGCCTAGCTGTCGACATCCGCGACCATAACAACCAACTAAAAAAACTCAACCAGACTGAGCTCGAGCTCAATAGACGTGTTGCACAGCAACGCCAAGAGGCGGCCATGGTTATTGCTGCACACTACAAACTCGGTCGGCAACCGCAGCTCAAACTGCTGTTAAACCATCAGCAACACACGACTGTTAAACGTCATCTGGCCTACTACCGCTATTTAGTCACTGCACGCTATACCCTACTGCAAGCGCTCAATCGCGATCTTGTACAACTGACCGCAGTTCACAGCCAACTGCGTCAAAAACTTCACGAACTCGAAGTATCGCAAAGCGAACAGCAAGCAATTGAGACAAAGTTAAAGCAATCTATCGCCAAACAACAACAGCGCAGCAGCCAACTGAACCAGCAGATAAATTCACAGCGCGGTCAACTTACTGCACTCCAAGAGCAGCGCCAACAGCTTGAGCGAGTCCTTCAAGAAGCCGCTAAACGCAGAGCGCCACGCCTGCCCAGTAAGCCCTTTGCCGAGCTAAAAGGAGCACTGCCCAAGCCTGCCCCAGGACGCCTATTACATCGCTTTGGTGAGCGACGCGGTGATCAGTTGCGCTGGCAGGGTTGGTTAATCGATGCACGGCGCGGCGATCCTGTCGCCGCCATTCACTCCGGGCGTGTCGTTTACGCCGATTATTTGCGCGGCTATGGCCTGCTTGTTATTGTTGAGCACGACGCACAGACACTGAGCCTGTACGCCCACAACAGTGAACTCAGTGTAGAACAAGGCGAACAAATATCCGCACAAACGGTGATCGCCTACGCCGGCGATAGCGGTGAGGCGATTGGCAATGCGCTCTACTTTGAACTGCGCCGAGATGGGCTACCGGTTGACCCCGCGGAGTGGTTGCGATGAAAACCCATCTTACTGAAAGCGAACTGAGCCGTATTATCGAGATGGCGTGGGAAGACCGCACCCCCTTTGAGGCTATTGAAGCGAGCTTTGGCCTCAGCGAGGCAGAAGTCATCAAACTGATGCGCCTAAATATGAAACGGCGTTCATTCAAGCTCTGGCGCGCCAGAGTGAGTTCACGCAAGACCAAACATAGGGCTCTGCGCGGTTATACAGTGGGCTCGTTCCGCTGCCCAACACAAAAAATGCGTTAATACAGATCTTGGTCGCGTTCTAAGCTTTTACACTGGTAGCTCTAGCTCTATTCTACTTTGAGTGGTTGTGTTGCGACTCCAACCTCTACGTCTGCACAACCGTTATCGCTCCATGAGTTGAGGTGCAGTTACATGAAAAAAAAGTTAATTTTTTATCTTTTCACCGCCCATTTAATCGCCGGAATGAGTCCGTTCACAATCGCTCAGGCCGCCAACCCGCCGCCCACAACGCTCCCTCTCAGTGAGCTGCGGCTGTTCACCCAAGTGTTTGATCAAGTGCGACGTGGCTACGTCGATGAGGTCAGCGACAGCGAGCTCCTGATCAGTAGCATTGAAGGCATGCTGTTTAAACTCGATCCCTATTCTCGCTATCTGGACCGCGATCAATACCGTCAATTGCAACAATTAACGAGCGACAACTACGCTGGTATAGGTGTCGAAGTAGCCGCTGAGGATGGTTTAATAAGAGTGATTTCACCGCTCGACCAGAGCCCTGCTGCGCGCGCCGGGATCCGCAGCGGCGATCTTATTATCGCTATAGACGGTGCATCATTGCGTGAACTCTCTCCCAGCAGAGCAACAGACAAGTTGCGCGGCAAGAGCGGTAGCCCAGTACAACTGACGCTGATGCGCAGCTCTCTTGACGACCCACTGGATGTCACTCTTTCTCGCGAGATGATTAATATCGATTCTGTCCGCTACCGCCAGCTAGATTACGGTATTGGCTATATTCGCATTGCACAGTTTCAAGAACAGACTGCTCGCGCATTTGCACGCGCTCTCGATGAACTGCAAAAAGAGCCCTTTGCTGGTCTTATACTCGATCTTCGCAACAATCCCGGCGGTCTAGTGAGCAGCGCCGTCGATATTGCATCGTCACTGCTCGATGGAGACACGGTGGTCTATACCGAGGGGCGCATCAACACCGCCAACCAACTCCTCAGCGCCGATCTGGGCGACAGCCTCAACGGTTTGCCGATCGTTATCCTCATTAATGAAGGCAGCGCCTCGGCTGCGGAAATTGTCGCCGGAGCTATTCAAGACAACCGCCGTGGCGTAGTGCTTGGCACGCGCAGTTTTGGCAAGGGTTCTGTACAGACTATTATTCCCATTGAAGGTGGCCGCGCACTCAAATTAACCACTGCGCGCTACTTCACCCCCTCTGGGCGCTCTATTCAAGCCGAAGGTATAGATCCGGATATTGTCGTTGTGCGCGGACCATTTAAACCCGCAGAAGCCAACTTGGCAGTGCGCGAGGAGAACCTAGGCGGACACCTGGAGAATATAGAAAATAGCAGTCAATCTGAACAGCATGCCATTAGAGAAGAGGACAACCAACTCGCCGAGGCAATCAACGTACTGCGCGCCGTCTCTCTTCTGCGCGATTAATAGCAGCCTAGCTCAGCGAACTTCTATCCCCGCCTCGCGCATAAAAGCTTTTGCCTCTGGCACGGTGTGCTCGCCAAAATGAAAAATACTGGCAGCTAAAACGGCATCGGCTTTTCCTAGAGTGACCCCATCGGCAAGATGTTGCAGATTGCCGACGCCACCGGAGGCGATCACTGGCACATCGACGGCGTCACTGATGCGCCGCGTGAGCTCAAGATCAAAGCCATTTTTGGTGCCGTCGCGATCCATACTGGTCAGCAGTATTTCCCCTGCGCCAAAGTCGGTCATTTTTACTGCCCACTCAATTGCATCGATACCGGTCGGCTTGCGTCCACCGTGGGTAAATATCTCCCAACGCGGCTGGTCCCCCTCTGCCACCTGCTTGGCATCGATTGCCACCACAATGCACTGGCTGCCAAAGCGCTCAGCGGCAGCGCGGACGAAGTCGGGGTTGTAAACAGCCGCCGAATTGATCGATACCTTGTCGGCACCGGCATTGAGCAGGTTGCGAATATCTTGTAGTTCGCGCACTCCACCGCCAACCGTGAGCGGTATAAACACCGATGCAGCCATACGTTCCACGGTATGGATCATGGTGTCACGATTTTCGTGGCTAGCGGTAATATCTAAAAAGGTGATCTCATCGGCGCCCTGTTGATTGTAGCGTATAGCCACTTCAACGGGATCGCCAGCATCGCGAATATCGACAAACTGCACCCCTTTAACTACGCGCCCGTTCTCAACATCTAAGCAGGGGATTATACGTTTCGCCAAACCCATCAGATCAGTCCAGTAGGTGGCCGAGCTTGCCGGCCTTAGTTGAGAGGTATTTAGCGTTGTGCGGGTTACTCTGGGTCTGCAGTGGGCGCCGCTCCACAACTTTGGCACCGAGCGCTTCTAGCGCTGCCACCTTGCGTGGGTTATTGGTCATCAAGATAATATTGTTGGCGCCGAGATGTTCAAGCATGGGCTGACACAGGGCGTAATCGCGCTGGTCGGCACCAAAACCCAACTGTTCATTGGCCTCTACCGTATCGGCACCGGCATCTTGCAAATGGTAGGCCTTGATCTTGTTTAACAAACCAATACCACGCCCCTCCTGACGCAAGTAGAGGATCGCGCCGCGGCCGCGCTCGGCAATTGTCGCCATCGCCGCCTGCAGCTGGGCACCACAATCACAACGCAAGCTACCCAGTGCATCGCCTGTCAGACACTCGGAGTGAAGACGCAACAGCAGCGGCTCATCTCCCGCGCACTCACCCATACTGATGATAACGTGCTCTTTGTCATTGCTGGCGTCTTCGAATCCGTGGATATCGAACGTGCCCCAGCGAGTGGGGAGCTTAGATTTTTCTATAAAACGCAACACCAAGACAGTGTCTCCCTATTTAGGCTGGCCGCCATTGTAGCTCTCAATAGCGACTCGTAAAGCAAGATAAAAAACCGCCGCAATCATCAGGCGGTTTGTTTGTATAGATCCAACCCGATTAGTAACCCTTGGCCTACTAAAGCGGCAAACAGGCCGGCGATGATATCGTCGAGCATAATGCCAAAACCTCCATCGATGCGTTTATCACACCAACTGATGGGCCAAGGTTTGGCAATATCAAACACCCTGAACAGAACAAATCCCAACAGCGCCGCCGGCAGTGTCGCAGGCAATAGCGCCAACACTAACCACAGGCCTATAAATTCATCCCAGACAATACCGCCGTGATCGTGAACACCCAGTTGCTTAGCCGCCACACCACAGATAGCAATGCCCGCAACACTGCCCAACGCTAACAACAACCACATCTGTGTGGTTGGCAACATTAACAGCAGGGGCCACAGTAGCAGCGCAGCCAGTGAACCGACTGTACCAGGAGCGCGCGGCGCCAAGCCACTGCCAAAACCGAAGGCGAGCAGCAATAGCGGTGAGCGCAGTAGCTGCGCGGGGCTGGGATTAACCGGCGAAATGGTCATAGCCGCCTCGCAACTCTGAAAGCAGGGTCTCTTGACGATCGCCGTTGAGATCGGTGACACAGAGTGAAGGCTCTGAGCTAAGCGCAACGATTTCCCCGACATCGGTGCACTCAATCGGCACGGCATTGTGCAGCGCTGCCGGCACGGTAAAACAGAGGCGGTAGTCATCGCCGCCGCGCAATGCCCACTCGAGGCTCTGTGCGTTGCGCAGCATGCCATCGGCAAGCGGTATTTGGCGGCTATCAATTGACGCGCTGACACCGCTTGCGCGGCAGAGATGACCAAGATCAGCGAGTAAGCCGTCGGAGAGATCAATAGCGCTATTAGCTACAGCGGCCAGCGCCGAGCCCAACTCTATAGCGGGCTGTGGCGCGTTGTAACGGGCTAAAAGATACTCTTGCAGGGGCTCGTCGGCACTCCAGCGGTTTTCAATCAGCGCCAGTGCCGCAGCGCCATCTCCGAGCGAGCCACTGACAAAAATACGATCTCCCGGCTGTGCGTTGTGACGGCACAGCGAAGAGCCCGCAGTCACCTCACCCATGACCGTGAGAGTCAGCGTTAAAGGGCCGCGGCTGGTATCACCGCCAACCAAAGCAACATTGTGCGCTGATAGCGCCTGTTTAAGACCGCGACTAAACGGTCGCAGCCAATCGTCATTAGCCAACTCGGCGGGCAGCGTCAGCGCCAGTGTCACCCAGCGCGGAGTTGCACCCATAGCGGCCAGATCACTGAGATTGACACCGACCGTGCGTGTCGCAATAGCGAACGGATCGTAGTTGTGAGGAAAATGTATTCCCTCGACCAGCGTATCGGTAGCGGCCACTAACTGCTGCCCCGGAGTGATATCTAAGAGTGCCG
>Ga0209137_1002497_pt1 | contig 16153 bp, 17 predicted proteins | sample SaaInl5LU_22_DNA_FD_184642 | JGI IMG/M metagenome (GOLD analysis project Ga0209137, IMG submission 184642) | Marine microbial communities from expanding oxygen minimum zones in the Saanich Inlet - ESP_105LU_22_DNA (SPAdes) (version 2) | ecosystem: Environmental > Aquatic > Marine > Intertidal... | reverse complement strand
TTACACGACCTATAGAGGGCTGGGCGGGCACCTCATTAATGGTTGCTCTATCTCTACTCTACTTTGGTTGGACGCTCGTACAGATACCTTACCTTGCCATTTTGCCGGGCCTTCATCCAACTAGCGCTGTGCGAACCTCGGTTGCAAGCCTAAGAGAGGGGCTAGGCGTCATAGGACTGCTGCTATCAGCCGCAATACCCGTGATACTTATTCAGCAGGGCGCCACAACTCTAGATGCGCTGCAACAGCTCTCATCAATGACTCTTATTCTGGGGGGTATCAGTTTAGCCGCACTATTACAGCTGCTTAAATGGCCTAAACGTTCAGAAAAAAAGGCGCTTAACCTAACTAACCGAAAGGCGTTTAAAACACTATGGCGCAACCGCCCCGCACGTCAGCTTATGGCTGCATGGTTTGCAAATGGTTTGGCAAATGGGATACCCGCTGTGCTATTCCCGCTTTATGTAACCTCAGTACTCGGTCTAGAACAGAGCGCTCGTGCTGAACTCATTCTGCTCTATTTTGTTGCTGCTATCCTATCAGTCCCCCTTTGGTGGTTTGCCAGTAAATACTGGAGTCGCCGACGACTTTGGCAGATTGGAATGCTGATATCTGTGGCTGCATTTTTACCTGCCAGTATTTTAGGAGTCGGTGATCAATTTGCCTTTACGCTTATCTGCATCATCACGGGCGCGACACTGGGTGCCGATTTAGCCCTGCCACAAGCAATACAAGCTGATGTCTGTGACTGGCACCGATTTCGCTACAAGCGGGATCAAACAGGCTTACTCTTTGCGGTATGGAATGTCTTTACCAAACTTGCCCTTGCAATAGCAGCTATGCTGGCCTTTGGATTACTTGAATTAAGCGGCTTTGATCAGAACTCAAATCAGGCGGGCGATCTGCCGTTGATCTACGCACTTTTACCCTGCGTACTTAAAATAATCGCGGTACTTACGCTGCGTCGCTTTGGCCTAAACGAGGCTCAGCACGCCGCTATTATCGAACGCCTAAATACACGGAGATAACATGCTGCGGTTTATTGTCATAGGTCTGCTCACTTTAACCTTACATGGTTGTACTTCAATGGATATCGCTAGCCTTAGCAAACCAACCCCCGAACTAAAAATTGAAGAGTATTTCAATGGCAAGGTTTACGCCTGGGGCATCTTTGAAGATCGCTTCGGTAAAATTCGTCGCCAGTTCCAAGTTGAAATAGATGGTGACTGGGATGGCGAACGTCTTGTCCTTGACGAGCGCTTTCTTTACGACGATGGCGAACGCGACACACGCGTATGGACAATTAAACAGACCGGCGATACAACCTATTCAGGCACAGCTGACGACGTACTCGGTGAAGCTATAGGGATAGTATCAGGCAATACCCTCAATTGGAGCTACACGCTTGACCTTCCAGTTGGCGACTCAAGTTGGCGGGTTGTCTTTGACGATTGGATGTTACTTCAGCCTGGTGGCGTAATGATTAACCGAGCCTATGTAAAAAAGTGGGGCTTTACGTTGGGAACCGTGACGCTTAGTTTCCAGCGTGGTGATCAGCTTCAGGAAGTGCCATTCGCGCTTTGAGTTTTCGAAGAATAGCGCCTATAACCGGCAATTTTAGGTAGATAGGTGCGCTATCCCAGTAATCAAGGTGCTCGCTAATGAGCCCTTGGTTATCAAACTGCAAACGAGAGACGCCTTCAACCTGCAGGTCGCCTAAAACAGGAAGCACAGCACTAAAGTGCCAGCGTATAAAGCCTGTATCTCCACCCAACCTATGCTCTAAGACTCTAAACTTCGGTTCTGAGCTACGCTCAAACATATCCATTAGAATTGACTGCATTTTTTCAAGTCCGCGAACGTCGTTAAATGGATCACGAAAGTGAACATCAACACTTACCCATTTGCTGAACTCAGAGATACGTTCAGGGGTTAGATTAGCGAACAACTCAAGGTAGCCTTGACAGACCTCTTCATGTGGATGGTTCATTTATCAGTTATCTTCCGAATAAGGGCAAAATATAGACTATAGGGCAGCATGCTAAGAAATCTAAGCGTGGCAGCAAAACCAGTTGGAAAGCGTATTTCAAAACCGCTGCCATCAAGCCCTCTTATGATACATTTTGCAGCTTCATCTGCATTAATAAGGCTTGGCATTTCAAACTGATTTTGATCCGTCAAGGGCGTGCGAACGAAGCCGGGGTTTATCAGACGAATATCAACTGATGTACTGGATAATTCGGCCCGCAGAGCCTCAGTCATGTTGATTAAAGCGCTTTTACTGGCGCCGTAAGCCGCCGCTAGTGGCAGACCGCGATAACCGGCTAACGAAGCGACAATCGCCAGCTGTCCGCCATGCTTAGCTAACCAGGGTAGTGCACTATCCATAATGCGCGTCACACCGAAAAAATTTACGTTCATTAAGTGCTCTATCGTTGCCTGGCTGAACTCATTTGCCGGCATCTCACGATGATCTCCGGCATTCAGGATAATTCTCTCCAACCCACCGCTCTCTTGAAGGAGTCGAGCCCAGGCTTGCGAACACGCATTAGCATCCGTTACATCCAGTACCAACGCATGAATCTCTCCATTAAAATCCGAGGCTTGTGCTACAACCTGAGCCAGCACAGATTCGCGACGACCGCTAATCCACACTTTAGCGCCGCGCCGAGCATAGGCAAGGGCTAACTCGCGTCCAATTCCCGTTCCTGCCCCTGTAATCCAAATACGTTCTGACATATTAACTCAACCCCAGTTTGGCGCCACGCCAGCGCACATCAATCGTTGATCCGTCACGTGCCGTAAAAGTCATTCCACGCCAGCGTCCCTGATTGTCATACCAGCTAAGCGTATTAGATAAGTCACCGCCCAAACGATAACCCGTCACAGGGACAATCTGGCCATCTATGCTCCAACTTGCTTCTGACTCAGCTTTAACACTAATCAGGCTAACCTCGCCCTTAATCGTATTTAATACCTGAGGCTGCTCTAGGATGCTGTTGAACCAGTGGTGCGTTGTAAGAATATTGCTCGGTAAATTTGTTGTCTCGCCATCAGGATCAATAACTTGAAGTTGCGGCCCTTCTCGGCTCGCTCTTACCCGCTGTTCATCCCCATTGGTAACAATTTTGACGTCAAGACTTTGCAACTCATCTGCATCCCATATCTCCAGGGCGCTATAGCGGTAATCATAGCTGAATAGACCGAATACCTTGGTACTGATCTGCATATCCACTTCTACACTGACACGCTCAGCGGAAGACGATCTAAACCGCAAACTGTATTCGCCCACGGGTTTATCGTTTCGAAGCACATCGTAAAGAACATCAGAGGAATATAGCTGCGACTGCTTTACGAGCGTCGACGCCTCAGCGAAATTGACGCTCAAAAGTGCTGTTGAGAATATGGCCGTTGCAAAAAATGCAGTTAAAAAAAGAGCAGGTATTTTCACCATTTGCCTCCAGTATTTCAGACTGTTACGGTTGGCTTATCCACTGCGGTTCAATCTTAGCTGCGAAGGCATCACGGATAAGCAGCATAGTGATAGCCAGCAGATGACATTTTGTCGTTATACTGTGCGAATAAAATAGTTAATTTAAAGGAGTCACCCATGCGCAAAGCTCTTGGGCTTGTGTTAAGTCTTAGCCTCGCAGCTTCCAGTCTAGAAGCACAAGCTGAAATAACAGCAATAATGGAGACCAGTGCGGGGGTTATTGAACTCTCATTGGATGATGCTAAGGCACCGATTAGTGTTGCCAACTTTATCGAGTACGCTCGCTCAGGCTATTACGATGGATTGGTTTTTCACCGTGTCATACCGCGTTTTATGATTCAAGGTGGGGGTATGGATGCGGCCATGAAACCACGACAAACCCGCGCGCCTATAAAGAATGAGTCGGATAATGGTCTAAGTAATGTCCGTGGGACAATCGCGATGGCCCGTACCCGAGATCCAGATAGCGCCACATCGCAATTTTTCATTAACTCTGTCGATAACCTTAGCCTTGACGGTGCTGCTGGACGACCTGGGTACACTGTGTTTGGTCGCGTCACTGCAGGCCTTGAAGTGGTTGATCAGATATCAGCCACGCCAACAACCACCCAAGCACCCTTTAGGGATGTACCCAAAACGCCTATTCTTATTAACCGTGTCACTATCAGCGACTAATTGAGTTTTAATTTAGCTAGACGCCGGGCGTTACCAACAACTGTAACCGATGAAAGTGCCATAGCAGCACCTGCAATCATCGGGTTGAGTAGCGCCCCAGTAAACGGAAATAGCACGCCGGCAGCAACGGGTATAGCAAGACTGTTGTAGATGAATGCACCAAATAGGTTTTGCTTAATGTTACGTACGGTTGCACGTGATAGCAGTATTGCATTAGCAACTGAATCAAGAGAGTTCTGCATCAGCACAACATCCGCTGACTCAATAGCTACATCCGTTCCCCCGCCCATAGCGTAACCAACATCGGCTTGTGCCAGAGCGGGCGCATCATTGATGCCGTCACCAACCATAGCGACAATTTCGCCCTTAGCTTGCAACTGTTTTATGTGGTCGAGCTTAGCTTCAGGTTTAAGACCCGCAACGTAGGTATCGATCGAAAGTTGTTCTGCTAACGCTTTTACGGCCAGCTCATGATCGCCCGAAAGCAATACGAGCTTCAGCCCTGCTTTGTGCAGTCTGTTTATCGCTGCAGGCGTCGTTTCGCGAACGGCATCGACAAGACCAAATACTGCAAGCACTTTGGAGCTATCCGCGAGCCAGACTAAAGAACAGCCATCAGAGGCTAGTTGATTTGCTGGCTCTATCAGAGCAGTGCAGTCGACACCTTCAGTTTCCAACCAGCTTTGATTGCCCAATAGCAAAGGACGACCATCAACCCGCGCTTTAACGCCTGCACCTGTAACAGAGTTAAATTCGTCTACTTTCAGCCCTTTATCTTCAAGACTTTGAGCAAGTGCCCGCGCTAAAGGGTGTTCCGAACGCTGCGCCAGAGGGTAGGCCAGCATAGATACGCCCGCTTGTGTCTCAAACATTTTATGTAAACTGGGCTTGCCTTGAGTCAGTGTGCCGGTTTTATCTAAAACCACACAGCTTAGGTCCTGCGCTCGCTGCAGGGCATCGCCATTTCTGATCAACACGCCGAGATCAGCCGCGCGCCCTACCCCGACCATCACGGCCATAGGCGTCGCCAATCCTAGTGCACATGGACAAGCCACAATAAGTACCGTTAGTGCGGCAAGAATCGCGTAACTCCAACTCGGTTCTGGTCCCAGTTCAACCCAAACAAATAACGTAATTAGGGCTATTAACATAACAATCGGCACAAATACGGCAGCTACTTTGTCAGCTAATCGGCCCAGTGCCGGTTTCGCATTTTGTGCCTGACGGACACTCGCCATAATTTGCGCAAGACGCGTATTGTGACCCACCTGAGAGACGCGAACCAAGAGGCCACCTTGTTGATTACGTGTACCAGCCGTCACTTTGTCGCCAATATGGCGGGCAACCGCAACAGGCTCACCTGTCAGCATGGACTCATCAACATAAGAGTCACCTTCAATAATTTGCGCATCAACAGGCACAAGTTCTCCCGGGCGAATTCTAACCTGATCGCCCGGTATTAACATTTGAATAGCGACCATTCGCTCATCACCCGCTCTTACCCTAAGCGCTTGCTTGGGCTGAAGATGCATTAATTTACGCAATGCTGATGCTGTTTGTGTGCGACCGCGGGTTTCGAGTGCCTGACCGAGCAGAATAAAACCAATTATCATCAGAGTTGCTTCGTAATAGAGGTGACGAGCAACCTCTGGAACCCAGTCGGGCTGAACTGAGATAACCAACAACAAACCCGATGAGTAGACCCACGCAGCACCCGTTCCCATGGCGATCAACGTATCCATATTGAATTGCAACCGCAGTGCTGACTGCCAAGCACCTCTATAAATATGACTAGCTGTCTTGCGCATTACCATTATAGTTATTAGAGCGCTAATCCAACCCGATATCTGACCTTGTGTAAGATGAAGCGATGGAACCCAATCGAGCATCATCTGAAGCATCATTAGAAGGCCAAGACCCAGGGCTAACCAAGCGTGCTCAAACTGTTGCTTTAATTCGATTTTCTGTTGTTCGTCGCGCGCCTCTAGGTCGGTTTCATCAGTAATTAAACTGGCGCCATACCCTGCGTTCTCAATCAGGCTTATCACTTTTTCAGGGGCTTGGTCGGTCTCAATACTGGCCGTGCGCTCGGCAAAATTTACTGCATAGTCAGTGATAGCCTGGTCGGAGTTCAGCGATTTCTCAATTGACCTAACGCAGGAGGCACAGCTGACCTTAGATAGAGAAAATTGGTAGATGCTCATGCGACACTCCTATTAAAAACCTTTAGCTGAACGTAAACGCGCAGCATAATCACCACTTAGAATTAAGTTTGGTGATGTTGTTGAACCAAGCTTAATCACCAGCGGTAAACGTGCACGCCCTTTAGTTAGAAGGCTATTTTTAAACTCACCCATTGTCTGCTTGCTGGGTAATTCGACATGAGTGACGAGATCATCTGTCTGCGGTGAAAGGTAATCAATCTGTGAACGTGCAATCATAACATCGGCATCGATGCCTAATTGATCAAGCCAAAGGGTTATAACGCACCAGCCAGTTAGTGTCGCAAGACCCGAGGTCGATCCAGCGAAGCCAGTACCCTTATCATTAACATTAGCAGCTAAAGGGGCAAACAGTGAGAGATGCTGCCCATCGAAACTCACCTGGCTAACCTGCATCGCCGCCGTTAAAGGGATCTCACGATGCAACCAGCTCAGAAACGCTTGATTCGACATTAACCCCAGCTCTGCAACAGTGCAGAGGTATCGACGGGAACCGCATCCCGTACTTTTAACGAGCGCCCCAGGTAGACAAAACCGACAATATCTTCATTCTCAGCGATACCCAACCCCTCACGAACCATAGGATCATGTGTAATCGAACCTGTACGCCACATAGCACCTAAATCTAAGGCAAAGGCTGTTTGGATAACGGCGTGTGCAGCACAGCCTGCGGTGATGACTTGTTCAATCTCAGGCACCTTAGGGTGCTCTTGTTTAACCGCAATAGCGACTAATATCATTGGAGCGCGCAACGGCATATTAAGTAGACGTTTGCGCTGAGCCTCATCCATTTCGGGGTCTTTAACTAGACCGGCCTGTAAAAAAAGCGCTCCGAGACGCTCAAGACCCTGATCTTGTATCACCATAAAACGGTAGGGTTTAAGCGAACCATGATCGGGCGCCCGCGCAGCCGCTTGCAGCATAATCTCAAGTTGCTCTGGAGTAGGAGCCGGAGCTCGCAATGCTGGAGTTGAGGTTCGTTTTGTTAATAGATCTATCGCATCCATATCGATCTCCTTATTGGCGCGACAAGCGCATATTAGCTGGGCGGTCATTAAGGCTAGACCTGTAAGGGTTAATATCTAATCCACCACGACGCACATAACGGGCATAGACGCTCAATTTCTGTGGACGACACTGGTTCCATATATCCATGAATATAGTTTCGACGCACTGCTCATGAAAGTCACCGTGCTCACGATAGGAGATCAAATAGGCTAACAAACCCTGCTCATCTATTTTTGGCCCCTGATAACTGACCTGCACACTCGCCCAATCAGGCTGACCTGTAACTGGGCAATTTGACTTCAATAGGTGACTCACAAGTGACTCACTTACTTGCTCGCCACCCACCGCTAGAAGAGCAGGAGTGGGCTCATAGTGCTCCACATCTATATCCAAGGAATCGATGCAACGGCCACTCAGTTTTCCGATTTCTGCAGCGTCTTGGGGGTAGGTAAGAAGAACCTCAACCTGACCACCTGCAGCACGCGAGAGGTCCTCTTTAAGGTGAGCGATCACCTTAGACGCATCAGAGAAACGTGTTAAGTTGAATGAGTTCAGATAGAGCTTAAACGACTTGGACTCAACAATATGCGAGGAGGTTGCCGGTATACGAAACTCAGCAAGCGCAACAACAGGCTTGCCTTTAGTGTTTAACCAACTGACTTCGTAGGCGTTCCAGATATCAACTCCACGAAAAGGCAGAGCCGATCGATCGATATTCTGGCGTTTCCAATTTATATCTCGCTCAATCGGATAGAGTATATTGGGATCGTAACTATTTACGTAAACCGTTCCCTTACCTAAAGGCGAGTGTAAAACCGATTCATGTTCAGACATTAACTACGGATCCCTTTACCAATTTTTAATAGGTGTAATGAGAAAGCTGATAACACCACAATAAACAATATGATCATGCCAAAGGCAAACCCAATATCAATATCGCTTACACCCAAAATTCCGTATCTAAAGGTATTGACCATGTACAGAATCGGGTTGAGTTGAGACACCCATTGCCAAAACTCTGGAAGAAGCGAAATAGAGTAAAAGACGCCGCCAAGATATGTCAGCGGGGTCAGTACAAAGGTCGGAATAATAGAGATATCATCAAAGGTGTTTGCATAAACAGCGTTAATAAACCCTCCCAACGCAAATACCACTGCCGTAAGAAATACGATCGCAATAGTGACAAGCGGATGCGACACGCTCAGGTCAGTAAAAAATAGCGACAGCAGCGTTACGATGGCCCCCACCATTAATCCGCGAACCACACCACCAATTACATAGCCTGCCAAAATAACGAAATTAGGCACAGGCGCAACCAGTAACTCCTCGATATTTCGCTGAAACTTAGTTCCAAAGAATGATGAGACCACGTTGCCGTAGGAGTTAGTTATGATCGACATCATAATCAAACCCGGCACTATGTATTGCATGTAATCAAAGCCGCCCATCTCACCTATACGCGAGCCCACTAGATTACCGAAGATGATGAAATACAGCGTCATTGTAATAGCCGGAGGCACTAGGGTTTGAACCCAAATACGGCTGAATCGACGCACCTCTTTTATTACGATGGTCAGAAAAGCTGTCCAGATAATCTGTGTATTCATGGTGCCGCACTCCCCTTTTGATTTTCAACGAGCGACACGAATAGCTCCTCTAATCGATTGGCTTTATTACGCATGCTGAGCACTTTTATCTGGTCACGATTCAACTGCTCAAACACATCATTTAGACCTTCTGATTTCAACACGTCTATTTCAAGCGTGTGCGAGTCTTTTAGACGCGAAACGAATCCTTTGAGCTTGGGCGCTTCACTCAGTCCCACCTCTAAATCAAAGATAAAGGTCTCCATGTTTAACTGCGCTAGCAAAGATTTCATAGAACTATTCTGAATAATCTCACCCTTATCGATGATCGCAATATTGCGGCACAGTGACTCAGCCTCTTCAAGGTAATGGGTCGTCAAAATAATAGTGGTTCCGGCCGCATTAATGTTCTGCAAAAACTCCCACATAGATCGACGCAACTCGATATCAACACCGGCAGTGGGCTCATCAAGAATCAACAGCTTTGGATCATGCACAAGTGCGCGTGCAATCATGAGACGGCGCTTCATTCCCCCCGAAAGCTGACGTGCAGGATCATTACGCTTTTCCCATAAACCTAGCTGTTTTAAGTAGTGCGCAGATCGCTCTAAAGCCATACCGCGTTTGATGCCATAATAGCCTGCTTGAGTAACAAGAATATCCTGAACTTTCTCAAACGCGTTGAAGTTAAACTCTTGCGGCACTATGCCCATACATAACTTAGCATCTGTCGGCTCTGTAACTATGTCATGACCAAAAACACTGACGCTGCCACTCGTTCGATTCACAAGCGAGGTGACTATACCAAGAGTGGTCGATTTACCTGCTCCGTTGGGTCCTAACAGAGCAAAAAAATCACCGCGCTTTACCTCAAGGTCGATACCTTTAAGCGCCTTAAAACCGTTATCGTAGGTTTTTTGCAGACCCTTAATCCGCAGTGCGACATCCATTAGGCGGATCCTTATATTGTTTAAAACTTAGGTTAATTAATGGGGGCGAAGGCGACATAATTCAATGTAAAATACATACTTCGATATTTTACCTGTTCGCGGAGTACAAAGGGTGACAAGTTTCCACCAGTTTCATCTCAACCTTCTTAAACTTGGCTACAACAATTTGGTCAAGCAACCGCCCTTTAATATCGAAGATCAGTACTCACCTGAGGCCGAAGAGCTGGTAGCACTTTTTCAAGAGTGCATTACGCTCTACCAAGAGCATTCAGATGAGGCATTTGATCTAGGTCAATCGCTTTTAATCCGATTAGTACGCAACTATCCACAACTGACTCAGCTATTCGCGCGCGATCTTCTCTGGTTATTTGGTGGCGACTGCATTCACTATCTAAGTGATGATGAAGTGAAACAGTTTCAGGCTCTGGACGAAGCGCGTTATCAGAAAGAGGCTCAAAACGAAGTGTTCGACTATTTAGAACTACGACATGCGCTCATTACGCTAGAACAGCCCCCTATACAAACGCACTAAGGCACTTATTCACCTAGAAACATATTCACTCGTACCCAAAGCTTAATACGCTGTTTACGCCTTATATATAAGCGAAGTGAGGGTATAGTATTAAACTTAAGTGTAGCGCACGCCTAGGTGTGTTTTGCGGAATCGCAACAAAATAAAGCTGAACAGAAGAGGCAATTTAAAAACGAATTGTAAAAAATGGAGCGGGATATCGGGCTCGAACCGACGACCTATACCTTGGCAAGGTATCGCTCTACCAACTGAGCTAATCCCGCATAAATGGCGTCCCATAGGGGGTTCGAACCCCTGTTACCGCCGTGAAAGGGCGGTGTCCTAGGCCACTAGACGAATGGGACGTAGCCTTCGCTTTACGCGTTCCTCATTGAGGAGGCGCAAATAATACGGAGCACCTGTTTAAGCGTCAACCCCATCCGATAACTTTTTTTTCAATTTATGTAACTCGCTGCTTTGCGCTCAAGCAAGACGGAGAATCCTCTAAATTTAAGACCGAAAAAACAGCGAGTTAGCTGTCTACTCCAGACTTGGCTATGATGTAGTCAGAGAATCCAAGGAAATAGGAATGACTCCCACACAGATTGGTTTGATGATTGCGGCTGCACTTGGCTTAATCGTTGTCGCTGCGATCATCATGCAAGGTATTGAAAATCAGCGCCGTCAGAAGCGTCTTCGCGTACTTGCGCTTAAAGATCAAGTGCGTCGTGTCGACCATCTTTTTAATGCACTACCGACTGCGCTTCGTACGAACGATATGGATACCCTTCTGCTCAGATGCCTAGAACAACACTGGCAGGAGATTGCAGCACTAGACCCTGCCGCCGGCGCAAAGGCACAACTGAACCGGATACAACAACTCAAGATGCAAACACGGACTGGGCCAGAGACAGCAACCGGTCTTACCTTATTTCCAGATCGTGATCAGGCTAGAAACGCTCGAGCAATGATGCGCGAGCTTGCTCAGTTCTTAACCGACTTGGCAAAGTCGGGTCGTTTTAACATTGCTCAGATTCAGCCTATTATGAACCAGGTAAAAATTGCCTATGCGCGCGCACGACTCGACTTAGAGCTTATGGATGCGCAACAGATCGAACAGACACGCGGTGCAACTGTCGCTTTGCATCAATATCGATCTTGTATTAAATCAATCCAAAAACTCAGTAACTACGCGCAAATGCAAGGACAACTCGCCCGAGTAGAAGCGCTTCTTGAGCAGGCAGAATTGCAGGCCCAAGCGGTGCGAGAAAAACAGCAAGAAGTGATTGCAGCAGGCGATGAGACACAAGCGCAAACAACAGAATTGAACAAATCTCCGCCCTTAAAGAACAACTAGACACAACGCCTATCGACCCAAGATTACCTATTTTATAAAAACGACTCAGGGCATTAATACTCTAGTTAGAGACAGCCTAGGACTCATTCGAAATATATTTAGGTACCTGCACCAAATCTAATCTGTAAATCCAAGTTATTACGAGAGTAGGCGTTACTTAAAGCGACATCACGACTAATCTGACCTGATTTATAGAGTTCGTACAGTGAGCTATCAAAGGTATGTGACTCATCATCACTGCTGTTCTCCATCGCTTCTCTTAGCGCTCGATGGTCACCGTTAGCAATCAACTCAGACACATAGGGCGTGTTAATCAGTACCTCTGTCGCCGGTATGAATCTATCGTGAACACTACGGACAAGGCGCTGCGCGATTATTCCAAGTAGGTTGATTGATAAATCCATATGAACTTTACGCAATTCGGACTCTTCAAAGAAGTTACAAATATGCTGAACAGCCTGTGGTGAAGAGGTACTGTGAAGCGTTGCCAGGCATAAATGCCCCGTTTCAGAGTATCGGATCGCCTGTTCCATCGTATTACGGTCGCGAATCTCACCGATCATAATGACATCGGGGGCTTCACGCATAGCGTTCATAAGCCCATTCCCGAATGAGTGAGTATCTATACCCACCTCACGCTGATTGATGATTGAACGTTTATGTTTATGCGAGAATTCGATAGGGTCCTCAATCGTCAGAATATGACCTGTGGACGTAGCGTTACGATAATCAATCATTGAGGCCAGCGTTGTAGATTTACCAGAACCCGTACTTCCAACAATTAAAACTAAACCGCTGGGTTGCATCACCATTGTATTTAGAAACGAGGGAAGGTTTAAATCTTCAATCGTTGGAATATGCTCGCGGATATAGCGAAAAACCAGCGCCAAATCACCACGCTGCCACAAAATATTGATACGAAACCGACCAACACCAGCAACCTCATATGCCAGATTCATCTCTAAATTTTGCATCAAAACAGACATCTGCTCAGCGCTAAGAACCTGTTCAGTTATGAAACGCGTCATTCCTGCGATGAGTCTCTTTTCACTCACAGGCCGCATAACACCGTTTACCTTTAACTGAACACAAGCATCTGTTGTAAAAAACAGATCCGAGGCTTGCTTGGCTACCATCAGTTTTAGGTAAGGGTTTATATCTATCATCATTGCGTCCTGTGTAAACATAAAAAAACCAAGCGTATCCAGCCTTCTTAGACTAAATGAGCTTGGCTTTTCATACTATAGACAGAAGCTAAGGAGGCTACAAATAACGCCTTGCGCCCTTGGGTTAACCAGGATCTAAGTGAACCTAGTTAACTTGTTAAACGATTTGCACGGTAGTCAGCGATTGCTTGTTCAATTTCATCAACCGTGTTCATAACAAATGGACCATACTGTGCGATGGGTTCGTTAATTGCCTCACCCGCAATAACGAGCATTCTAGCGCCCTGAGCACCTGCATTTAAGCTGATACTACTCCCCTCGCTCATCTCCGCGGCTTCATTAAGATTAAGCGTATCGCCACCTAGAGTTGCACTGCCTTCGAACAGATAGATAAACCCACTCAGTTTATTAATGATAGGGAGTGCGTACTGGGTGGAAGCAGCCATCTGAATATCAACGAACAGCGGCTGACGACTTATACCACCAGCAGGTCCCTTGCGAAGCTCACCCTGCACATCTTTGAGCTCACCGGCCACTAACCGCACATGAACCCCATTGGCTACGTCAAACTCAACAACCTCTTCAGGTTCTATATTCTGATACGCAGCCGGCTTCATCTTTTCACTAGCAGGCAAGTTAACCCAGAGCTGAAAGCCGCTCATTAAGCCCTCTTCCTGCTCGGGCATCTCCTCATGAATTACACCGCGACCCGCCGTCATCCACTGTACACCGCCGCTTCTTAAGATACCTTCATTACCCATGTGATCACGGTGGCGCATACGCCCTTCGATCATATAGGTAACGGTTTCAAAGCCACGGTGTGGATGTGCAGGAAAGCCCGCAATGTAATCATCAGGGTTGTCTGAGCGAAAATTATCCAGCATCAAAAAAGGATCTATACGCGCAAACTGCGAGTTACCAACGCTGCGTTGAATTCTAACACCAGCACCATCCATGCTATCGATAGCCGGGATTCGACGTTTAATTCCTCGCTCTGACATCGTATTGACTCCTTAATTATCCGTTACTAAAAGTTAGATTAGGGCTGCACGTGCACGCTCTAGAGAATCCGGACGCACTGTGTCAAGCGCTAAGCCTTCGGCCAGAACAAGACGTGTATCGGACAAACCAATAAAACCTAGGAACTGTTTGACAAAGTTTACTTGGAAATCCTGACCCTGCTCTGCGTACATACCACCGCGAGTCGCGATTAGGTAAGTAGGTTTATCTTTCAGCAGACCAACCGGACCTGTCTCAGTGTAGTTAAATGTAACACCAACGCGAGCTAGGTGATCAAACCAAGCTTTCAGCTGTGAAGGAACGTTAAAGTTGTACATGGGCAATCCCATTACAACAAGGTCAGCCGCTTTTAGCTCGTCCAACAGTCGATCAGCAAAGTCTACGACCGCCTGCTGCTCGGTAGTGCGCTGATCTGCAGGTGTATTCAACGCACCCATTCTGAATGCATCGAGGTGCGGGACGCTCTCACCCACAAGATCACGCTCTATTACCTGACCGTTTGGGTTTTCAGCGCGCCAGCGACCGATAAACTCATTTGCGAGTTGAGCAGACTGACCTTGATCACCGAAAAGGCTGCTTTTAACGTGCAATAATGTAGACATAACAAATCTCCAAACATATTTAGGTAGGTCACTATTATTTGATCTATTATTTCGATTATAAATAGATAAATTTAGAACTAAAATATCGAAGGATTAGATCTATGCGTATTACTTTAGAGCAATGGCAGGCACTAATCGCAGTTGTTGACTCAGGCGGCTACGCCCAAGGGGCAGAAGCATTACGCAAAAGCCAATCAACACTCAGTTATTCGATTCAAAAGATTGAAGATCAACTCGGCGTCACTCTTTTCCGTCTTGAGGGACGTCGAGCCGTGTTAACAGACACGGGCGAGGTACTGGTGAGGCACGCACGCGATCTTTTGAATCGAGCCGTGTTAACTGAAGAACTGGCAGTACAATATGGCCAGGGGGCAGAACCGCTATTGCGACTATCTGTTGAAGCGATATTCCCAGAGTCGGTGATATTTGAAGCACTGAAACAGTTCTCCAAGGAGCAGCCGGAGACGCGTATCGAGTTTCGTCAATCAGTACTCAGTGGTACTGAGGAGGCTCTTTTGAAGCGTCAGGTTGATCTTGTTATAGGTGGTAGGGTTCCACCAGGATATATTAGTGAGTCACTGCACCGTGTCAGTTTTATTGCAGTTGCTGCGACATCGCATACGCTGATAACAGACTATGAAGAGCTGAGTCTTGAGGATCTTAGACGACATCGACAGCTAGTAGTGCGTGATTCAGGCCAAAGAAACCTTGATGCAGGCTGGCTAGGGGCTTACCAGCGCTGGAGCTTCCACACCGTAGAATTATCCATTCAAGCCGCAATCGAGGGTTTTGGCTTCGCGTGGTTGCCTGAACTAAAAGTACGCCCCTATCTTGAACAAGGCATTTTAGCGCCTTTGAACCTTAAAGAGGGCGCTACTCGCAGCGCGGAACTGTACCTTATCCTAACCGATGGAGAGTATGCGACACCCGGTGTTAAACGCCTTGCACGCTGCATTCGTGATTGCCTTGCGTTACGCGTAAAACAAGAACTAAATAACTCAGAACTGCAAAACTAGGCATTAAGGGCGATGGTCATGAAACGAATTCAAACGGCAATTATTGGTTACGGATACGCAGCGCAAACTTTTCACGAGCCATTTCTTCGTGCACTTCCTCATTATGAATTAATAGCCGCCACTGGCTCGCAAGCCTCTAAAGCAAAAGCACACTGGCCATTAATACAGACATTTTTAGATGCTAAAAGCTTATTCAAAGAGCTTAGGCCCGAGCTGGTTATTATTACCACGCCCAATCAAAGTCACTATGAACTTGCTGTACGCGCACTGGAGTTAGGCTGTCATGTTCTTGTCGATAAGCCCTTGTGTACATCGTTGAGTGAAGCAAATAACCTAAAGGAGATCGCTGACCGATCGATCGGCAGCCTAGCGGTATTCCACAATCGACGCTTCGATGGCGACTTTCTGACGTTAAAGCATATTATTGAACAGCAACAACTGGGGCCAATTCACCGTTTCGAAAGCCACTTTGACCGTGCCCGCCCTACCCCCAAAATACGTTGGCGCGAGATTCCAGGAGCAGGCTCAGGCATTTGGTATGACCTTG
>Ga0209137_1002492_pt1 | contig 16168 bp, 26 predicted proteins | sample SaaInl5LU_22_DNA_FD_184642 | JGI IMG/M metagenome (GOLD analysis project Ga0209137, IMG submission 184642) | Marine microbial communities from expanding oxygen minimum zones in the Saanich Inlet - ESP_105LU_22_DNA (SPAdes) (version 2) | ecosystem: Environmental > Aquatic > Marine > Intertidal... | reverse complement strand
CTTCCCTGTTGGCCTCCTGAACCTCTGATACTTCCGCTACCTCGGTTTCAGCGAAAGTCCCAAGGCCGAAGATCCGGTCAAACGAGTGGCCCTCCTTTTCAATGGCCTCATTCTCAGCGGCCAGAATCTCGTCGTTGAACAGGTCTCGCTGGTAACGGGATTCGTCAAAGGTGATACCGTCCTTCAGAGAGTAGTAGAGTTTCTTACCTACTTCACCCATCCGGTTCTTGGTGAATTCCATGTACCTGCGGCCACTATTCTCTTTCCCGTCCCATTGGAGGTTCATCATAGCTGAGGTTAGGTGTTTTAGTTTGTTGGACCCGACAAAGGTTCCTCCTTTGGATAATTGGAGGATGGTCACAAAGGTGGTGAACTTTTTGGCCTGGCCTTTGTTATGGGCCGTCATCAGGTTTAGGAACCATTTTTCGGTTTTGCCGCGCGACCAGCCCGTCTGCTCCTTAACAGTGTCATTAACCTCAGTGTAGGAATCGGTCAGGACCACGTCCCAACCCTGATCTAAGACCTGCTCTATCACCAGGTTGGCCTGCTCGTCGTAGTTATTGAGGAACAGAATGGGCAAGTTAGCCCAAGAGGGGAACCGCTGCATGTATCGGGCCATGTCAAGCTCACTCATCTCAGCAGAAATGAACAGGACCTTTTTGCCCAACTGCTGCATCTTGGCCAACATCTCCAACAGGACTGAGGTCTTACCAACCCCTGGTGCTCCAGCAGCCATCACGTTAGATCCTGGTAACAGACCACCCTCAGTAGAGACAAACTTGTCAAAGATGGTATCGGATAGCAGAGGGGTAAAGAGGGACGCATCAATGTTCAAGTCACTCAGCTTGGTCAACTGGACCTTTGGCAACTCAGTAGCTGAGGTGGTCTGGGGTGTTGAGGTTCCATAGTAGTTATGGTAGTCCTTGCTGGTATTCCAACGGCCCTTGTCAGAGATGGTCACTACTCTTAGTTCTTGGCCGCAAGCAGCTGCGTTAACAGTTTCCCATTTAGGGTGTGCTGTGTTGACCACAATGGTCTCTCCACCCTGAACAGGGTTTAGCTGGTAGACTTCGTGATCAATGGTTTGGATGGTGTATTTGTTCATGTTCGTTCTTTGTTATACTGTAAATATACAAAATAAATTTGACATGGGAAAATCCTGGTGAAAAAAGTTACTAAAAACAAAGGGGCCCCAGTGGGACCCCCTTGTCTAACAAAACAACTATGAACAACAAAACTTTCAAACTTCATTCTCTTCCAAAACCCTGCTACCGCGATTGGCCAGCAAGTGGGCTTGTAGGGACTCAAGGGTGCCCTCGTAGATATACTCGAACCCGGAACTGTGGGTCAGATTAAACTTAAAGATCTTCTCGCTACTCATCTTAGCTCAATTTCTCGTTAACAAACATACCAATCAAAAAGGCCAAAGAGATCGCGAGAGCGGTCATGGGCTTATCAAAGATAAACAACAAGGCCTTACAACCCAAAGCTACCAACATGGGCAGCACGAAACAACCGACTGCAAAGATAGCCAAAGTGGCCAATAATACCAATACGTTCTCGTTTTTCAGGATAGCTTTCATAATCTCTTTAGCTCTTTAGTTATACTACTAATATACAACAAAAAAGTTAAACGGGACATAGGCCCTTAAAACTTTTTTGAAATATTTTTAGGCCTGCTCAACCAAGTTAAGTGGAACATTGTAACCCCCAAACATTTCACCGCGAGGGCGAACAGAGGCCTTGGTCCGCTTGATAGCTACCAATTCGAATTCACGACCGGCCAACTGAGGGTGATTAACAACCACATTCATACCAACCTCAAGCACGGCCTTAGCTACCGCGTTCTGAACCTTACGTTCAGCTTTAATGCTATCAACAACAAAACCGTTGATCAAACGAAGGTCAGCGCTACTGAGGCGGGCCTTTTGAATCTCTTTGATAATCTCTTGTGCAGTCATTAGGTTAACTCTTTAATTATACTACTAATATACAAAATAAAATTGACATGGGACATAGGCCCCTAAAAATATTTTAGCAATTAACAAGGCCGTGGGGCATACCGTACTCATCGTACAAAGAGTGGTTACCAGCAGCATCGTACTCTCCATCGTTCCAGTAGAACTGACTTCCGACCAATTTACCATCCGCATAGATGTAGTACCAAGTAGCGTGTGACATCTCATCCTTAGTGATCTGGACACCGTGGCCATCCATCTTCATCAGGAATTCGAGTTGGCTTTGCTGAACCTCAGCACGGTTACTAATGACAGTGTCGATAGCTAGCTTGCTACCGGTACGAAGGATCTTGACGAGTTGTTCTAGTTTCATGTTCTCTATTGTTATACTACTAATATACGAAAAAAAAGTGACACTAAAAAATCTAGGGTCACTTTCTTTGAAATTATTTTCAGTCCATCTGGGATAAGAGATCCGCCCAACACTCTGCGCGGTACGCAATCTCTGATTCGTGGATCCTGACATGCAGGTCCCCAACTACCATATACATTGCTCGGTCCTTCTCGATCTTGGTCTTTAACCCGTAATCAGTAAACCAGGCCTGGGCCATTTGAAGTATCTTACCGTCCATTAGCAAGTCAGCATGTTACCAATTCGGTCCATCTCACGGGCCTGCTTAGCAGTGGCCTTATACATGGACTTAACATCCACAAACATACCGGTCATCCGACCCCAACTGTAGTCCTTAGCGGGACTCTCCATCACTTTGGCCTTCTTAACAGCTTCACGCTTGTTAAGGGCCCAAACATCGTTAAACCCAACGGTCGTCCCGTTCTCATCAATCCAGTTGAACTGGTAGTTATACTCTCCGCGAGCGTTCTTCCAAAGTGCCATATTAATCGTTATAAAGTTGTTCCAAACGGCCGTAGACCTCGTTCTGACGCTTGATGAAATACTCAAGACGAGCAGCAGCGTACTGAACACCCTCAGCATCAAGACCCTCAATGGCCTTGGTCATCTTGTATTGCCAGTACCCAATCTTTTCAGCATACCCATTAGGGTAACGATTAGCGCGATAGTTCTTTTTCATAGTCAGTCTCTCAATTACAATACTAATATACGAAATCTTTTTGACCTGGTAAAATCCAGGGCTAACTTTTTTCAAATTATTTTTAAGCGGCCACGGCAACCTCATTCTGCACAAAGGCCTTAGAAGCCCAAGTCTTAGCACCAACGGCCTGATACTGAAGTTGGCTATACAGGTTAGTGTTAGAGAACATACCGTTAATAGTACCCACAGTCAGATCAGCTAGGATAGCTTCATCGATCAGGTGAACCTTCTTACCAGCACGGGCAAACACAGTAAACCAGTAGTCACTACTCTCGAACTGAACCTGCACGGTCTGTAAGGCCCCTTTCTTGTAACCGCTGATCAAACGCTCAGGGCGGTTGTTATAACCCTCGATATCAAAATCGCGAGCATCACTAATGGACATATACCCAGCACGGGTCTTACTGATAAAACGTGCATTAGCAATCTTGCCCAAAGTAACGTTATTAAGTACTTCAGTAGTTTGGACTCCGGTGGTGTTGATGATCTGTTTCATAGTCTTAGCTCTAATGTTATATTCAAATATACCACAAAAAAGTTAAACCGGACATAGGCCCCCTAAAAATAATTGAGCTAAGTTACGAACAGCTGGGGTATAGACAGTTCTCCTATTATTATAATGAAAAATGAAAAAAGGTTTCAAAAGTTTTTTAGCCCAGGAGCACTTTTTTGCGAATTAACCCCAGGGACTACTATAGCTCCCAGGGAAGCATGGCCCAACTAAGCCCCCAGAGCTTCCCCAGGACTAACCCCCAGAAGCTTGCTGGCAGCGCTTAGGGGGCTCCCCTAAGCTACCAGGAGCTCCAGGCCTCTTTGCTACCAATGCTCTTAATGCTACACAGGGCCCTAGGGCTTCCGCAGCGCCCAGCGCGCGCCAACCCACCCACCAACAACCAAAAAGCCAGAGTGATCCAGAACTACCTGCGCTACCAGAGCCTCCAGCGCTATCAGCAGAGCTACAGGGTAGTAATGGACTCAGGGCAGACCGGGTACTCTGGAGCCCTGAGAGCTATGGTAGCCCATTGGTTTGGCCAGTATACCATATAGTGAGTGCGAGCTTATAGTGTATAGGGCTCTAGGGCTGCGGGGACCCATGGGCTTGTGTGCGCTAATCATACCTAGCAAGAATGGAGATTTCGCGATTTTGTATGGAAAGACTGAAGGCCTCTGTGTGGAGGCATGCAAAGAGTAAACATAAAGATTAGCAATAGTCTAAACATAAGTGCCAAGTGCGCCCGGACTATCACGCCCCGGGGCCAGTCCATTTGAGGCCTCGCAGGGCCTTGTGAGGGTGCCCTCAGAGAAACCGAAAAAAAGAGCCCAAAGAAATACTACCATAGTCCCAGGGTTTGGGGGTCCCAGGGGACCCTACACCTAACCTAATATAATATAATACCACTAGACCACGAGCTGACAAGACTATGTCGCGGCCGATCTTGTAGACTACGATATCCCTCAGAGAACTGATATGGCCCAGAGGATCCCAGTAATCCGACTAATGGCCCTTGGCCCAGAAACCCCGGGGCCCTGGGGGCCCTCTAGGGGCCCATAGACCGTGACTACCTCTAAGGGCAGGGGGCCCTTTGAAACAATCGCGCGGCCGATTTGTATAATCCTAAAAGACTCACATACTATGAACCTCAGCGATCACACTATTATACGCACGGCCGACCTATCAGGGCCTATGAATCAATTAGAGTTCTTAGAGCGCTTAGAGAGTTCTTATGAAGTGCCGACTAAGTTTGTTGAAAGGCATAAGAGTAACCGAGTCAGTAATCCTCTCAGTCATACAGGCAGTGGCTGGATCATCGCTACACCAGGACCACTTGGTATTCTCTTGTACGACTCAGTGAAATCACCTGAGAACTACGTCGCGTCCATGAATCTGACTACTGCCTGGATCTGCGGCCGGCATGAGGGCCAAAACTACTGGCTTCGCGGGGCCATTCGCGCCCAGGACTAAGCGCGCGGTATTCTTAGACGGAGTCTCAGGGTTTCGGGGGCCCTGAGAGGGCCTTGGGGCCAATCTAGTGCAAATGGTATTCTACTAAGCTGGTATTAGAGAGCAATAGGCTGACTAGAGTTTTTGAAAAAATGAAAAAACAAAAAAATGATTTTTTTAATTTTTTAAGTCAGTGACTGAATTTTTCCTTCGCAGCTTGCAGGGATTCTGTTAGTTTATTAGAAGCAATAGAATTTTGAAAAAAGTGAAAAAATGAAAAAGTGAGAAATTAAAAAAATGAAAAAGGTGTTTTTTAATATTTTAGTTTTTTTAGTTTTTTATGGACGCAGTTGATTTTTTTCCGAAAACTAAAATTTTCTAACCACAGAGGAATATGAGCACTCTGAGGGAGGTATGATTGAAACAATTGGCTACTATCTAAGTATAATACACATGAAAGGTAGACTTAAGTCCGTTTCAACTAATTTTGCCATTGGTTTGTTTCGGCTGAGCGCGCCAAACTAATTTACAAACCAATGAAAAAGCTACTACTAACAATTGTGATGATTGCGGCGACATTTACTGTCAAGGGTCAATCTAACCAAATTATTGGACGCATCATCACACACTCGACTTCCACACAAACTATGGTTTGGTCAGAGTCAGATCAAAAACACGTCTACTTCACAGATCGTGAAAGATACTTGGAAGACAATCTAATCGAGATCAATTTAGATAGTAGACAAGCTAGCGGCAAGATTAAAATCACTAATATCGGTGATGGCGAAGTCTATACATTCAACATTTATAACTATGAGTTCAGGCCAGATCAACACGGTGAAGGTTTAATTTATGATTCTATGGTAATCGATTGCATTGAAGCCTCTAGCGGTACTAAAGCGAAGATCATTTACCTCAGTTATCAAGATTCTAGTTTTAGAGCTGTTTCAGTTTTTATGCCAAGTGAGCAAATGGTTGTTCACATGGACACAGAAAAATAAGAATTATGCCACAAATTGAAGAATGCCCAAGCAATGAAAAGAAATTCTTAGATGAAGGGAAGATGGTCTATGTAGTTAGAACATATAGACCTAATTCCATTCTATCAGGCTTTCAAACAGTGGGTATCTATGAAAACCCAGAAGTTGCCGTATTAGTAGCGGACGATGAATACTATAATCGCAATCAAGAAATAGGTTGTATTGTAGAAGCCTTTAAGTTAAATCACTACTACGGTGTAAAGCGCGGAAAGATCATTTATAAGATCGAATGTGAAACAAGAGGTACTACCAAAGTATAAGAATAAGTTAATATCCTATTAAGATGGCAAAGAAACACGTTTGGAAAACTAAGATCGATCCCAATGATGATAAGAGCAAATTCATCGAATGCATGAATTCTAACTTACAAATCTCTAAATGGGCTGAGTACTACGAGAACGATGAACCATGTGAAGAGTGGGTCAAAGTAGACAAAGATTCAACCGCAGCACTTTGTTGGAAGTGCACTGGTATGACAGTTAGATAATAGTAGTAACATATTACAATTTTAGAAGACAGCCTCGGCTGTCTTTTTTATTTCATAGGATATCTTAATCAAGTAATAATAAGATAGGTTATGTTATTGGTATAATATCTTAATGTTAATTTAATGTAAAAACTTTTTCATAGTTTAAGTATATAATATATGGAGCATAGCCTAAAATTGGTCCACTAACTAAAAACTTAAAGCTATGAAAAACGTTCTATCAATGAAAAAGAGCCTAAAGCTTCTTACTAATATAGTTGCTTGGGGTGCAATGGTGCTTTGGATAATTATGCTAACAATAATTCTATCAGCGCCAGCTAAAGCTCAAAGTATTGACACTAAACCAATAGTAGAATATCTAGATTATGATACGTATCGAGTGATAACACCGAATAACGGCTACTATCATGTCAATGCCGATGGAGTAGCTAACGGTACTTTCAAATATGTGTCTGTTACTGATAATGTAACCATCATAGCTAGGGGTCAAATGGTTAATGGTAAGAAGGTCGGTAGAGTTGTTTATACCGTTAATGGTAAGAAGATGTTGATCAGGTTGTATAACTTAAATGGTATTTTAACCGAAAGTACAAGAATAAATGTATCAATTGATACAAAATCTTAACAAAACACATCATAATCACCAGGACATTGATAAAAGCGTAAAATGTTAGTGTAAACGTCGATATATAAATTGAATTTGTGTCGAGAGAGTGGTTCAACATTAAGACATGATTTTGTTCACTCATCAATGAAAAGCCTTTAAGTTACTTAAAGGCTTTTTGTTTTTAGAAACAATATGTTTCATTTGACGTATAATGTTAGTAAATCTATTATTATGTCATACAATAAGGCACAGCGTCACGACAAAGCGACTGACACTTGGCAAATTCTACGAATTCAAAGCGAGTTCACAAAGGGATTTGATACTTTTAATGAGTTAGACGTTCCATGTATTTCAGTATTCGGTTCTGCTAGAACAAAGCCAGAAGATCACTGGTATCAAGAGTCTGAAAAGTTTGCTAGACTTCTATGTGCTGAAGGCTTTGGTATTATTACAGGCGGGGGTCCAGGTATTATGGAAGCTGCTAATAAAGGTGCTAAAGAATCAGGTGGTACTTCAGTTGGTATCGGTATCGAACTTCCCTTTGAAGCGGGTATGAACGAATATGTAAAGATCGGCGTTGAAAACCGCTACTTCTTTACTCGTAAGGTAATGTTCCTGAAGTATTCTCAAGGATTTGTTATCTTTCCAGGTGGTTTGGGTACTCTTGACGAATTGTTCGAAGCACTCACCCTTGCACAAACAGGACATAACGTGAAATACCCAATCGTTCTAGTTGGTAAAGAATATTGGAGTGGTTTAATTGACTGGTTAAAGGATGTATTAGTTGGGACCGGTCGAATGAGCGAAAAGGACATGGATCTATTCCGACTTGTAGATACTGCCGAAGAAGCCCGCGATAAGATATTACAATACTATAAAGACGCTTCAGATCTAAGCCAAACCAACTTTTAATCTTATACTCTTTTAATATTACTTAAGATGTGTTGTATCGAGAAATCGATAAATATATTGTAACACACCACCATGCATATGAAGTTCAAAAGATTAACTGATAGGGCTGAAATAGATTTAGCTGAATACGTGCGGGAATATGTCAATTGTGTAGATAGACCAAACGTCCAGCTCTATATTGGTTGTGATAGCCAAAATAAAGGCGATAACACAATCTATGCTACTACGGTTGTTTTGCATGTGGGTGCTACCGGATGTCACGTTCTTTTTAAGAGAGAGACCTTTCCTAGAATATTTGATTTTTGGTCAAGACTATGGGGTGAGGTTGAACGATCGGTTGAAGTTGCAGTCTATCTAAAAGAAAACGGCATAATTGTTGATAATATTGACTTAGATCTTAATGAAGATCCTAAGAAGAGATCTAACAAATTGGTTCAAGCAGCTACTGGCTATGTTGAATCACTTGGAATTAAGGCTAGAATTAAGCCTCAAATGTTACCCGCAATTAGTGCAGCTGATAACATAGTAAAATAATATAATAGTATCATTTGAGACATTAGTTTGAACCAAATGACTAAAAACACATATAAGGGGTAGATACTCCATAAATATAAAAGTACAAAATGTCTTTCGAAGATCCACAAGATAACTCAGGTCGCAGACCATCCAAGTTGGGTAAGACACCTTACATCGATCAATTTGGTGAAGATTTAACCGAAATGGCTAAAGAAGGTAAACTTGATCCGATCATTGGTCGCGATGCTGAAATCCTTAGAATTTGCCAAATCCTAGCACGTCGTAAGAAGAATAATCCAATTATTCTAGGTGATCCAGGTGTTGGTAAGACTGCAATTGTTGAAGCCATTGCCCAACGTATCATTGAGGGTAAAGTAGCAAGAACATTAATCGGTAAACGCCTCATATCTCTAAATATGACTATCATCGTTGCAGGTACTAAGTACCGAGGTGAGTTTGAAGAGCGTATGAAGAACATCGTTGATGAGCTTAAGGCCAATCCAAATATTATTGTCTTTATTGATGAGATCCACACTATTGTTGGTGCGGGTGGAGTTAGTGGTTCTTTAGATGCATCTAATATCATGAAGCCTGCATTGGCGCGTGGTCAAGTTCAATGCATTGGTGCAACTACACTTGATGAGTATCGCGAGAACATTGAAGACGATGGTGCATTAACACGTCGTTTCCAAGAAGTATTCATTGACGCTCCTTCGATTGGGGATACAATTCAAATTCTACAAAGAATTAAGGACAAGTATGAGGATCACCACGTTGTTAGATATACTGACGAAGCACTCGAATCTTGTGTAAAATTATCTGATCGTTACATTACTTCACGTGAACTTCCAGATAAAGCTATCGATTTGATGGACGAAGCTGGTGCAAAGATTCACTTACAAGAAATTAAGGTACCTACTTCTATTAAGAAGATGGAAAAAGAGGCTGAGCTCTTAAAAATGGAAAAGCTAGATAGTGTTAAGCAACAAGACTACGAGAAGGCCGCTTCATTCAGAGACAAAGAAATGAATAAGCGCAAAGAGCTTGAAGATGCCCTAAAGAAGTGGGAAAAGACACTTCAGGATGATCGTATGGAGGTTACATCAGAGACTATCGCTGAAGTGCTTTCACAGCAGACTGGTATTCCATTGACTAGACTATCTGGTGATGAAAGTAAAATGATCATTAGACTTGCTGAAGAAATGAAGAAAAAGATCATCGGTCAAGATGATGCAGTTGATGCTTTAGCAAGAGTTATTAAGAGATCTAGAGTTGGTGTATCTTCACATAAGAAACCAATTGGTTCTTTCATGTTCTTAGGTCCAACTGGTGTTGGTAAGACTGAAACTGTAAAGGCTTTAGCCGAGTACATGTTCGGCACTGAGGACTCTATGATTAGAATTGATATGTCTGAATATCAAGAGAAATTTAATGTCTCTCGTTTGACCGGAGCGCCTCCAGGATACGTTGGTCACGAAGATGGTGGTCAATTAACAGAAGCTGTAAGACGTAAGCCTTATTCGGTGGTTCTATTTGATGAAGTTGAAAAGGCACACCCCGATACATTTAACGTTCTACTGCAAGTGCTTGACGATGGTCGTTTGACTGACTCTTTAGGTCGTACTGTGGACTTCACCAACACCATCATTATCATGACTTCAAATGTTGGTGCTAAAAAAGCAGCCGACTTCGGTAGTAGCATTGGTTTTCAAAGCGGATCTACAATCGCAACTGAAAAGGCAAGAATCGAAGGCATTATTCAAAAAGAACTAAAGAGCAAGTTTACCCCTGAATTCTTAAATCGCCTAGATGACATCGTTCAATTTGACCAATTGACAAGCGAAGATATGATGAGCATTGTTGAAATTGAATTGGATCATGTTAGAGAGCGTATGTTCGAACAAGATATCCGTTTGAAATTCACTAAACAAGCTAAAGATTTCTTGGTCAAAGAAGGTTACGATCCAGCATATGGTGCTCGTCCTCTAAAGAGAGCCATTCAACGCTATGTTGAAGATTTGCTAGCTGATGGCATTCTTGAAGGTGCAATAGTAGGTGGTGAAAAGATCTATACGATCAACTATCCTAAGAATTCTGATAAACTTTCTATTAAGTAATTCGTATAATACTTATCTAAAGTATTAAAAATATGAGCTTCAATACAGAGTTCCAGTATCTTATTCAAGAAATTAAGACGCTTGGTCAAGAATCCAAGCCAAGAGACATGCGAGTTAGAGAATACCATTTAGGTATGCTCGATCTACATCCAACTGATGTTTTCGCCGACTTCGAAGCACGCAAATTCAACTTCAAATATTTTGCTGGTGAATTAGCATGGTACATGAGTAAAGAGCGTAATATCGATTACATCAACCAATTCTCTGGTTTTTGGAAGAACATCACAAACCCAGGTACGAATGAAATAAATTCAAACTACGGTAACCTGTTATTTGGTGAACAGTTGAAATGGGTTTACGACTCACTAGTTAAAGACCAAAATACTCGTCAAGCTATTGCTTTCTTAAACCAACCTAAATTCCAATTTGAAGGTAATAAGGACTTTGTATGTACAATGTACCTTAACTTTTGGATCAGAAACAATAAGTTGTATATGAAGGTTCAGATGCGATCTAATGATATTTTCTATGGATTGACTTATGATGCGCCGTTCTTTGCATTTGTTCAGCAACATATGTTGTTGTGGCTCAAAGAGCATTGCCCTTCGCTCGAATTAGGTAGCTACTATCACTGTGCAGACAATATTCACTTCTACGAACAACATTTCGAGTTAGCTGATAAAATCATGGCTGAAGATACTGATTCAAGAGATGGTTACTACATGAATTTGTCTGAGCCTCTGTTTAAGATCACAAATGAAGGTGAGTTCCAGTTAACTACCACGGGTCAAGAATACATAAACAGTGTAAATCTTCTCATAGAGCAAGGTGCTACAATGGAAGACTATCGTAATTTGATCACTAAATACCTTACAGAACAGTGTACATTGACGACGAAGGATTTGATTTTGTAAACGACGAATTTGACAATGGTGATGGAATTCCAAGAATTAATATAGATTCAGTAACCAGCGTTCAAGATCTAGAACTCATACTACAAGCAAGACATGATTCTTTTTATCGTAGAATCGTTGATCATGTATTGAGTAAGATTGAGGGTTACGTGGCTGAACCTATTGCCATCCTAGTTGATGAAGATGGTATGGAATACGAAATGGATATCCCGGAAGATGGGTTTGACAAGTCATTAACTAAAGCAAACGAGTATTTTATCGATATCGAGGAATATGAAACATGTGACCTAATTAAAAGTATGGTCGAAATTATTAAAAAGAAAAATGAATCTAGGTAAAGAATTTGAAAAGTATGCTATGAGCGATCATAGTGTAAGCTCATCCAATATGGATTACTTCAAGAAGCAGATCGAGTCTTCAATGACACCGTATATTCTAGAGGAACGTGAAATGCGTATGACTCAAATGGATATCTTCTCTCGTTTGATGATCGATCGCATCCTTTGGGTTGCAGGTCCTGTAAACGATAACATGTCAACTGTCGTTCAAGCTCAGTTGATGTTCTTAGACAATGTTTCAAAGGAAGATATCACAATGCATATTGATAGTCCAGGCGGTTCAGTTAAGTCTGGTTTGTCAATGGTTGATGTGATGGAATACATTAAATCAGATATTAGAACTATTAATACTGGTATGGCTGCATCAATGGGTTCAGTTCTATTGGGAGCTGGTACAAAGGGTAAGCGTTCATCTTTGAAGCACTCACGTACTATGTTACACCAATCATCGGGAGGTTTCTCTGGAAATATTCAAGACGCTGAAGTCGATTGGGTAGAATGGAAAAAGATTAACCAAGAGTTGTTTGAATTATTGGGCAAGTATTGTGGTAAGACTGCTGCTAAAGTTAAAAAAGACGCAACTCGTGACTTTTGGTTAACGGCTGATGAAGCTGTAGACTATGGTATTATTGATGAAGTTATCAACAGTAGAAGATAATATCATAATATATTCATGTTTAGTGTACACAATGGTACATATATTGAATACATAACATACCAAGCTTGTGAGACAAGCTCTCTCCACAGTTCAAAATCCGGTGTGATATTTTTCACTCCGGATTTTTTTATGTCAAATATTTTTTGTATATTAGTAGTATAACTAAGAGACAATGACAAAGAACGAGCTAAACAAACTTGACATCGCAGCTAAGAACTACTTGTGTACTATTCAAAATGTACAAACTGGTAATTACGACTATAACTACGGCTATCGATGTATTCAAAACCACTTGACTACTAGCTTGTGTAATACTAAAGGCTATTGGACTGGTTTGGTTTCTGAAGCCGCCTTAGCATTACCTAAATCAAAGAGAACCAAGGAGCATGCATACGGTATGACCAATTTGGCCAAAGATCTATTAGCTATCAAGAATCCAACTACTGACAAAATTAAAGCCGAGATCTTATCTAAGAAATCAAAGTATAACTTGACTACTGCCAAGGAAAACATGATCCTTAGAAACAATGACCAAAACTATGATATGATTAGTAAGCTCGTTATTGAATAACATAATATTAGAGTAGATGAATACAACTGAGATTGTCAAGAATCACCTAGCAGCCAAACTTAGGTTGCTCGAAGGTATTGAACTAAAGATTGCAACTAAGGCTTCACAGCGAACTGTGGCTGATACCATTGAAAACATGTGCTGCGATATGGCAGCTAGTGAATTTAAGACAGATTATCGTGCAGCTAAGAGTGTTCGATCTGTTGATGACTTTAGTATTATGGTTGGCAACAATCAACTAATGATCGATGTTAAGACTCATTTTATTCAAAAAGATGGGTTCTCAATGCCAAACCTTATTTCGATTAAGCGCTTAAAAGCCATTTTGGAGGATCACACTAAAGACTTAGCTTATGTCTTTGTGGATTATACTCGAAACAGTACAACTGTCACAATTAAATCGGTCAAGATTATTAGCATCCATCAATTTGATTGGAATGACTTAACGATCGGTGCTCTAGGAAACGGGCAGCTTCAGATCAAGAATGCCAATTTGGCCATCAATGAATCTGCATTGACCAAAGATCTATGGTTCCAGATCTTGAAGACTAAAGCAGTTGAGTTCTACAATAAGCAAATACTAAAGGCCCAAAAGCAAATAGATGTATGGTTGGATTAAAAAGTTTTGAATGCCTATGTCCCGTGTCAAATTTATTTTGTATATTAGTAGTATAATTGAAAGAGACAATGAACGTAGATAAAGAAATTTGGGATCAGGCATTCTTACCCGGTTTTTGGGCTAACATTCAAGCCTATCAAACTGCTAAACATCCATTTCTAAAAAAGAAGCTTAAAGAAACTATCAAACGTACGTTGTACAAGTGGACCGATTTGCCTCCAACTTGGGTGTCAACTGAGATTATTCGCATATTTGAAGAGAACGGTATTAGTAAGAATCCATTTGATTTGATTTATCCCGATCGTAAAACCCTAGGTTATAATGAGAATAAGCGTACAATCATGTTATGGGAACACACTACCCCAATGAACGAGATGTACCAATCTTTGGTTAAATGTAAAAGCCCTGAAGAAGTAGCTGAAGTAATGAAAAGTTACAGCGGTGTATGTTGGATTACTCGTGATGAAGACACTCGTTTGAATAAGAATGGTCACCGTGCGAATCGAGAAGGCGGTTGGAAGAAGGTTTATGGTGACTGTGGAATTAACGTAATCGATAGAAATCAATATGGAAAGTAATATGAAACCATACGTAGTATACTACTTACACTTCAAGGACGATCGCTTCATGGAAAGTAACTTCAATCAAAACAAGGACTTCTGTACTTGCGTCATGGCTGAAGATCGAGAAGAGGCCATCAAGAAAACTTATATTATTGCAGCCAAATATTGTGGAGATGATTACATCAAAATTATGGGTGTGGCTAACGGCCGCGAGGAGTGGGTCAACGAAGATAAACCACTTGGGGTTGACAACCAAATCATGCCCCAAGGCGGATGGAACCGGACCAAGGCCTGAAACAAATCAAGACTTTAATCGTATAATAGTAAAATCGTTTGACATGAATATTCTAGATGAAGCTAATCGCATTGTAAATCAACGTTCCGAAGAAAAAGAACGCATGTATGGTCCTTTCGAAGAAGGTATGCGTCGTGCAGCTATGATTTGCACTGGTATGACCGGTAAAGAGTTTACTGGCTCTGACATGTATGCTGCGCTTGTAGCTCTTAAGCTAAGCCGTCACTCATACAACTACAAACAAGACAACCTACTTGATGCAGTAGCTTATTTAGGTGCTCTTGATAATTACGTAGAAAAGTTCGGCTACAAAGATACTGAAAAGCCGATTACTAAAGAAAACCAATAATGTCCTTTCTAATCAATTTAGGCATTATCATAGTTTGCGCATTTGGTGTTGTAATTTCCTCATTTTATATAATGTGGAGATTGCAACGCAAGCGCATTATGCAAGCCATTGAAAATGCTAACACCCCAGAAATAAAAACAAACGCAACTCAAATTATGAAGCCAGAGCAAGTACAGCAGATGATTGACGAAATTAACCGTCGCATCGCAGAAGAGAAAGATCAAATTAGCCCAGAACTTATGAAGGCTATGTTCGAACTTAGAAAGAAGTTTCAGAACGCTTTGAACGAAATGAAGAAAGATCAAAACAACGGTTAATGGAATTCAACTACCTACCAGATTTTGAAAAGGACATGGATGTCAAGATCGGCATCTGTGCTGTAGTTGGTAAGATTAGTCCAAAGATCGGCTCTCACAAGGGTGCATGGCCACATATGTTGGCTAATCAAGCTCGCAATGCAGGTTATACGAACGTTGAAGTTATTACTTCAAATGACACAAACTGGGAAGACTATGATGTGATCCTAATCGATCACGGCATGGAATTTAAGGGCACGTTCAACGTATTTGGTGGAGCCAATGATGACCTGTACAATCAAGTCATTAGGTTGTTTAAGAACGTCCGCATGTATTCCATGCACGTTGATATGCCATGTGTTGGTACCATGGTTCAACAGCGTCTTCATACTGGCACTGATCTATTCAAGACGATTGAACCTCGCATCGAAGAGATGAAAGAGGTTTGCTCAAAGATCCAACGCATCGATCACATCGAAAAGACCAACAAGCTTTGCTTCGGTGACTCTCACTCGTTTAGCATGTATCAAGCTGGCTATATGACTCAGCGTCATGATGGTTTGACTATGCACGGTGCACTTAAGCGTGGATTACAGACTTATGTTTACCCATGGATCACCGATCTAACGGTTTACTTGGGTAACATCGATGTTCGTCACCACTTGATGCGTCAAGAGAATCCATCGGCGGCAGTCAAGACTTTGCTTAAAAAGTACGAAGAAGAACTATTGAGCCTTGGCATCAAGAACGTTGAAGTTATTCACACACTACCGATCGAGAATGAGAGTCGAGTTCTACCTAAAACAGGTTACTACAAAGGCACTCCGTTTGTTGGTACTTGGACTGAGCGTACTGCATTGGTTAAAGAGATCAA
>Ga0209137_1002484_pt1 | contig 16204 bp, 10 predicted proteins | sample SaaInl5LU_22_DNA_FD_184642 | JGI IMG/M metagenome (GOLD analysis project Ga0209137, IMG submission 184642) | Marine microbial communities from expanding oxygen minimum zones in the Saanich Inlet - ESP_105LU_22_DNA (SPAdes) (version 2) | ecosystem: Environmental > Aquatic > Marine > Intertidal... | reverse complement strand
AGTTGATTGTCTTGTAAATGAACTAAATTACGCTAATATGAAATAAGTAAGTGTATTTTTTCATTTGTGAATGGATTATTTACAATGTCACCTTCAAGTGCACGCGCTCGCCCGCTCAAAGGCGAAGCTTCCAAAGTTTATAAACTTTTTAAATCTGGTGATGACGGCAACTTTAAGGTGGCCATGTCCCTCATTGATACGGTTCTCGATGGGCTTGAGGTTTTGCTCGATGATATTCATGTTACCAATGATGGCCAGATCAAAAGTGGTAAACGGTTTGAAGGCAATGAAAAAAACCAGCATCATGTTAATGCCTTAATGATGGCTCTGTTGGCATCCTCCCCACGGGAACAAGCCAAAGACCTCCGGAATAAAATAAAAATCATTAAAATCACTACGGCGTCCATTCCTACATTATCAGATTTTCCTAATCTGGAAGAGGTCAATCTTTATATTGGAGTGGAATCAGTCATTGATAACTTACATGCTTTTGGCTCAACTCATACATTAAAACATCTCTCTCTCCTGAGTCAGGCAGTTCCCTTCAATAGCGGCAAAAAATCTGCACAGTTAAAATCCCTGAAAGGGTTGGACGCGCCAAACCTGATCTCGCTCACGGCAACGGGCCTGAAGCTACAGGACATCGATGGTCTTGAGCACTGCTCAAAACTTGAAAGCCTTACACTCCAACGCAATCAAGAATTGGCGCACATTGATGCGGTATCGGAAATTGCGCCTTCACTAATGAACGTTAATCTTGCAGGGTCTTTGGCCATCGAAAGCCTTAAACCTTTGCAAAAAGCCACCAATCTTGAATCTTTATCCATATCTTTTTTGGAAAAAATTACCGATTTATCAGCTCTTAAAGATTGCACCAAATTGCAATTTCTTGACTTTAGCCAGTGCAAAGCACTTGAATCAATCGAAAACTTGCCCATGGCAACAATATGCGACAAGCGCCCCGGCAACAATATGCGTATCTATGGTGCTAATGAATTGTATTTAGCCAACCTAAAAGCCTTGAAATCTTTGAGGCCTCTGCCCCCAATTGTGCCGAACCTGACAACCGTCAAAATCTTTGGCCTTGATGCCCTGACCTCACTTGAAGGGCTAGAAAAATCACAACATCTTGAAAAATTGGTGCTGACAAAATCAGCCATTCAAGATTTGAGTGCGATTGCTCAATTACCCCACCTTAAAGAAATTGAGTGCGATCAATGTGATAGGATAACAGACGCATCAGCTTTAGGTGAGTTAACCCAGTTAGAAAAAGTCACCTTCACAAAATGCCAAAATCTTCAAATCATGCCCTCGAACTGGAAATCCGCAGTCAAGGCATTGAACCTCTCCGGTTGCGAGGCCCTCAAACCATTAAAAAGCATTCCGCCGGGCCTTGATAAGAAAAAGATTGAAATTTCTGACCGAAGACTTCTCCCACGTGAGAAACCTGTAAAAGCACTGAAAAACGATATGCGTTCGGTTTGGAAATTGCTGTCGTCGCGTGACGTGGCTAATGTCCGCATGGGCTTGTCATTATGCGAGGCTCTGACCACGGAAATTGATGACCTCACTGCAGATATCAGCGTCAAAAACGGCGAGTTGAACCGAGGCAAACGCTTTGATGGCACCGGCCCTGCCCAACCTTATTTGGATATAGCGTTGTTTGGTTTGATGGCAGCCGCTGCAAAGGGCAGTAAATTGGCCAAGCTACGTCAAGAGATTCAAACCTTAACCGTCTCTCTAACCACGGAGAGTTCTGATCTGAAAGGGTTTGATAATATTGAAACCCTCACCTTGTTGATGGTGGAGGACACCACACCCGATTTGAGCAATTTTGGGCCATTGCCTGCCTTAAAGACACTGAAAATCGATGGCGGTGGTTGGAATTCAGCGGGGCAATTGTTATCGCTTAACGGGTTGGACGCGCCCTTATTGGAAGACGTGCAGTTAAAAGGCGCTGGGTTGGTGGAGATTAAGGCTTTATCAAAATCTCCCCTCCTTAAAACGGTGGATTTATCTGAGAATAAGAAACTATCCAGCCTTGAGGGGATCAGCGCTTCAGCGGCCAATCTGGTATCGCTGAATTTGCAAAAATGCGAAAGCCTTGAAAACATTGAACCTGTTGGTGATCTTACACATTTGGAAGAAATTTATCTTGCGGATTGCTCGTCCCTTAAAAGCATTGAGGCTTTGGGAAAGGTGAAATCCTTAACCAAACTTACTTTAGAAAGTTGCCGCGCCCTTTCCTCTCTAAAAGGCATCCAAGACCTATCCTTGCAGATATCGAGAAGTTATGGCGGTGCGGTGCTTAGCCTGTCTGGATGCAGCAGCCTTGCCACACTCGAGCATTTCCCAAAAAACCCTGCAGATTTTGATACTCTCGATTTATCCTATATGAAATCTTTGAAATCTCTTGATTATTTGCCGCCATTATCAACGGTCAAATCACTCAGAGGCTATGGTTCTGGATTTGAAGATATTTCTTCACTTCACAACCTGCCCAATTTGGAATCGGCCGGTTTCTCCAATTGCAGTGACCTCAAAAATGTTGAGTGCTTGGGTGAGCATGCCAACCTGAAGACGATAACCCTCGCATCAACGGCTGTGGAAAAACTGCCGCAACAATGGCAATCATCCCTTGAAGAGTTGGATATGAGCCAAAGCTCATTACTCACAGATCTTGGTCAATTGCCAGCATCGTTAAAAGAATTGACCATCAAAGGATGCGATGCGTTAAAAACCTTAAAAGGAATTGAAGGCTGTGTGTCTCTGATCAAACTCAATGCCAACCAATGCGATCAGTTAACCTCCCTAGAAGGATTGCAACATTGCACGCAACTCGAAGAATTGCATATATCTGTGCTGGTTACTGACCATGCCGCGCTCATCAATCATAAGAACACGCAAATTCATGTCGCCCTTTCAAGCGATGTAGGGGTGTTTCCTGAAGAATGGTTGGCCTCTATTAATCAATTAAAAGATAGTGAACTTCATTTGGTGCGCAGTTCCCATCTCTATGGACTTTCCGCCGAAAAATCGAAATTCGACTATAGCCAATTGAGCCTTCTGAAAAATGTCAAAACCCTGAATCTAGAGGAATGGGATTTCCTGCTCAATTACGATCAAATGGTTTGGCTCTTAGAAATGCCGAACTTGCAATCCTTGCGCTTTACTCAACGTGGACGGATGGCTTATCGCATGGGGTCTAGTGTTTATGATGACCTCAATAAACTAAGAAAACTTCAAGAAACCATTTGCACCGAAGGCGGTTTTACCCGACCAGCCTTTTTGATCGCCCATGATTAGAGAACCCTGATCGATTATATTCGATTGGATATGAAGGAGAGATGATGACCGACGCATTAACAAATTTTGGAGCGGAATTGGATTCCGACACCGCCATTAGTGTGCTGGAGCATGTGTTTCGGACTAACCTGAACAATGAGGACGCCTCCGCCGCCAAAGCCTCGGACGGGTATGGCAAACGCCCCACCCCAATTTGCATTTGGGGGTCCCACGGAATTGGCAAAACTGCTGTGGTCAAGGATTTGGCCAAAAAACATGGCTGGAAATTTCGATATTGCGCTCCAGCGCAATTTGAAGAAATGGGTGACTTACACGGCCTACCAGTTCGCCTTGACCCTAACCCAGATATTCAAGGTGATGAATCTACCGTTTATATGCCGCCAGATTGGGTGCCAAAGGAAGACGATGAAGGCCCCGGCATTCTTCTCTTGGACGACCTAAATCGTGCCGATGATCGTATTCTGCGCGGATTGATGCAACTTATTCAAGAATTTGAAATGTTTTCATGGACCTTGCCTCGCAAATGGCAGATTGTTTGTACTGCCAACCCTGAAGGCGGCGATTATTCGGTAACGCCAATGGACCCAGCGATGTTGACACGCATGCTCCATCTGACCATGATTTTTGATGTCAAATCTTGGGCCAGATGGGCGATGCATGCAGGAGTTGACCCACGTGGAATTGCCTTTGTTTTGACCTATCCAGAAGTTATTACAGGCGAACGCACCACACCACGAACCTTGACACAATTTTTTGATCAAATAGCCAATATTGAAGACCTGAAAAGTGAATTAGAATTAGTCAATGTGCTGGCGCGAAGCGCGCTTGATGATATCACCGCCACTACCTTCTTGGCTTTTGTGAATGACGGCGTCACACAATTGATAGAACCGTCCGATATTCTTGAAGCAAAAGATTTCAAACCGATTGCAAAGCAAATCAGTGACCTTTCAAAAGGGGAAGGTGATGCTAAAAGAGTGGATCGCTTATCCACCATTTGCACGCGCCTTTATTTGCATCTATCGGCGGAAAAATATAAAGCCGAAAGCCATCATGCAAAAAACCTGGTGGCATTTTTACTGCTTGATGACCTTCCAAATGATCTGCGATTCTCGCTTCATCGAGATCTGATCACCATAAGTGAAGAAATTGCCAATATGCTGCGCGATCCCAAACTCGCGAAACTGGTGATTGAAGGTCTGTAATCGTGGCACCACTTCCCGATACAAAGGACGCCAAAGCGGACGCCAAAGCTGTGGCGAAAGCAACCCATGAACTTGGGCGTACGATTGTTACTTTGTTGTTGAAAGAACCTTTTTACGGTCATCTTCTAGGAGGGTTGGTGCGGCGTGTTTCCGGAGATGTCCCCACCGCGGCTGTTGCTTTGACGTCTAGGGGGCCTGAATTGATCGTCAACCCTCTCTTCTTCATCAAAGAACTCAACACCAAAGAACGGGTAGCGGTGATCAAACATGAAGCCTTGCATATTATTTTCAGGCACCTTTACCGCAAGCCAAAGAAGAATGCTGATCTTAAATTGTTCAATATCGCCGCGGATTTGGTGGTCAATCAACTGATCGCGCCTTGGCCCTTACCAGAAACAGGCGTAACGCTGAAAACATTTCCTGATTATGATCTTCGGCCTGATCAAACCGTCGAATGGTATTATGATAAACTGTTCAAATTAAAAAAAGCTGCCCTCAAACAGAATAATGCTCAATCTGGGAATGATGGCGATGGTGGGGGAAGCATTGATAGCGGTGAAGCCGAGAACGCCCCTCAAAGTATGGAAGCCTTAAAGCGAATGATCGATCAGACTTCACATGGCGATCATAGCCTCTGGGCAGCATGTGGTGGTGATGAAGGGGCTAATGGTGAGCCAATGAGCCAAACCTTAATTGATGCTCTAGAAGTCGATATTGAGCGCCACATTATTCGTGCGCGCAATCGAATGCCGGTCAGCCAATGGGGGTCTATCCCCTTGGATATTCAAACCGAATTGCAATCGATTGAACAAAATCGAAAGCCCAAAGTCGATTGGCGGCGCACATTACGATTGTTTGCCAATAGTGGCTATCGCACCAGTCTTGTGCCAACCAATCGCCGCATGTCCAAGCGGTTCAACACCTTCCCAGGAACACGCGTCAAACGGGAAAAGCGGGTCGCGGTGGTGATCGATACCTCCGGGTCAATTGCGATGGATCAATTGGAATTATTTTCGGCTGAAATTCATGGCATTTGGCGCAGTGGTGCGGATGTGCATATCATAGAATGTGACGCAAGCGTGCAACGCACCTATCCTTATAAAGGCAAACCGCTGGACAATGTTCAAGGCGGTGGGGGAACGTCGTTTGACCCTGCCTTTGAATGGCTCAAAAACATGCGAAACGGTCGGTTTGATGCATGTATTTTTCTAACCGATGGGATGGCCAGAGAACCAAAGATTAGGCCAAGATGTCCAGTGATGTGGGTGCTGACAGATCATTTGCCCTCAACTGAACACCTAAAATTTGGACGGATTATAACTCTGCCTCCCACTTGACGGTAACACAAGAAAATCTTACTCTGTTGATTGCTTAACCAAATAAATCATGTTTTATTTTGGTGACTAAATTCATATGAGATCTTCATGGCTAACATTCCCGGACCAGTTCCCGTTGCTTGTACCAAATGCGGCAGCACAGGCACTTACAAACCGAACACCAGTAATGGCACGACGATTGTGACTTGCGTTAATTGCCATAAGACATTCGGCATTGAAATCCGCAATGGACAAGTTTTCCGCACAAAATAGGTGTAACTTGTTTTTGAGATAAGGTGTTTAACTGCCCTTACCTTTATGTGTGTGATCCGCTTTTATGTGCCCATAAAGTCCAGCACGCCCTGGAGCGACTTGGGCCACCGATCACGTTTCATTTCAGCCCCTCTCAATCGAATGCGTTTCAAATTGGGTAGGGCTTCCACCGCATCTATCCCTTCCAATGCGCCTGAATTACGCAAATCCAATTCGATTAAACTATCCCATCCTTTAAGGAAACCAAGATTACCGGTATAAGAACTGGCCTCAAGGCGTTCTATCTGACCGCACCCGATTAATTGTTGTTGATGTACGAAAGTCAATATTGATCCAATTCTAAGCGACTTTAGATTTGGTATCTTTGGCATCAACGAAATATCAGGTTTATGGCCTTCTTCCCGGTTATAATGAATATTGAAGTTTTCGATGGGGCTATCCTCAAGTCCTTCTAACGAAGGATAACTATCAACCGAAATCTCTATTTTTAGGGCATGGCCAATACCCTTAAAGGAGACAATGTTGGCACCATACATGAAGACATCGGTCAACGATGGGGCGTTCAATGCTGAAAAGTCATGCATTCCATTATTAATTTGCAATGACCTCAGGTTTGGCAATTCATATGACCATTCATGACGCCAACGTTCAGAATCATCAAGAATACAATCGCTCAAATCACGTTGCATATCACCATCAAGATCATAGATCTGATTTAGTTGAAATTCTTGTACATGCCGCAAGGGTGAAAAATCCAATTTGAACGTGTCGACATTAAGGTTCAGTATCTTAGCAGCTGGCAACTGATCAAAAACGCTTAAATCTAAGGATCCTTGAAGATTGAGATCGATCGCAGGGGCTGATTTTAAACCTGACAAAAACTCAATATTAGTAAAAACACCAAATTTTGAAAGATCAATGCCACCACCACTCCAGCGACGGTTGAATTTCGTTAAAAGGGGCAAATGCCGGAGGAACGTAAAATCTGTTATTAATTCACAGTTTTCAACATGCATCTCATTAAGGCTTGGGATCTCCGATACGCCTTCTAATGACGAAAGCGCTGGGCATTGATTGAACTGGAGTTGTTGCACATTCGGCAAATCCGCAAGCCCATTCAGGCTTCTAAGATGGGGCAGTTCTTTTAAGTTTATTGACTTAACACTCGAATTACCCATGATGCAAGACAGGTCAGTGATGGCAAACCCGGCGATAGTCAATTCATCAAGGTTGTTAAAACATTTTAACGATGGCAACGGCAAGCCGTCGATGGGGGCATCCCCCGTTCTTTGCCAATTGAAAGTCTGTGGAGCAGACAACACCATTTTCTGGATCGCACCACGTATCGCACAAGATTGCACGGCTTCATCTGGCGCGATTGATAACAGAGTGGTCACCGCCCATCGAGCCAAGGGTCGCTCACCAGCTTTCACTTTCTTGAAAAAATCACCGATGGCTTTGCTATCGCCATGATAAAGATCATCTGCATCCACACCAATTATAATGTCATCGAAAAGGGCTGGTGAGCCTTCATTTTTAACACGATCAAGGGCAGCCAAAACCTTATCAGGTTCACCGCTCAACAAATCGGCCTTGAGATCAGCAAGCTGCAAACCTTCACCTGAGTCTTTGGTCCGAACCACTCGTCGTGCTTTCAAAAAATCTGGTGTTTCTATCTGAAGGGCTTTACATATAGCGCGCTGAAATGTCTTAACTTCAGCGGGCGTTTTTCGCTCATCGTCTTTAAGACTGTATTTTTCACAAAGTTTCCATGGAGGTGAAAGACCGACTAGTTGTGGCAACTCAGTCAAAAAAGTTGGATCATCTAGACTATAGAAGTATAAATTTAAATTTAGCCTTTTGAAATCAGCAAATACTTCACGCCACCAATGATTGTTCTTTGGGGCAGTACTGTTATGGACTGTCACGCGATCAATCACAATACTAGCAACGGCAGACAAATCCATCATATGTTGATCGATCACCAGTTCCGATAAATGGCCATCCGATGGCATACCCGCCAAACTTCTGATCTTAGGGCAATTTCTAATCTCAAGATTATTTAGGCCTATCGGAAATTCACCTAGGTTTGAAAGCTTACTAAGATCACGAAGGCATATTTTTTTGAGGGGTTGTGGCCAATGTTTAGGCACTTCTGTAAGCGATCCCCCTTCTGAAAGCGATATTGATTGCACTTGTGACAATTCACTTAGTACAGCCAAAGAAGACAAATTCTTAATTTTGTCTAAAGAAATATCTTCCACCGCATCAAGGGAGGTCAATTGAGCAATATCTCGAACGCCAATATTCCTCATTCGCAGGGTTTTAATGAATGGCGATGCTTGTAACCCTTCGAGGCTTTCCAGTGCGGGCATATCTTCTAATTCAAGATGTTTATAGCCTTCACCCAAACTTGGGAGACCTATTAGGTTTTTTAAATTTTTACATCCTTTTAGGCTATAAACCCAGTAATGGGACCCTGGGGTGATAACCGGTACGGTAACTCCTTCAAGACTGGTTAGAGCAGAGCAGCCTTCAATATCGAGATGCTCAATTTTTGTCGACGCACTCAGCGCCTGAATTTGTTTGATCGAGGTGCAATGCGATAGATTGATTTGAAAAAGTTCAGTTGAGTTTTCCAGCGCGTCTATATCTCCAAGATTACCACAATATTCCAGATTGATGTTTTTTAAGGTGGCGTGTGAGGATCGAAGGCCATTGATCGACTGCAATTTAGCATTCTTTGAAAGGTCAACCTCTTCCAATTGAGTGCTTTGCGCCAGCGCATCAATACTGGTTAAACTGATATTTTTAAGATTGGCCTTAATCAAGACTGGCGCAATCAATCCTTCAAGTGATACTAGACGTGATTGTTGATCGCCTTCTTTTTCTGCTTGAACCTCCAACTCACGCAATTTTGGCATTGCCCCAAGCCCTTTCAGGCTGGCCGCATCTAGCGATGGCATTAGCGATAATTTTAAGGTTTCTAATCCTGTAAAACCGCGCATGTGAGGTATCATTGGCACTTTCAAGTCCAAATGCTTAATTGCCTCACGGAGACCGGCTTCCCGGCTGCCCAATGGAGCCAAAGATAATTGATGCAGTAAAATCAAATCTAAAATAGGTTGCCTTGCTAAAGTACCTTTAAAGCGTGAGGTACGGATCAATTGGCCCGCATTCACATCAACACCAGCCAATAAATTTTCGATCGGCGCACCAAAGGCTTCAGCTAGTTCCATGCCTTGCTCTAAAGTTTCGATACCATCGGCATCTGCCATCATCTTCCAGAGTTTTGCCCCTTCACCACGAAGGGATTGAAGTCGATCCGTCATAACATAATTCTTCCGTCAATATCCCACACATATTTATTCAACAGGCTGCCATCCCTTTTTTATATTCTGTTCTATAAATTGTTCCGCCACCTCCAAGGCAGAGGCTTCATCAGCCAAGGGGCGCACATCCCGATCCAATGGTTTGGCACGCCCAGGAGAATAATCCGTCCAATTCACGACAAAGGCTGGATATCTTGGATCAATGGTTTCTTTATTGGTTTTCCAGACTGTTAACTTTCGAACCGCCATTTGCCCTTTAGTTTCTTTGGTCCAAACCTGACGTCGAATGAGGGCACTTTTCTTCAGGTCTTGATTGTTCTGAGAATAGCGCATCGTGCGCAAATATGGAGTGACTTGCTCCACCCGAATATCATCATAGGAAACAGTTTTATCGGAACGAATACGCTTCATCACTGGATGCAACATTTTTGGGCAATAGGCTTGCCCATTCCGGCGCCAACCTTGATCCCCAAAACTGGCTTGCACCGTTGACGGTATCGTTCCATCGCTCAACTCGCCTTGCAGGTCAGTAACCGCCACCTCAACAACAATTTTGGGAATGACAAAATTATAAAGGCTGCCTGCACTATTGGCGTATCGGATATTGCTATCGGCTCCATCATCTTCGAGTTGATCGAAAAGTGATTTGCGTTGCTGATTATCACCGATATTGCCAATTGGACCTAAGATGATCCATTGCCCATTTTTATCGATGATTCCCAGCAGTATTGAACGGATCAAATGCGGCTGATCCGTTTTAACGGAATACCCAATAATGGCCGCGTCCAAATGAATTTGAGGTTTGATTTTATAAATTATACCATTTTCGTGCCGTACTACCAACCCTTCCGCTTTACCACCCAACACCTTGGATTGAAACTCAGCATTTATGTCTTGAGGGTTGTTGAGCACTTGGCTAGCCACATAACGAAGCGGCCCTGTTTCAGGAAGTAACCTCTGCAACTGATGGTTTCGTTCCGCATAAGGCTGAGCAAAAGAGGCACTATTAAGTTCAACAACGTCGAACCCGCAGAAAATGATAGAGGCAGCAGCGACCTCGTCCCCTTGAGACAATGCCGCCAACAGATCACCAATTCGGGCCCGTTTTTCCCCCATATCAACGGTTAATTCCCCCGCTAAAATCACCCCATCGGGCAAATCGTTCGCCGCGGCGATCACGGGAAGATCGCCATGGATCACTCTGCCTTTAGGATTAATCAGGGCAAGCCATCCTTCTCGCTTAACCAAAAACCATAATTCGCCATCAAGTTTTGTTGATACCCAACTGGGTCCATGAGGAATACTGTCAATATCATCTGGCAATAGTGCACGATAGCCTCCCACTACGCGGCGGCGATAATCCGCAAGCGTTTGCACCAATTGGTCATCGGATATGTTTGCGTTACGCACCCCTTTTCCAAAAGTTTCACCGCCACTGAAAATCTTCTGGGTCATGACGAAGTCCCCAGGGATGGTTTTTTCAATTCCATTGCGCTTAAGAGCAAAAACAATTGGAAGCGCTGGTCATCTACCCGGCCATGCAGAAAGCCACGATAGGGCTTTCCATTGGCCCTGAAAATTAGCGGGTCAGTACCTTTATCTCCTGCCCCCACGAGCATAAGAGATTGGCTCTCATGTAAGGTTTTAGCAATCTCAAAAAGGAAATCAAAGGTGATCCCATTGACATGAAAAAGTTGCAGATGTCGCTGAAATGAAAATCGGCGGACTGCTTCAGTGACAGGAATGTTTTTTCCTGTCCAGCGCACGGGCGTGGCTGTATCAACATTAGATAAAGTGTCGACTGGAACACGTCTTTCTTTTTCGCCACCTTGCGGATCAAACAATATTTCCACAACTTCAGGCTCGACAAACAGGGCTTCGCCATCACCATTAAGATATATCGTATGGGTTTGATCAATAAATAAGCCTGTTTGCTCCATATCAACTTCTGGGTCACCATCAACGAGGTGCTGACCATAATTCTCACCAAGGCGTTCCTCCAAGGCTTCATGAGAACACTCTCGGGTTGAGCTGACAAACCGCTTAAACGTAAGCCTTTCATTTGGAAGGCCAAGCACCGCTGAAGGAATATGCTTTAATCCGCCCAAGACAACGTTAGCATCACGACCTTTAGCATCGGTTAGATTAATAGAGTCACTCATTCGCCAAAACAACCATCGTTAGAACATATCAAAATCAAGATCATCTTCATGGAACGCAGCATCTGCTGGCGGTGTTAAAGCTTGATTCTGCGCGCACCATTCGGCTTCGACCGGGTGCCCAACAATTGCAAAATAACCTGATTCATTCGCCACAAGAAAGGCCGTTTCCACTTCCACGCCGGATGAATAGTTAAACGGACATTTGAAAATTTCACCAGCATCCAGCCTTGGCGTCAATCCACATTCATCCTCTAGCAAATTGAGAGAATAGACGCTCTGAACGTGAAGTTGAAGCACCTCAAGCGCTTCAACTGGCCCTTTTATCTTCTGTGGCACACCTAAAGTTGATGGGTGCATTTCAGTGATTTGTCCGTCGGCACCTAGAGGCACCATTTGACGACGCTCAACCCATACACCCGCATCAGTGAAATAGCCTTGACCGGTACACCCCGATACCAGCAGTAGTTCTCCATCATTAATTAAGGTCGCCCGGGTACAGACACGACCATTATCGTCCACAGCTACTCGCGTGCGAGAACCATATAGCTTCTTGCGCTCCAGCAATGAAACTTCAAAAGATGCTAATTTTTCATCCCCTTCAACAACCAGAGGCTTAGCCATTAATCATCCTCTCGAATGTGTACAACGTCCCATAATCATTAGCTCGTTGAAACCACGTGCAGATTTGAAACGGCTCGCCACCACTTTAAACTTCAAGACAGATAGGATCAACCTTATGATTTTCAATTGCGAACAATAATAGCCCCCTCACTTCTCAAAAGTTTTATCATTTCCAACACGGAGTCGCGATCTTTTTGCTTATCCGCCTCACTCAATTCGTCGTAAGGCACCATATTTGGATGAACTTTCTGAACATCATTGCGTACAGGCCCAAACTGCCATCCATTTAACGCCCGATCTGCCCACCAGCGAGAGTGTTCCATGATCGATAATACCTCTAACTCGTCCACGCTCAAATTGGCTTCTGTATCCTCGTCGATCGAACCCAAGAAACAGTCAATAGCGCGCATTTTAACGTCAAAGTGACCGGCAACCATTCGATTGGCGTCACGAATGTCTTCCTGGAGATCTTCCCATGGCCGGCTGTTTAGATGAATTTTATGGTCTGGTTTCCGCTCTTTTAAAGCCAGATCCTTAGCTCGGTAAGCGTCGTGGATAGAGCGCGCAATCGTATCATCAATATCAGTAAGTAAACTTCCTGTAATCGTCGAGCCTTCGGAGGCACCATCTGCACCTACAAGTGAAAACACGTGGAAATGACCTTTATGATCTCCGTGCAAATAATAATCAGCAAGGACAACGCCGCCTGGCGGATCTAAAGCGACTACGTCTGCAATAATGGCATCCTTCTGTTTTAAGTTTTCAATTTGTCTTTCCAAAAGCAAACGAGCGACACGCAGGTTTGAAATTTCATTTTTACGACAAGCATAAACGATAGTAATCGGATCATCATCTTCAAGCCATGCATCGAGCATATTCACGTTGATACGCTCAATTGCTAACTCAATTTTTTCAACTACGACCCAATCAGAAATTGCTGGGTAACTTGAGGCTAATAATAACCATTTAGAGTGAACGTCATGATCAACAATAGTAATTTTTGGCTTCAAGCCACTACGGTAATGACCCATCCGCGCCACTTGTTGAACAATTGCTTGCCCGACGGAACCAAGTCCAAACAACAAGACGTGGACGCGTTGCTCGGTCAGAGCCACATTGGAATCGGGAGGAAATTTTGAAAAAATACGTCGTGCAATTAATTCTGCTTCATTAAATATTCTTAATCTCGTGAGGGTGTCTGCTTCAAAATAATCTTCAGGCCGAAACACTCTTTTCTCCGTCAAAGGTTCAATCATGCATTTACATTGCAATGATGGGTTTTTTAACGATGGTGAAAAAGCTGCACGACAAAGAGCTACGTTGTCATCAAAATTATCGCGCAAGGCAATGAGTGTTTTTGCACGAGAAGCACCAACTGCTTTTAGCAAGTCCCTGAAATTACCATCATGTGCAATCACTTTTACACCAATATTCCACAAATTAGTTCGTTGAATTTCATCAATCTCTGGAACAGCCAGAACGATTTTTTCCTTTGGCGCTAGTGAACTCGCTAGATCAACAGCCAGCGAAAGTTTACTTTTGGGAGCTTGCTCGGAGTAAGCGTCCAATTCACGCGACCCTGCCGCGATTATAATATGTCCTCGCGTCATCCACCTCGCTATTATGTTATCCCATTCCAAACCTACAGATATCATATAAACTTTCACCACTGCCCAGGCGAGAGACACGTTGATGGCAAAGTTCATATATAACGTGAAACCATCCTCCGGTGAATCTAAGGTTAGTGCTTGAACTGCAGCCTTAAATACAGTCAAAGACCCATCTGCACTCATTTTTTCACCAATAGCGAGGAAAAATAGTACTGTCGAAATCGTTACCAGTACGGGAAGCGTCCAACGCTCTATGAATATGAACACTCTTTTCATGTCTCAACCTCAGTGATGTTGCGCCGGTGATGCGCAATAAGACCACAATTTTCCTCGATCCGCACGGTTACGCCTCGCAAAAACTTCATAATCGTCAAAATCCTAAAAAATCGACGATCACTAACAACACCAAAGTGGCTAAAAAAGTTGGAATTAGCCACTTAAAAAACCGATATCCACCTTCCTAGGCATAGAATTTAAATGCATGTATAAGTTCAAACAGTAAAGAAAATACGAGGTGCACGGTAATCCCCCCTAAAATTAGTGGTGTTCAAAAGTAGAATTTTCTCGGCAAGGTATCTGAGGAGATTTACGATGAAGAATGGACGATACAGCGACGCGCAGATTATGGCGGTGTTAAAGCAAGCGGAGGGCGGCGTGCCAGTTTCCGAACTGTGCCGCGAACATGGCATGAGCAGCGCGAGCTTCTACAAATGGCGGGCCAAGTTTGGCGGCATGGATGCGTCGATGATATCTGAGATGAAGGATATGGCGGAGGAGAACCGTCGCCTGAAGCGCATGTATGCCGAGATGAGCATGCAGAATGATTTGCTGAAGGAGGCTCTTGGAAAAAAGCGCTAAGGCCGTCTCAGAGGCGAGAGATGGCCATGAACGCGGTCGCAGGGCATGGCGTCAGTATCACTTTGGCATGCCGTGCGTTCGATATCAGCGAGACCTGCTATAGATACAGCCCTGTTTTGAGCGATGAGAACGAAGAGATCGCCAATTGGCTGGAACGCCTGACAGCCAACAAGCGTAGTTGGGGCTTTGGCCTATGTTTCTTATACCTGCGCAACGTGCAGGGTTACGGCTGGAACCACAAACGCGTCTACCGGATCTACTGCGAGTTGGAGCTGAACCTACGGATCAAACCCAAGAAGCGGTTGAAACGGGACAAGCCCGAACCTCTGGCGGTCCCTGACAGGCCCAATGAGACCTGGTCGATGGATTTTATGGCAGACCAGTTGGCAGATGGCCGTTCGATCAGGACGTTAAACGTGCTGGACGACTTTAACCGCGAAGGCCTATGCATCGAAGTGGACTTCTCGCTGCCCGCAGAACGGGTTGTGCGCAGCTTGAACCAGATCATTGAATGGCGCGGTCAGCCGCAAGCAATTCGTGTCGACAATGGCCCCGAATATATCAGTAGCAAGCTGATGGAATGGGCTGAGAAACGCAATATTCGGCTGGAATACATTCAGCCCGGCAAGCCGCAGCAAAACGCTTACATCGAGCGGTACAACCGCACGGTTCGCGGTGAATGGTTGGGGCAATATATCTTTGAAACGATTGAGGAGGCACAAGACCAGGCAACGGAATGGCTCTGGACTTGCAACAACGAGCGACCTAACCTGGGCATCGGCGGCATGACGCCTGCCATGAAACTAAAAACAGCTGCGTGACCGCACTACCGAATGGGGAATAATGTGAATGAAGAGCTCGACTGGATTTGTTAATTTACGAGACGCTTTAAATGTTTTCTGATCTAAATTATGAAATAGCTAAATTTTAATGTAACTTTTCTTTGAGTTCTCTATGTCAGGTCGAGTTGTACGGATATTTTTATCTTCCACGTTTCGTGATTTTGGCGAAGAGCGCGACTTGTTGGTTCGGAAAGTTTTTCCCACTTTGCGGGCTAAACTTCAGTCGCGCTTTGTAGATTTGGTTGATGTTGATTTGCGTTGGGGCATAACGGAAGAAGAGGCTGAGCGTGGTGAGGTGTTGCCAATATGCCTTTCCGAAATTGATCGAGCGCGCCCCTACTTCATCGGCTTCCTAGGAGAGCGCTACGGCTGGGTTCCACCACCAGATGCTTATCCCTCCCACGTGTTGGAAAGCCAGTCATGGCTAGAAGAACATCGAGGTGGAAAAAGTGTCACCGAGTTGGAGATCTTGCATGGAGTACTAAACAATCCTCATATGGAAGGAAGGGCGTTGTTTTACTTCCGAAGTTTTAAGTATTCCTCATCCAAAGGAGGTGATTATATTGCATCCTCGCAAGACGATCAGGAGCGTCAATCTGCTCTCAAGGAAACCATTCGCCAGAGTGGCTTTCCTGTCTACGAGGATTATAAATCTCCAGAACATTTAGCAGAGCTGCTA
>Ga0209137_1002475_pt1 | contig 16231 bp, 24 predicted proteins | sample SaaInl5LU_22_DNA_FD_184642 | JGI IMG/M metagenome (GOLD analysis project Ga0209137, IMG submission 184642) | Marine microbial communities from expanding oxygen minimum zones in the Saanich Inlet - ESP_105LU_22_DNA (SPAdes) (version 2) | ecosystem: Environmental > Aquatic > Marine > Intertidal... | reverse complement strand
GTGCAGACGAGCGCAGACTTGCTGAAATACACTACGGAAAACCTGCAGAAGAACTAGTAGGCAAAAACACCATTTGGACTGCAAATGCAGACAAACAAGCAAAAGACTTAGGCTACATAAACACAGATACTGTAAAAGATTTAGGCCCAGTATATGGACACCAATGGCGCACCTGGGATGCAAAATTTGGTCACGTTGATCAAATTGCAGAAGTATTAGAAAGTTTATATCATGATCCAAGTAGCAGGCGTCATATTGTAAGCGCCTGGAACGCTAGTATGACATATGTTATGGCTCTTCCGCCGTGTCACACTCTTTTCCAATTTCATGTACAGGATGGAGAACTTAGTTGCCAACTATATCAACGTAGTGCTGATATGTTCTTAGGTGTGCCATTTAACATTGCTAGTTATAGCTTATTAACTCATATGTTTGCTCAACTACTTAATCTAAAAGTAGGCGACTTTGTATGGACCGGTGGCGATTGTCATATCTATCAAAATCACTTCGAGCAAGTTAAAGAACAGATCACACGTAAGCCACGGAAAGGTCCAACATTGTTAATGCCTAAATTTGCAGACTTGCAAGAATTAACAAATACTACGCCGGATCAATACGAATTGCTAAATTATGATCCTATGCTTAGTATCAAAGCACCTATGGCAGTGTAATGCCGCAAACAAGCGAAATTGCTATTGAATGGGAAGAAACTTTTGCTTATTGGCCAGTACGTAGTACTTGGAGCAAAAAATTCATTTGGTGGAAAAAGTATTGGAAGGGCGAAATCTATTTTGACGCAATGGGTCGTCCGCCCATCAAGGAAACAAGTTGGAAACTCATATATACAGAACATGAGTATTTGTTGATGTTGTTAAGAGAGGATGCTAAGTATCAACATCCTCTCCGTAGTTATTAAGTGTCTCCGTACATTTCTAGTACTTCTTTCACTGCTTCATGACGTTCAACATCATGTTTTGCGAACCGTACTACATCGAGTTTTGACGTATCTTTTTTCTCCATAAGGTCTAGAAATTCTACAAGCCCGTTATCGTGAGCTCGGTCTGCTTGTCTTAGATCTCCTGTTACTGCCATCATAGAGCCTTCGCCTAAACGTGTAAGTAACATTTTCATCTGATTTGGTGTAGCGTTTTGCATTTCGTCAGCAATTATATAAGCATTTTTAAATGTTCGTCCTCTCATATAACTTAAAGGTGCAATTTCAATAATGCCTTCTTGAATCATGCTTTCTATTTCATATGTGCTAAAATACTCTCTTAGTACATCGAATATAGGCCTAGTCCAAGGTGCCATTTTCTGTTCTAGTGTGCCTGGTAAAGCACCTAAGTCCTCATCAACAGATACAGCAGGTCTTGTTACAACTATCTTATCAACTAGGCCTTCTTTGAAATTCTTAACCGCTACTTGCACAGCCAATAGAGTTTTGCCTGTTCCTGCTGGACCAATTCCGAAGACAATGTCTTTCTTTTCGTCTAGCAGTTTTAACACGTAAGTTTCTTGGTTTTTATTTCTTGGAAGGATTGATACTGATTTTTGTTTTTGAAATTTATTGAACGAGACTACATTAGTTTGTTTATTGTAGTTCTCTTTTTTTGCTTGCTTTCTCGAAGCTTTAGCTTTTCCCATTAAGTGTCCTCCTTAGGATAAAGTCGGTAGGGTAGTTTGCGGTAGAACGCAATTGCCCTACAAAAGTATTTACCATTATTCAGCTAGAGATAAAATATATTATAACTATTCTAATACAGATAAATAACTATAAGCAAACGGAATAACATCATGCATGACATTTTAGATATAATTAATAACATAGAAGGGATATACGATTCAAATACTTCTTTTCAAGTTTTAAAAGACTTTGAAAGAGTGCTAGACGAATTGGATATCTATGTCTATAAAAATTGGGAAGATGGCGAACTTGCCTCAGGTCCAAATATTGAGCGTCACTGGGTAACTTGTTCATTTATGTGGCCAAAAGAAATGATGCCAGATCCAATGGGCGGCAAGCGTTTATTAGATTACGACTGCAAAGTAAAATATAAGAAAACATCACTTATACAACCTAGAAAGATTCGTAAGCCAGGCGATGTACGTCCTGGTACTAAAAAAGGCAAACTAGATCGCAGTGAAATTTGGATAGTTGAAATCCAGATGCCTAAGAAACTTATATCTGACATTTACAGTGGATATAAAGAGATGTTAGATGTGAATGTAGAACCTGCAATTGATCAAGCAAACGAATTAGAATCGCAACCAGCGGATACTACAGCAGATGTAGGGGATACAGTATAATGGCACTACGTGGCGGTGATCTAAAAGATATGGTTTATGACATTTTTGAAATTGACAGTTATAAATCAAAAATGGGATCAGATGAAGAAATAGTTACTTTAAGTTTTAGTGTTAATGATAAACATGCAGCTGACGATCTTTCAAGCTTTTTTGAAAAAGGATATAGTTTTATACTAGATGCTGATGCAACTAGTGGAGAACAATCAGATGGTACTTTCAAGGTGTTTGTAGAAATAGAACGAAACAAAGATGCCACAGAAAACATAATGGAACTTGCTAACGGTTTAAAAAACTTAGCAGAACTAGATAAAATTAAGTTTAGATACTATAAAAATTTTAAATCGCACGAATTAACAGACGACAACTTATCAGAAAACTTGCCTTTAGACCCTGAAAACTATGGCATAAAGGTTAATGAATCTAACTTAGAAAATTATAAAAATTTCTTTAATAAAAGTTTTGTTGAAAATGTCGAAATGTGGGACGACATTCTTAAAATAGAAAAAAAATATGCCGATGCAGTATTTTTTAAATTTTTAGAAGTAGGCGACTCAGAAGATATAATGAATAACATCAATGAGTCATTCGATATAGATGGATTTGCCGAAGTTATATTTTTATCAAAATACATAGGCGATTATAATATAACTAAATACGGTCGTAAAATAACATTTGAAAATCAAGATAAAACTTTAGTATTAGAAAGAATACAAACTTAATCCCCAATAATAATAATAAGACTTATGCAGATACGGGACCTGCCAAATATAAAAAGGAAAGTATATATGTCAGCAGAAGACTTTGATTTTGAATTTAGAGAAGAAATGGTAATCGAAATGCTTCGTGGTAATGAAGAAGCAGAAGATTGGTATGACGCAATGTGTGAAATTCTTCCATTATGGGAAGTAGATACACCAGAACGTGTAGCAATGTTTATAGCACAATGCGGACACGAATCAAACAACTTTAAAGTACTAAGTGAAAACTTAAACTATAGTGCTAAAGCACTTGACGCTCTTTTTGGCAAGTATTTTAAACGTGCAGGGAGAGATGCAAATGAATATCATAGGAAGCCTCGCAAAATTGCGAACGTTATTTACGCAAATAGAATGGACAACGGCGATACCGATTCCGGAGATGGTTGGAGATTCAGGGGCGGCGGCATTCTACAACTTACAGGCAGATACAATTATACAAACTTCGGTGAAGAAGTCGAAATGTCCCCAGAAGAAGCAGTAGAGTATGTACGTACTAAAAAAGGCGCATTAGACAGTGCTTGCTGGTTCTGGGATACAAATAATCTAAACAAGTATTGTGATGCAAGAGATATCAAAGGTGCTACAAAACGCATCAACGGTGGATACATTGGATTGGAAGATCGCAAGAAGCATTACGAACACGCAATGGAAGTATTAGGCGGACATTGGGAACCTAGTAAAACTGTATATGAAACTGTACGTGTAGGATCACGTGGTCCAACAGTACGTGCTGTGCAGGAAGAATTAGAAATAGGTGCAGATGGTATCTTTGGTAGAGGTACAGAAGCACACGTTAAAGCATGGCAAGAAGAAAATGGGCTAACACCAGACGGTGTAATGGGTCCTAAGTCGCTTGCAATGTTGTTTGGAGAGTAAATGAGACTTGCAGGAATACTACTAGTAGTAATAATGGTTATGGGAGGCATAGGTTATTGGTATTATACCGATACTCAAGCTCGTATGGCTATCCTGCAAGATAACAATGCTAAACTAAACATAGCAGTAGAAACAAACGAAGCAGCATTAGAAAGTTTGCAAGCAGATTATGCAACTGCTCAAAACGAAATATCAAGTCTAAATGCTGCATACACTTCAATACGCAGACAAAATCAAGTACTTGCTGACAAACTACAAGAAATAGATTTAACAGCAGCAGCAATTGCAAATGCAGAAAGCATTGAACGTGCAGTAAATAGAGGCACACTAAATGCAGGTAGATGTTTTGAACTTCTATCGGGGGCAGAATTAAATGAGAAAGAAAGGAACGCAGAAAATGACATCGCTTTTAACAAAGAGTGTCCTTGGCTTTACGATGATTATCGTGCTCGCGGCTTGCTCAACGAAACCAGTACCGATTGAAATAAGTTCTAAACCAATTGAAAAACCTACACTAGTATTGCCGCCTGTTGATGAAATCAATATGCGTAAGTTAGAGTGGATTGTTATCAACGAAGAAAATGTAGATGCTGTAATAGCACAACTTGCAGCAAGTGGAAAACCGTTTGCTATATACGGATTAACTGGTGACGGTTATGCTGCACTAGGATTGAACTTTAGTGATATTAGGGCATTAGTACAGCAACAGCAAGCAATTATAGCAGCGTATGAAGGATATTATCAACAAGCTGAACAAGCAATGGATAATGCAGTAACACAAGACAAGGAAGAATAATGTTTAGAAAAAATGTACAAACAGAAATGAAGCCTCGCAAAGAGGGCGAGCCTATTAAAAAGAATAAACTCGAAGGCGATGTAAAAAGTATTGCAGGAAGAAAAAGAAACATACCAAAGCCGACAATAAAAAAGACATAATGCAAAGATTAGTAACTTTTGGGTGTAGTCTTACTTACGGTGAAGGACTAAAAGATTGCTGGGTTCCTGTTAATAATATTATGCGAGAAGGACCGGAACCAAGCAACTATGTTTGGCCTAAATTAGTCGGAGATAGATTAAACTTAAAATTACTTAATCGAGGGAAAAGCGGAGCATCTAATAAGTTTATTTGGCATCAGATGCTCCAAACTAATCTTAACCAAGAAGACACAGTTGTGTTTTTATGGACATTTCATAACAGAACATGTTTTTTTGAACATAGTGACAAGCATTTGCGGATTATGTTTCAGGATATTGATAACAAAGAACAATCTGCTGAACGACGACAAGCAGCAAAGTTTTATTTTAAGCATATATACCAAGAATATGATAGTGTAATAGAGATGTGGAATAAGATTAATTATTCTAAACTACACTTAGATAAACTTAATATAAAAAATCATCATTTTATTTTAGATAAAAATCTTGAATGGCCTGTTCCTGAATGGAATAATGTAGATTACATACCTATTAACTTTAATGAACACAAGTATCCTTTAGCAGTAGATAATAAACATCCAGGGGAAGATGCACAGGCTGTTGTAGCTGACACAATATTTAATATGATTAAATAAATACACATATAACGAGGGCAACACAATGGAGATAATTCAAAGATTACTAGGGGATACACTGTGGATATACACTAGTGTAATTGGTGCTGTACTCGGAGCAGCATTTTTAGCATACTTCAAAGGAACTAGAGCAGGTCTTTGGTGCTATGCAAAGTTAGATCAATTCTTAGATTTTTTAGTAGAGCGCTGGGGCTTAACTTGGTTTGAGCAACCTACTGATGCATGGCGTAAAAAATATCCCCACGTTACTAAAAAGATAGACGAGTTAGAATCTCGTCTTAAAAAATTGGAGGGCAAAAAATGATAAAGGATTTAAATTTTTTAGAAAAAAGTTTGTTATTTGCTGAACTAAGTCAAATAGCATACATGGACAAAAAAGGTGCATCTAAAGCAGCAAAAAAAATGGGTTTTACTACAATAGAGTTTTATGAATTAGATGGCGCACAAGCTTATCGTTTTATGAACACTGAAGATTTAGTAATTGCTTGTAGAGGGACACAACCAAACGAATTTAATGATATTAAAGCAGATCTAAAAGCATTACCAGTTGTATCTGAAACTGTTAGTAGAGTGCATCAAGGCTTTAAAAAAGAAGTTGATGAACTTTGGCCAATGATTAAAGAAGATCTTATACGCAAACAAAATTCTGACAAAGATGTTTGGTTCACTGGGCATAGTCTAGGAGCAGCAATGACAACTATCATGGCAAGTCGTTGTTTCCACGACGATCTAATTCCAGATCCTGAAGAAGTTTATACATACGGATCACCTAAAGTAGGATGGAAAAAATACTGTAATAGTTTAGGATGTATTCATCATCGCTGGGTAAATAATAACGATATAGTAACAAGAGTTCCGTTAGCATTAATGGGATATAAGCATCACGGAACAGAACATTATATGAATGCTTATGGCATGGAGCGTAAATTCACTTATTGGCAGCGTACTAAGGATCGCTGGCGTGGTATGTGGATGGGTATCAAAAACGGAAGTATTGATAACTTCAGTGACCATAGCATGGTAAATTATATAGGCAACATTAAAAAGAATATGGAGGGTTAATATGCCGAGAAAGAAGCCAGAAGAACTAAAAACTGCACCTAAGAAGGAAGCTGTAAAAGTAAGTCAGCCAGTTGTAACTAAAGAAGCACATGCAACAACACACGATGTTGCAGTTGTTACTGACGGTGGAACACGTAAAGTAAAACTTGACTTAGAAGTAGATACAAGTGTAAAGGATATGGGGCCAAATCCGTATATGAGGCTTATACACTTAGCTAGAGCAGTTGATGCTTGGAGAATATTTCCACGTTTATTCTTAACTGTTTATATTATATTACTTTACAAAACTGTAATTTGGTATATGGAACTACCAGCACCAAGCATGGAACAATCAGGACTTATATCAGTTGTTGTCGGTGCAGGCGCAGCATGGTTTGGACTTTACACCGGATCTAGTAAATCTAAAAAATAGTACCGATAAGTAATTGTATGGATTACTATGCAATGCTCGGATTAGCAAAAAACGCTACTCCGGAACAAATTAAAAAAGCTTTTAAAAAACAAGCAATGCAGCATCACCCTGATAGAGGGGGTGATGCTGAAAAGTTTAAGCAGATTACCGAAGCTTACGAAACTCTGTCCAGCCCTGCAAAAAGACAAGAGTACGATAATCCCCAACCTAAAAACAATTTTAATTTTAGATCAGACGACTTCGGCGATGTCGGAGATATGTTTAACAACATGTTTAGGCAGCAGCGCCCTAATCGTAACTTTAAAAACAGAGATATTACTGTAAATGCTGATTTAGATTTAAGAGACTGTTATCACGGAAAAAACTTAATTATCGGTTATAGACTTACTAACGGCAAAGAACAAACAGTTACCGTTGAAGTTCCTCCAGGTGCAAAACATGGAGATGTAATAAGATATACTGAATTAGGCGATAACTTAGACCCAAGAATAAGACGTGGCGACCTGCATGTTAAAATAAGAATTAAAAAGAATATAGTTTATACGAGAGAAGATAATCATATCAAAACTAATGTAAAATTAAGTGCATTTGACCTGATACTAGGCACAACTATCGTTACTACTACACCGGAAGGACGTAGTGTTAAAGTAAATATTCCTGCAGGTATGCAACCAAACACAACTCTTAGTGTCCAAGGATACGGTATTCCCGACTTGCATACAGGAAAACGTGGCAACTTATATGTCACAGTAGGATGCAATATTAAAAAAATACACGACGAAAAACTTCTACAAAAAATAAAGGAATTAAAAGATGAAATTGATTTACAGTCCTGATCCCTGGTTAGAAAAAACCGTACAGAAATTTGATTTTGACCAGCATGATGCCAATGAACTATCAAATAACATGGCTGATATCATGAAGTCAAATAACGGTATTGGACTGAGTGCTAACCAAGTAGGAATAGACGGGCAAATTTTTGTAATGAAACCTCACTTGCTAACTGATAATAGTTTATTAACTATAATAAATCCAACTATTGAAAGTGTAACTGTAAATATGAATACCGCAAGGGAAGGTTGCCTAAGCCATCCAAATCTTTGGTTAAACATTAAAAGACCTCGAGGATTGCATGTGAATTATCTTGACATTCACGCAAAAGAATGTACAATAGAATTATACGATATCGATGCAAGATGTTTTTTACATGAGTATGATCATTTACAGGGTATCGAATTCACAGATCGAGTCAGTAAATTGAAGCTACAAATGGCTAAAAAGAAATTGCTGAAGCTTAACAAAAAGGAAAAAGAATGGTAGAACCGTCCAAAGAGCTACAATTAGTATTTGATAAGGCAATCAAAGATGCTCAAAAACTTCAGCATGAATATGTTACACTTGAACATCTTCTATTTGCGATGTTATGTTCGGAATCGTTTTATAAGATTTTAGAAAATTACAAAGCAGAAGTAGAATACCTAAAGAATAATATTGAACATTATTTAAAAAATAATTTAACTGACATTAAAGTTGAAGGAACAAAACATAAGCCTAAGAAAACACAAAGTGTTGAACGAGTAATTAATCGTGCTTTTACACAAGTGTTATTTTCCGGTCGTCAAGAAATACAACTTACAGATCTTTTAATTAGTTTGCTTTCTGAACGTAAGTCACCTTCTGTTTATCATTTAGAAAAATCAGGAATCAAGAAAGAAGCCTTTAGTTCGTTCATTAATGATGAACTAGATATGGAAGACTTTGAAGATGCAGAGATTAGTTCAGAAGCTAAACGTGCATTGAAGCAATTTACTACAGATCTAAACGACCAAGTTAAAAAAGGCAAAGTCGATCCTATTATCGGACGTTCAGAAGAGTTAGAAAGTTTATCTCTTGCATTAGGACGTAGAGCAAAGAATAACGTGCTTATGGTCGGTGATCCAGGCGTTGGTAAAACTGCTATTGCAGAAGGACTTGCATTTAATATCGAGCAGGGCAACGTGCCTAGTTTCTTAAATGAATATAAAGTGTTTAGTTTAGACATTGGTGCTATGCTTGCTGGGTCAAAGTACCGTGGCGATTTTGAAGAACGTTTTAAATTAGTGCTTGCTGCCCTTACTAAACAGGGTAAAACTATTATGTTTGTTGATGAAGCACACATGATGAGCGGCGCTGGTGCAGGAGGCAGTGGCAACTCAAACGATCTAGCTAACATGCTAAAGCCTGCACTTACTAAAGGTGACTTAAAAGTTGTTGCATCTACTACTTGGGAAGAGTATCGTAAATACTTCGAAAAGGATCGTGCATTGATGCGCCGTTTCCAACGTGTTGTAATCGGAGAACCGAGTTCTAAAACAACTAAAGAAATCTTACAAGGTATTAAGAAGTACTACGAAGAATATCATGCAACAGAAATTACCGACGAAGCACTTGATGCAGCAATTAAACTAAGTGTAAAATATCAAAGTGATAAGAAACTGCCTGATAAAGCAATTGATTTGATTGATGTTGCGTGTAGTCGCTTTAAAGTTAATGATCAAACGGAAAATAAAGTTGTTACTGAGTCAAGTATTCAATTCGAACTTAGTAAAATGTTAAACATTCCTGCTGAACAAGTTGCCGAGCGTGAAACAGAAAATCTACAACACTTAGAAGAAAATCTTAAGAAAGTTGTATATGGACAAGATAATGCTATTGAAGGTATTGTTGATAAGATTCTTGTTAGTCAAGCAGGACTTAAACCAGACGATAAGCCAGTTGGTAGTTTTGTGTTTATGGGTCCAACAGGTACAGGTAAAACTGAAACTGCTAAACAACTAGCAAGTAACTTAGGTGTTAAACTTGTTCGTTTTGATATGAGTGAATATATGGAGAAGCACAGTGTTGCAAAACTTATTGGGTCTCCTCCAGGTTATGTCGGTCACGAAGAAACAAGTGGTATATTAATCGAAAAGCTACAAGAATCACCTAACTGTGTATTACTATTAGATGAAATTGAAAAAGCACATCCAGATGTTTCACAAATCTTGTTACAAGTTATGGACAATGGCAAAATTACAAGTTCAAATGGTAAAGAAGCAGACGCACGAAATTGCATTTTGATTCTTACTACTAACTTAGGCGCTAAACAAGCTGAAAAGAATACTATTGGATTTGGTGATACTGTTGAAAACGATTACGAAGATAAAGAACTGAAGAAGTTTTTTGCTCCGGAATTCCGTAACAGACTAGATGGAACTATTACATTTGCAAGTTTGAGTAAAGAAGTAATGATGAAAATTGTTGGCAAGTTCCTTCTTGAACTTAAAAACATGGTCAAAGACAAAAACATCGATATTACTGTTACCGACGAAACACTTGATTATCTAGTTGAAAAAGGGTTCGACAAAAAGATGGGTGCAAGACCATTGCAGCGTGTTATTGACAAAGATATTAAACGTCCATTGTCAAGACAGATATTATTTGGTGACCTAAAAGAAGGTGGCAAAATTAATATTAACTTAAAAGACGGTGATATAGTAATAGAAGTACAATCTAATGAACAAACTGAAACTGTTTGAAACTAAAAAACTTCACTATGGAAAGTATCTATATAAACTTTCGTTACATAATGCTTTTGCTCCGTCTTTTAGGACAGAATTCCAGAAGCATAATAAACTTTCTCTTGCAAGGAAAAAGTTAGACGAAACACAAGAATTGTATGATAAAGGGGAACCCCTTTATCGTACAGTTTTCCGTAGCCAAGTACCGATAGATCCTGAAGAATTTCTTGATGCAAAAAGATTATACGAGCATTTGATGGATAATGACGACTATAAGATACGAGTTGAACGCTACAATGGGCTTTGTTTATATTCCAATGACAAAGACTTTCTTATAGATTTATCAGATAAATTATCTTATAGTGCAAGACAGTTTTGGGAGCCTAATACTGATAATATAGAATACTTGCTTACAGAAGAAAATGTTGTAATTGTTGATAAGGAGCCCGAGTTTCAATACAAAGTTACATTCAATGCTAAAAATGTAAATTCTGGATTCGGTAAATGGTTAGAAGCTAATACAGATAAGAGCAGAGTTGGTAGATATACTTTAGAAAATATATTTAATGGTTATGCTAACAACAGTTATATCTATATTCGAGATAAAAAAGTATTAACTATGATAGAAATTATAGTAGGACATAATATAAGAAAAGTCGAAGAATTAATATACAAGCCTAATATTGATAAATAGTTGTATGAGCACAAGTACAACTATATTATCAAATACTACTCATCCTGGAGACAGCACACAAGAAAGTGTTGCAGGTGAAAAGTTTAAAGGCGACGGATACTACGGGCGTAGTGACGGTTTGCATACCATTCAATATACCTTTTCGGGACTAACTGGTACAATTACTATCCAGGCATCATTAGAAGATGATCCTAGTAGTGCAGATTGGTTTGATGTGCATAGTTACACCGCAGACAATGAAACAGCAAGTAAAATTGCAAACTTTATTGGAAATTATGTCTGGATAAGAGCGAATATTAACTACACAGACGGCACAGTAGATTCGATAGTATTAAACAATTAAGGTATAATGATGGAACATTTCGTAAGAGTAATAATGGAAAAGCAAGAGAATGCACAGCCATTGGACGAAAGCATATTTGCAAAACAAAATATCTATGAAACTGGTCAAGAGACTACAGTTTATGAAATGGCACTTCCACGTTTGTTAGACGAAGATGAAGCTGATGAGTATGCACAGCGTTTAGCAGACTTTATGTTTGAACAAGGCTATGAAGACTTTGATATCGAAATAAGCACAGACGATGACCTAGCAGAAGACGAAATCACATACGAAAACGATGACGAGTTTTTTGAAGACTACGGTGTTATGTGGTTTAATGAAGATGACTTAGTCGATGAAGCTGAGTATCAAGGCCGTAAAGTAAAGCTTGGTAAGCCCATGCAGGGCGATACTAAAAAGTTTAAAGTCTATGTTAAGAATCCCAAAGGTAATGTAGTTAAAGTTAATTTTGGCGATCCGAATTCAAGAATTAAAAAATCAAATCCGGCAAGACGTAGAAGTTTTCGTGCAAGACACAACTGCGATAATCCCGGACCGCGTCATAAGGCAAGATATTGGAGTTGTAGAAAATGGTAGAAAAGAAATCGCCTGCACAAGAAATAAGAGATCTAGGCAATCTTTTAGCTCAGATAAACGGTTTAGATAACGTTGAAACACCTGAGCAACAGCCAGATAATGATACACTTGTATTAGCATCTAACCCATACGGTTCGTCGTATGAAGACTTATTAGCAGCTAAAGAGAAATAACATGCGTATCGATGAATTTTCACAACCAATAGATGACACATTGCCGTTTGATGTAGTAGATGATCTTGCTATTTTCATGCGTAATGACCCAATGTTTTATCGTAAAAACTTTTTTCCTGCTATTATGGATATGAAAGACTGTAATGATAACGGTTCAAAATACAATGCGCCGAAAAAGCTAATGCCTATTATTAATAAAGCAACAGAATCTTATTGCAAAAATTTTAAAATTGATAAACGTCCTGAACAATTACTTTCTGATGAAGAAAAGAAAACACTTTTAAACAAAATATACTCAGAGGAAATGACTAATATACGCAAAGGAGCATACTAATGCGTTTTAACGAGTTTCGAAGAATTACAGAAGCTAAGAAACTCGGTCGAGCCTTTAATCATTTAGAGGATCTAGTATTCTTTCATGGCACTAAAGGTGTTCTTGAAGCATTACAGCATTTAAGAGAATTAGCATCAGACAGCGGAAGTAGTAGTATAAGAATGAAATGGGACGGCAATCCGCAAATATATTGGGGAAGAGAAAGTGCCGGAGGTCCATTAGTATTAGCAGGTCACAATCAGTGGAGCAGAGGTGTAGTTGCAACTACACCAGATGAAGTAGAAGACTTCATAGCAAACAAAAGTGGTAAGCCTGGTACTCCAGAACAAATGAAGCAGCGTAAAGAGTTTGCAAAAGAATTTGCTAGTCTTTATCCGTTATTTGATCGTGCTACGCCAAAAGATTTCGAAGGCTTTGTTTATGCAGACGGACTATTTTTATCAACTCCAGAATTAAAAGACGGAGTATATACATTCTGTCCTAACCCAAAGTCACAGACTTGCTATCATGTTAAAGCAGATAGTGATCTAGGCAAACGTATTAAACAAGCAAAAGTGATGGTTGTAGGCCATGCATTTTTTCCAGAGTTTGGAATGGATGATAGTTCGCAACAACCTAAAAATGAATTTAGTGAGTTTGATAGCAATCCTGATTTAATAGTATTAGGACCAGTATATAACAAAACACCTGTTAAGGTTGATACATCTAAACTAGATAGTTTAGAAAGATTTGCCAAAGCAAATGCAGGTATTGTCGATGAGTTCTTAAAAGAAGTAAAAGGTCTTAGTGATCTAAAGAACATCATTTATACATATGTAAATCAGACAGCAAAAGCAAAACAACTTGACGATTTAAGCGAAACGCATTTCTTTCAATGGTTAAAGAATAGTAAAGTTAGTCAGAATAAACAGAATAAAATTTACGAATTAAATCAAACTGCTAAAGGTGCATTGGATAAAATATTCACACTTGTAAAAGAAATACAATCTGTAAAAGATTCTGTAATTGATCAAGTCGAAGGCGAACAAGGCGACATATGGGACACCAATGGCGAAGGCAGAGTTAGATATGCTGACCAGAATAAGCAGTTTGGTAATGTTAAACTTGTTCCAAGAAAGAGATGGACGCCAGGATGAAACTAAGACAACTTTTTGAAGCAACCGAAACTGTAGGTATTATTTTTGGCAGATTTAACCCACCTCATCAAGGGCATAAAGCAGCATGGGAAGAAGCAGCAAAAAATACTCATTGGTACGTTGGTACAAATAAAAGCACAATTGGTCCTAAAGATCCACTTCCGTTTGATGTAAAGATACAAGCGATGGAAACTATTTGGCCTGAAATAAAAGGACATATTATTCCTGAGCAAACTTGGTGGAGTTTAGCAGCAGCAGTATATAAAAAGCATGGTGAAATTAATTTAAAAATTATTACCGACGAAACAGATGCAAAAGTATTTGTTCCTGGATTGCAAAAATCAAATGGAGTAGAAAGCAAGCACGGTTACTTTAAATTTAAAAGCATTGAATGGCAACAAGCACCTCGTGTATCAAGTGCTACTGAATTAAGAGCAGCAGTTGCAAATGATGATCCTAAAAAATTTGCAAAAGCAGCAGGCGTACCTGCGGATACTAAAGTTGCAGGAGAACCTTTCTTTGACTTAGTAAAATATTACCTCGGACAGCAAACTAAAAAAGAATCAAGCGTAGGTAGAGAATTTGAACATATGGAAGATGTTTCACCTGATGAAGAAAACGAGTTTCATGTTGCTCTAGACAAACTTGTTCATAAGTATTTTGGTCATAGTTCAGACGAAAAGAAAAAGAAAAAATCTAAAGAAGTAGATGAAATTTGGGGCTTTGCAAGACAAAGTAATAAACGTAGCACTTATAAGAAGAAAAAAGAAGAGCCTATTGAACCTAGTGTGCAAGATCGTATTGCAGCAAGACGCAAGGCAGCAGCAAAAGGCGATAAAGACGCTTGGGCTAGTAAAAAAGAAATACCGACCGACGAAGCAGAACTTAATGAAGCAATACCTGTAGCAGTGTTATGGATTATTAAATGGGCTATTAGATATGGTGCCTGGCCAGTACTAAAATGGTTACTAAAAAAACATGGTGGTAAAATCATCGGTGGTGCAGCAGCAGCATACTATATCGATCAAGGCTGGGACTGGGTTAAGGACAAGATAGGTGCTGAATATGCACAGATGCTTATTGATAACAAATTTGAAATCGCCGCAGCCGTTGCACTTATAATAGGTGCAGTTGTTCTTAAAAAGTATATAGAAAAACAAGGCGAAAAACTTGTTAGTGCAAACGAATCGTTAATTGCGAGATCGTAATGGACGAACTAGAACGCATTAAGAAACTTGCAGGTGTAAATGAGTTTCAAGGTTATACTGAATATACTCTTGAAAATATCAGTGATGCCGCTAATGCAAATGCAAAGAAAATGCGTGATAAAAATATTAAGCCCGGTGATAAAGAATGGTTCGAACTTTGGTTTAGTCAGCCTAAAATGATGAATCAAAACATGCCACGTGGATTTAGAGGTCGTAAAAAATGAGACAGTGGCTTTATAAAATTTGGCGCAGTTGGAACCCGTGGTACTTACTTGAAGTAGATCATCGAGGAAAGCCTCGAAGATTCATTGTAAAAGATTTTAAAAAGAAAACACCAAAGCATATCAAAGGTATTAATAGTGACGGTGAATGGTTTGAAATTAAAAGCGAACAACCTATGGATTATTTTATAGAAGAATATAAGGCTGATTTAAAATGAAATTAAATGACTTACTAGAAGATGGTCGTATTGTCAAAGGTGTTAATACTACTGTTGATGTTGGTAAAGATGAAATAAAAATTCAATCAGCTAAATTTGGAAACACTGTTGATAAAGACGGTTTTCCTCCTATACTAAGCAAAAAAGTTAAAGGCAAATCAACTAATGTATTATTTAACTTAGGACTTGCTGAAGGTTATAAATTACAATTAGAACGTGATAAGCAGATGCTTGTCTTAAATATTACTAATACTAAAACAGGACAGCGTACAGAAGTACGTGGCAAACCTGGTTACGAAACAGGCAACTATGATCCCGATGACGACTTACACCAATTGTTAGACACTATCGGAAAAAGTGCAGATATTTCACAGCTAATGAATGGCGAGCCTGTAGGAATTAATCCTAAACATCCAGACGGTACTAAAGCAAAGGCTGCTACTGATAAGGCATATAGCGAAGCACGTTATACAGCATATGAGTGGGCTTGTATAGAAGGCGGGCACGATTTAAATGATCTAAAAGAAAGTAATTCTAAGCCAAGAAAGTCTAGTGATTTATTTGCCCAAATGGAAAACTTTGCTGACGACGAAGAGATTTTAAAGGCTAAAGTTTTAAAGGCTAAAGAACGCACAAAAGAACTTTATGCTGTACAAAAAGCAATAGACGATATTTATGATGATCCTAATTGGAGGGAAAGAAGAGACGAACTTAAAAAGTTAATGCGCAGAGAATCAGAGTTAGAAAAAAGAATGCAGCTTGTTCGTCCTGGTAATACGCATCGATATGATCACGATAGTTTA
>Ga0209137_1002468_pt1 | contig 16271 bp, 15 predicted proteins | sample SaaInl5LU_22_DNA_FD_184642 | JGI IMG/M metagenome (GOLD analysis project Ga0209137, IMG submission 184642) | Marine microbial communities from expanding oxygen minimum zones in the Saanich Inlet - ESP_105LU_22_DNA (SPAdes) (version 2) | ecosystem: Environmental > Aquatic > Marine > Intertidal... | reverse complement strand
CCACTCGTTCAAATAAGCCTGCGCGGCGAAGCGAATATGGGCGTTCGACTCGCCGTACCCCTGATAGTTTCCTACGCGCTGCGCCGCCTCAAAGAAGACGCCCTGTACTTCACGGGTGTAGCAGTGGAAGAACTCACCTTCTTCACTGCGATCGAACAGAACATTTGCCGCTTTGAGCTTTTCGATCTGCTGCTGCGGCAGTTGAAAGCGTGCCTCAATATCGCGGTAGTAGTTCTCTGGAATCTGCAGAATATTCTGCTCACCAATCTGTGCCGCCATTTTGAAGATATCCTCACAGGCAAAAGCGATCTGCTGCACACCCGATCCGCGTGAGCGCTGGATAAAGCGCTGCGGCGATGCCTGACGCGCCTCGGTCATATTGATTGGCAGTCGCACCTTGCCGTTGGGGCTTGAGGCAACACGACTTGTCACCAGGCCATAGATATCTGGCAGCTCCTGTGCCGGATTAATTTTGAAATCGAGCACTGATTTGTAGAAGAAGCTCGCTGAGAGAAATTCAGTGTTACTGACCGACTGAGCGACATGGTCGACGCGTTGCAGACCAAGATCCTCTGTTTCGACACCCTCAATCTGTTCAAAATCGATATCGAAGAAGCGGAATTTCTTGGAGCGCTCCACTAAATACACCAGAGAGTCACCAATCCCTTTAATGGCTGGAATATTGAGTTCGCCGGGGCCCGTTTGATTGTTGAAGCGGCCCATGCGGTAGCGGTCCGCGCGCTTCAGACAGCCTTTCGCATCATTAGTGGTAAAAGCCAGCGCACAGACCGACGCGCCATGACGTTTATAGTGCTGATGCGCAGCACTTTCGCGTTCGCGATTGAGCACTAGGTTGATGTCGTTCATCTGCATCAACCCGACATCTTTAGAGACGTGGCGATAGTTCTCTTTGAAGCCGAGCGCCTCCAGCATATTGATCAGCGGGTCGCCCTCTTCGCCCTCAATCGCAAACTCGATAAACTCGTAATCGGTCACTTCAGGTTTCGGCTCTTGAACAGCCGCGGGTTGTTGGAGCTGCTCCTCCAGCCAGATCATAGAGCGCATACCGTCGACAGCGCGCTCATTGGCCGAGGATGCACGGAACTCATCATTGAAGATCTCGTGCGAAATGTAATCGTCAAAGCCTTTGTCCCGGAGTACCTGCATAAACTCAACCACAGGCAAATCGCCCTGCCCCGGGAAGCAGCGGAAGTGACGGCTGTACTGCAAAAAGTCGTGCATCTGCAGCAGTGGTGCATCTGCAATCTGTACCAGTGCAATTTTGTCGTTGGTGATCTCATCACGTAGGCAATCGAGTGTGTTTCCACGCGAGAACATATGGAAGGTATCGAGATTGATACCCAAAGCCGGATGATCGGCCAGTTTGACGATACTCCAAGCATCCTCATAGTCGGCAGTATGGCGTCCCCAAGACAGCGCCTCATATCCCACAGTGAAGCCCTCTTTTGCAGCAAGATCCGCAATATGGGCCAGATCAGCAGCTGCGCGAGCAGGATCATTGATACAGAGGGGCGACACATTTGAGCAGCAGAGCATACGGCTAGTACCGAGCTCATGCATCATCTCGAACTTGCGCTTGACGTAGTATATTTTCTGCTCGCGGATAGGATCGGGGTTAGCTTCTAGGTCGCGAAAAGGTTGAAGAGCAAGAATATGCAGGCCGAGGTCATCAGCGATCTGCCTTACATCACGCGGCGTTCCCGAGAACTGTATTAGGTCGTTCTCAAAGATCTCTACGGCATCAAAGCCAGCATCTGCTGCAGCTTGGAGCTTTTCCGGCAGAGAACCAGATAGAGTGACTGTGGCGATCGCTGTTTTCATAATCCGAATCCTCAATATCCAACGCTGGGGCGCAACTTAACCCTCCTTTTTAATATTACTAGATTAGTTAAATAGTATCTAATTACTTTTGTAATATATAAATAAAGGCATGTCGAGGAGTACAAATCAATAAATCAGACTGATCAACTAATTAAAATCGATTGACTTTGTAAATCTTCTCAAGTACTCTCCACCTCGCTCGAAGTTTTATCGACTATTTATGCCCACCGTTTCGAAGTATTACCCAATTCCTCGTCCTGTTTTCATAAGTACACTTAAAAAATCTAGCAAGCCGACCGCCTCGATTCGAGACGGAATTTTTTACGAAAATAGGATGTCTATCCCATGTCAAATACACACACTGGAACCGTTAAATGGTTCAACGACGACAAAGGTTTTGGTTTTATTGAGCAGGCTTCAGGCCCTGATGTTTTTGCCCACTTCAAGGCAATCACAGGCGATGGCTTCAAAACCCTTAAAGAAGGTCAGCAGGTAGAGTTCACTGTCTCCCAAGGCCAGAAAGGTCCACAGGCTGACAATATTCGTGTGATCTAACACCGATTGCCCGCTTCGGGAGGGCTTTTAATAAGCCCTCCAACTCTTCCTTGCGACCTCTCTTGTTTCAAATCTAAACCAACCCATTTGGGTTGCGACCTAAGCACTCACTTGCCTCCGATGCGACCACCCGGGCACCGGGGATCGCAGATTCACCAAGACGTTTAGATTTCAGACTCTTGCTCTCATCGAAAAAAGAGATATCAACGCTTAACCAAATGTCTGGCTATGCGCTTAAAAGGGCGTCATATCACTAGGTGTTAAAGAGACAGAACAACATGAACAACTTCCTGATTACACTGCACTCTGATGGCAGCATTATGTGTGCGGAAAACCGACAGGGGCTTCTGTGCTTCAAAACAGACACAGAAACACACGAGCAATGGACACTCCGGTGTTCGCAGCAATTGAGCACTGGCTCATCGCTGAGCGAGGCGGCTGACATCCGGCGCTGAACTCTGTAGACACCTCACGGCCAGACTAGGTGTCCCAGAGCTTTTCGCGTCAGCCAGTCCTAAATGCACCTCGCTGTTTCGGTTACTTACGGTGTTTAGCGATGCGCTTCTCTATTTCTGCGATCATCGCGCCGGCCATATCCATCCCAGTTGCATACTCTATGCCTTCAAGGCCCGGAGATGAGTTCACCTCAAGCAGCAGCGGACCGCGGCTTGAACGAATAATATCGACACCAGCGACCTGCAGACCCAGAGTCTTGGCGGCTTTGATCGCCAGTTTACGCTCATCCGGTGTGATCTTTACAACAGCCGCGCTACCACCTTGGTGGATATTGGCACGAAACTCACCGGGTGCTGCGGTACGTTGAATCGAAGCGACCACCTTGCCATCAATCACGAAGCAACGCAGATCCTTACCCTGAGCCTCCTTAACAAACTCCTGCACCAACAAGTTTGCTCGCAGCGATTTAATTGCATTGATCACTGACTCGGCCGCTTTATCGGTCTCAGCGAGCACAACACCGCGTCCTTGAGTACCCTCCAACAGTTTCACAATGAGGGGCGCCCCGCCCACCATCGAGATCAAGTCCTCAGTCTCCATTGGCGAGTTAGCAAAACCACTGACCGGGATATCCAGGCCGCTCTTCTGCAGTAGCTGCAGCGAGTAGAGCTTATCACGGGACATCGTAATCGCGTTTGCTGAGTTCTGGGTGTAGACCCCAAGGCTGTCAAAGTGTCGCGTCAGTGCGCAACCGTAAAAGGTAATTGATGGACGGATACGCGGTATGACTGCATCCAAGCCGGTTACAACATCACCACCGCGGTAGTGTATCTCTGGGTTTTCGGCATCGAGCTTCATGTAGCACTGCTTGATATCGAGGAACACCATGTCGTGGCCACGCTCCTCACCAGCCTCAATCAACCGGCGGTTAGAGTAGAGCTCTGGGTTAGAGGCCAGCACACCGATGCGTAGGCCTTTAGCCGCGCGCTCAGAGACACCGTACATCTTGCGCACCTCTGTGATGGATAGATCACCGAGGTTAAAGTGGGCGCTTGGGTCTACCAACATCCGACCCTGCATCGCCTCGCGCCCCAGCAGCATACGGTAGCCCATGGTATCGCGATTGGTCAGCGTCAGTTCGATATCCCAGTTCTGTCCACCCAGAACCATCGGCACGCGAATCACATAACGGCGCTCCGATGAACCGTTTGAACTACGAATAGTTCGACGATCTACCACAGGAGACTCACAGCGCAGTACTGTGGTGTCACTTTTCTGGATTGGGTGGATATCAAAGCTAACCCACTGTTCACCATTACGGTTAAATGGGCGAATATTAAACGCGTGTAGCGCTGAGGTTTTAGCGCCCGAGTCTACACGGGCTTTGATAGCGTGAATGTTGAGTGTAGGAAATGCGCACCACTCCTCGCTACCAACGATAATACGGTCTTCCATTTGGTCTCCTGCGCGAGAAAGTTCGCGGTCAAAAAATTTGCGCGAGAATAGTGTAAAAAATAGTCAGCGACTAGGTATTTTTGAAGCGGAACTGGTTATAGTTCATCAACTGTTTGCGGAGAAATTTTCATGTCAGTTGCTGCCACCTCTCAAAGTCGAATGATCACGCCGGTGCTGATCGCAAGCTGTATCATCCTGTTGCTAGGATTCTCTATCCGTGCCTCCTTTGGCCTGTTCCAAATTCCAATCGCCCAAGAGTTTAACTGGCTGCGAGCTGACTTCTCATTCGCTATTGCTATTCAAAACCTCGCCTGGGGCGTAGGTCAGCCGCTCTTCAGCGCTATCGCCGAGAAGTTTGGCGACCGTAAAGCGATCGTTCTTGGTGTGGTCTGCTATGCGATCGGCCTATTCATTTCTGCCTTTGCTATCACGCCTGGGCAGCATCAGTTCCTGGAGATCTTGGTTGGCTTTGGTATCGCTGGTACTGGCTTCGGCGTACTGCTAGCGATAGTGGGCCGTGCAACGCCCGCCAAGCATCGGTCAATGGCGCTGGGCATCACCACCGCAGCGGGTTCCGCCGGTCAGGTTATAGGCCCTCCTGTCGTACAGATGCTTCTGAACAACTTCGTTTGGCAGGAAGTCTTCATGATTATGGCGGTGGGTATATTAGCTGTGATACTGCTTCTACCGTTCATCAAAGCACCCTCTGATGACAGCAGCGCGCCCACCACTGATTCCATGGGAACAGTGGTCAGAAACGCCATTAAAGATAAAACCTTCATCTTTATATTTATCGGCTTCTTTAGTTGCGGTTACCAACTCGCCTTTATCACCGCGCACTTTCCTGCCTTTATTACCGAAGTGTGTAGCGTTATTGAACCAACGAGCCTAGTTCGCTCGCTAGGGATCACCACAGCTTCCGGCCTGGGTGCAGCAGCCATCGCGTTTGTCGGCTTTGCGAACATTGGCGGCACTATTTTGGCTGGTTGGTTAGGTGCGAGACACTCGCGCAAATATCTTCTGGCGAGTATCTACGCTGGCCGCACTATCGTTGCTGCAGTGTTTATCCTTTCGCCTATAACACCGGAATCAGTGGTGATCTTCTCTATTCTGATGGGCGCTTTGTGGCTTGCAACGGTGCCGCTAACGTCGGGGCTGATTGCCCAGATCTACGGCCTAAAGTACATGGGCACACTTTACGGCCTGGTCTTCTTCTCACACCAGCTTGGTGGATTCATTGGAGTGTGGCTGGGCGGCACGCTTTATGACGCTTACGGTAGCTACGATGTGGTCTGGTGGGTCGGTATCGCCGTGGGGGCACTCTCAGCGATTATCCATCTACCAGTGGATGAGCGCCCAGTGGCTGAGCGCAACGCGGGGCTACAGCCCGCCTAACTTCTCGTAAGCATCAAGCGATTTGAACGCAGTCGCGTCCTTTAGCTTTAGCTAAGTAAAGGGCGCCATCGGTTAGCTCAATCCAGCGCTCGAAGCTCGCCAAACTAGACTGATGTTGGCTCAATCCAATAGAGACAGTAACGGCAGGAAGATTTTCGAGCTTCGTTATCCAATATCAACAAAGTACTTGTCGTCTGATGTTGCATGATTTTATCTGCATGGGCGATTGATAGCGGAACTGATCCACCAAGAATCAATGCAAACATCCAACAGAAAGAGCGCAACAACTGCAGAGGTTCTTTCCAAGTCTCCAAGCGATGCCGCACTCGTGGGTAATAAGCTGTAGCCAGCTTAGTCCAAAATCGTGCTTTCTCCAGCACAGAATAGCGCTATGATTAATATAAATCACAAAAGGGAGAGTTCTGATGAAACTCAACGTTGGCGGTATCGATAAAATTTTACGCGTGGTTCTAGGTGTGGCGCTGATTGCTGCTGCGGCAACCGGTGCGCTGCCTATGTGGGGTTATATCGGCATCGTGCCGCTAGTGACGGGGCTAGTGAACTTCTGCCCGCTCTACACGGTGCTCGGTTTTAGTTCACGCAAAGGGTAGATCTGGGCTCAAGACCTACCACTGTAGGAGCGATCTGCGGCGCTAGCCGTAAGTTCGCGACCTTGAAGCCTGTCGGGTCAAAACCCAAAGGGCCGTGGTTTTGGTGTCAGGTCGAGACCCAACCTACTCGGATGTCGGGCTTATGTAGGTCATGTAGGTCGCCTCTTGAGGCGACATCTGAGCTTAGCATCGCTACTAAACAGCCTGCCCGCAGCAAAACCCGCTGGCCCAGGCCCACTGGAAGTTATGCCCACCCAGGTGGCCGGTAACATCTAGGCACTCCCCAATAAAAAAGAGCCCCGACGCCTTTTTAGCCTCAAACGTCTTCTGCGAGACCTCATTCGTCTCTATACCACCAATGGTAACCTCGGCAGTGCGGTAACCTTCAGTCCCTGAAGGCTTAACCTGCCAGTTTTTAAACGCTCTGGCGATCTCGTCAATGCGTTCGTTACTCAAGTGTCCGAGCTCGCTCGATAGCTGCCAAATTTCGCACAGCACCTGCGCCGTCCGTTTACTCATATGTTCGCTCAGACTGCGCTCGAGGCTCCAACGCGGATGTTCACCGCGCTGATTTCTCAACAGCTCAGCCAGATCCAAATCAGGTAGAAGGTCAATCCCGATAGTCGAACCCGGTGTCCAGTAAGAGGAGATCTGCAGCACCGAGGGCCCACTAATACCGCGGTGAGTAAACAGTATAGGCTCTTTGAAACTCATCCCGTTGCAACTCACTCTAGCCGGCTGCGCCACACCCGAGAGCTCTTTCAGTGGTGTGAGCAGGTCGGGTTGCAACGTGAACGGAACTAGCGCAGCGCGTCGATCGGTGACAGCCATGCCAAAGCGCTCGGCTAACTCATAGGCGAAACTGGTTGCCCCACCGTTGGGGATAGAAAGTCCACCGGTGGCAATCACTAGCGATTCACAATTAACAACGCCTCGTGCAGTCGACACTTTGTAGCCAGACTCCTGCGGGTCAATCTGTTCAATCTCACAGCCGATCTCGAGCTGCACGCCCGCCCAGTCCGCCTCTGTTAGCAGCATCTGTAAAATCTCTTTCGAAGAGATATCGCAAAATAGCTGCCCCGGCGTCTTCTCGTGGTAATCGATACCGTGACGATCGACCATATCGACAAAATCCTGCGGCTTATAGCGGCTCAGCGCGGACTTACAGAAGTGTGGATTAGACGAGAGAAAGTTGGCCGGTGTTGAGAACATATGGGTGAAGTTACAGCGCCCGCCACCCGACATCAGGATTTTGCGCCCCGCTTTATTGGAGTGTTCCAATAGCAGCACCGAGCGCCCACGGTAGCCGGCCGTGATTGCGCACATAAGCCCCGAGGCGCCAGCACCTATCACAACAACATCGACCTGTTGCGGTAAATGACTCATGCTTACTATTTATACCTATTCGGCGCTGTCGTCGCTGTTGCTCTGCTCTTGATCCCGCTTCTGCGCGTTGAGCTTGCGGATCTTATCGGCTAAGCGTCCGCCTTTGCGCTCACCTCTGCGGCCCGCTTCGGTATCTCGCTCTATGGCAGACTTAGTCGGTTTAGCATTCATGCGTTTTTGCTCCACCGACTGATGCTTTTTCTTCTTCAGCATCGCACGCTGTTTGCGACTCTCATAGCTATCCGGGTCGGCTAGGCGCTCCTGTTTTTTGGGCGTTTTATCCAGCACGATCTTATTCGCCATACGGCGCTGTTTCTTTAAACGTGTCATATTAAATCTCTACCTAAAACCTTAGCGCTGACGCTTATCAAATTGTTTTCCAGATTGCTTGAGCGTTGCCTCAGCAGCGGCAGCTTCGGCCTCAGCAGCGGCGAGTTCTGCTGCAATGCGGTCTTTCTCGCGCCACTCATCGACCTGTTCAAAGCTGATACGACCCAACTTACCCGATCGCATTTCGTTCATCAGGATCTCTGCCGCTTTGTGAATATCGACAACTCCGCCAGCACGCAAACAGCCGCGCTTACGGCCAATCGCGTCCAAAAGATTTTCACCGGTTTCGGGCATCTCTTTGAGCTTGTAGCGCTCCTGAAGTCGCTCTGGGTAAGCGTGCAGAATGAAGCTCGCCCCGTACACTGCGACCATGTCGTAATCGATCGCTGTATCCTTGATAGCACCACTAACCGCCAATCTGTAACCTGAGTCCTGATCCTCGATTTTGGGCCAAAGAATTCCGGGCGTATCCGAAAGCACCATTCCCTGGAACTCGGAGTAGCGTTTGTTTGCCTTGGTTACGGCGGGTTCATTACCCACCTTGGCGATCTTGCGTCCCAGCAGTGCGTTAATCAGCGTTGATTTGCCGACATTAGGGATGCCCATAATCATCGCCCGGACCGGACGATCTTTATCGGCGCGTGCTGGCACAGCCTGCTTGCAGTGTTGCGGGATTTGTCTAACTACCGCTTTATCCGCGGTAGTCAGCGCAATCGCCGTAACCTCGGGTTGGGCATTGAACTCATCCAGCCAGCTTTGCGTCACCTCGGGGTCGGCAAGGTCGGCTTTGTTGAGTAACTTCAATACCGGCTTGCCGCGTCGCAGCTGCTCGACCAGCGGGTTCTCACTCGAGCGCGGCAGGCGCGCATCCAGCACCTCAATAACAATATCGACCTCAGCGATCAGCTCAGCAATCTCTTTGCGGGCTTTGTGCATGTGGCCGGGGAACCAGTTGATCCGTTCCATAACTAACCTGAAAAATAATCCAGCGCACAGTATACCAGTTCAGTCGGTGCGCGGCTTCTGATCTCAATTTGATGGCAGAAGATGACTCCGGTGAACTCATTCTAAGCGTCTACACCACCTTATCAGAACAGGGTGAAGAGCCTGGTTGCAGATGGTCAATAGTCCCGCTACTCGACGCCGTGCAGATCGCGCGCGTTGACGTGAGCACTAAGGATGCCGCGGAGATCGCTAAATGGGTCAATACAGATCGCCAGTATGGAGCAACTCGGCGAGTGCGTTGATCCAGGTTGTAAACTGTTTGAGGGCAGCTTTTTAGGTAAGCCTAAGATGGTCAAAGGTCGTGCGTGACCGTTCGGGGCTGATGGGTGAAACCATTACCCATGCCATCGCCTACGAGGCTGGTGATTGGGATCAGCTACCTGCCGACTCTGATTCAAACCTATTCGAAAGCGCTTATCGCCAGAGCCTGCAGTGGACCAAAGAGGCGATACTGGCGATGCATGAGAGCTAAGTTTTGTAGGAGCAATCAGCAAGTAGAGCAGCCCTTTAATCCTGAGTGCCGCACTTGGATCGAGGATTTTTTCCTCCTCAGGAAGTAGCAGCACCACAATGAGCGTTATCAATACAGGGGTAACAGAAACAAATACGAGATCACCCACAATTTTCTTCGTCAGACTATTGAAGAAGGTTTCTCGATACTGCGATACAGGCTCATGAAGGACTCCGACCGAAACTCTCAACAAGTTGCCGATGCGAAGAGCTCCGGGCGCTACCACATCAGACAGGCGCCGTACTGTTTTAGCTGTTCGCGCCGTTGCACGTAGTCTGGGCAGTGCTGCTCGACCAAATTCCAAAAGGCCCAGCTGTGATTCATCTGCAGAAGATGGCAGAGTTCATGCACTACAACGTATTCTTGAAGTGTGGTTGGTAAATGTAGTACTCGCCAGTTCAGAGTGATCTCTTTGCGGGAACTACACTGCCCCCATTTACGCTTATAGTTGCGTACATAGATAGCCGAGGGTGTCAGGCCGCTGCGTTGTGCAATCTGCTGGGTTAGCTGTTCTAAATAATGTCTGCCCGCCTCTCTCAAAAGGCGTTTGAGACGCTGCTCTAATTTAACCGGATCAGCGAAGCTATCGCGCCCAGACAGATGGATCAACCGCTGTTCTTGATCAACGGCGTCTATCGGTATACGTCGCACGGACGAATGCACCAGGCGGAAGGACTCACCGAACAGCTGGATCTGGCCACTGCTCGGATCAATCTGGTGTCGTTCTAAATCTGCCTGCTGACGCCTTAACCTTGGATAGATCCACTGCGCTTTACTCTGTACCCAGCCATCGATCCAGAGCACATCGGCTGAGGTGGGAGCGCGCACTACAACCTCGCCCGCATCAATCTGGATACTGACGGTGCGGCGACGGGGACTGCGCTCGATGCGGTAGCTAAACTCGGCATTATCGGCCAGTTGAACTTGCATCTCTCTCCTTACTACTCTTTAAGCCACCCAGTGCGGTCTGCCGGGAGACCTTAATTGCTTCCAACCGCAGATCTTTGGCAACTCTCTTGAGAGCCCGAATCAGCTCAGCACGATCCACCCCGTCGGGCGAGTAGCGCATGCGCTGTTCTATAAAAGCCAACAGATCCAAGGCTGGAGAGAGATCAGAATACTGGGTTTTAATGCGTCTGGCGAGTTCGCCGAGTGTCTCACTCGGTCGGCGCTTGTACCCTAACCCTGCGGCTATACGCTCGAATTTCTGCTGCGCGAGAACTAACGCATCTTTGCTGCGTCTTGGGCGTAGATTGAACCCGACAAACCCCATAATCAGCGCACCGGGTATCAGCAACGCCAGCGCCATGCGCACAGGCGTAATTTCACCAAGCAGAGATCGCAGCAGGTCCGTCTGTTGATTCTGGTAGTTGAGTACCCAGCGATGCCAAGAGAAGTTCAGCGCATCGATTGCCCGTCGCGCCTCAAGCAGCCAGCCACTGTTGGTAAAGCGCAGAGGCGAGAGGGGTCTATCCGCCAGAAAGCCTGGCTGATCCGCAAACAGATCCTCAGCGGACTGTTCAATGCGTTCAGGCGCAACCGCTGCCGTAGGATCAAAGCGTACCCAGCCGCGTTCAGCATCGTGATATTCCACCCAAGCGTGAGCATCCCACTGACACACCGATAAATACCCTGCACCCGCATTGGATTCACCGCCCTGATAGCCTCCGACCAAACGCGCCGGTACGCCCGCAGCCCGCAGTATAACGGCCGTCGCACTGGCGAAGTGACCACAAAAACCGCGCTGACTCTCAAACAAAAACTGGTCGACCGAGTTGGCACCGAGTAGAGGCGGCTGCAAGGTATAGACAAAGCTCTGATTGAAATGTGCCGCGATACGGCGAATAAACAGATCAAGGTCAGCGTCAGCCTCCTGCCACCACTGGCGTGCCAGCGCTTGAGTCTGCAGGTTTTGATCCGTGGGGAAAGCGAGGTTTCGCTCTTTCGATCGAGCATCAAGTTCGGACTGTAGCTCAAAGCGTGATGCTGAAGTCACCCTGTAGCTTGAGCGCTTATCAATTGGGCTCTTAGAGACTGCTTGCCGGGCTCCACGCAGATCCGCCCCCTCTACGGAGAGTGGAACATCTAGCACCGGGAGCCAAGGTCGGTGACTCGGCTCCATAATAATCTCATAGCTGAAGCGTCCTAGGGGGTTAGTCACAGACTCAAGCGGACGTCCCAAGCGTTTTGAGAGACTCCAACTGCGCCCATCAAAATCAGAGTAGACCAACGCCCGCCAGTAGCGATCGGTATTGGCAGGCACGGGCCCATCGAAACCGGCTCGGAAAGCCAATTCATCGGAGCGGGTCATCGACGAGATATCGCCAGGTGAGACTGAATCAGACAGACCGGTCGCTGCGGCACCCGTATCGAGAGGTACACTCCATAGCGGTCCGATGCGCGGTATCAATAGAAACAGCAATACCATCATCGGCAGAGCCGCAAGTATCAGTTTGAATGTGTTGCGCAGACTCGGCAGGGGCGCTCTCAAGCGCGGGTCAAACAGCGCGACTTGAGAGCCCACAACAACGGCAAAGGCGACCAGAGCGTAGAGGCCCGCCAGAATACCCTGCTCAAACAGGAATTGAATCGCGATCAGCAGATAACTTAGATAGACCAATACCAGCGCATCGCGTCGTGTGTGTACCTCTAACAACTTGAATGCTGATCCACCGATCAATAGGGCAACGGTGCCGCGCATCAAGGTATCGCGGTCAAAACTAAAAATCAGTCCGAGCCAAAGCAGCCCCAGCAACGCCAGCTTCACGTACCAGGGAGGGAAGCGCCAGATACCCCGGTAAATCTGTATCCGCACGCCTGAACAGGCAACCAGCATCAAGGTGCTCCAGAGCGGCAGTATAAGAAGATGCGGCAGTACAGCGGCCCAAAGCGCAGCCAACTGCCAGTTCAAGGCTCTTGGGGTCAGCCAGTTATTCATCGCCCCTCCCTTTCTCCTTACCTCTGGGAGCTATCGTCTCTGATCCCTCTTGTGCAAGCGCCAGCAGTGCTGCCTGCACCTGCGCCAAACCGCTCGCCACAGGAAGGGTCTTTGAGGGCAACTCAAGGCCAAAAGGCTTACCCTCACGCTCCAATCGCAGCACCCAATAGCAGAGGCGACTAAATCGCTCCTCGCTTCTAAGCTCCGGCCAAAAACTCCAGCGCAACCAGCGTGAGTCACCCACCGGTTCCGTAAACTCTTTGACCTGCAGCGGCAGCCCGCGCGCTAAGGTGCCCCAGGCCGCGCGCTCCATTGACATACCTGGCCGATACTCCTCCAGCCCGCTGAACTCCTCATTTCCAACTACCTCAGTTAACCCAGTATCGCTCTGTGCCGCTGAAGGTGGGAGTTCGCAACCCGGCTCAGGTTGCGGGTAAATCCATGCTTGCTGACTTAAGTTGACGTAACTCCAGGCGCGAAACAGTCCCATCGGATAGCGCGCCCAGAGTTTTAATATTCCCGGATGGTGGCGCCCTCGTTGACCTGCAGCTGCAGTTAGCTCCACCGTCGACTCCTCTCCTGCACCTAGGGTCACTGCGGCTATTTCCCCACCTTGAAAACGGAGATTCAAGCCAACCACTTGATGCTCTGGTGCACCGATGTGCACGCGGTAACGCGTCTTCTCACCAGCATAGACAGGCTCATATCCACGCGACGAAACCAGCGTATCGCGCAGATTGTTATGGGTATGAACCATTGAAACCAACAACACAGAGACCAGCAGAAAGGTGAGACCGTAGATCAGGTTGTTTTCGTAGTTAATCGCCAGCAGCAACATTACAAGCAGCAGCGCGACAAACCCCGCGCAGGCCGCAGTGGGAAGAATGTAGATTCGGCGCTTGTCGATGCGCTGCTGCTCGACTCTCGGATGACGGTGTGCAATCCAACGCTGGCGTTGCCGTTGATAGAGCGAACTGAGCCGCTTAGCGAATAACATCGACCTCGTCCAACAAGAGGCTCACCAATCGCTGAGCGCTGAGGTCAGAGCGTTCATCGGCAGAACGAATTCGGTGCGATAGCACCGGCAGCAGCAGCTGCTGTATATCTTCTGGCACCACGTATTTACGTTGTTTCAACCAAGCTCTCGCCCGCGCTGCCCGCAACAACGCCAACCCGCCGCGTGGCGAGACCCCGGTATGGAAGGCTTGCGAGTCACGCGTGAACTGCAATAACCGCTGCAGATAGTCGATCAGATCGGGCGCTGCATGCACCTTGGCGCACTCAGCCTGAATCGCCAAAAGTCGAGAACGATCTAGGGTTGGACGCAGTGCGGCGATCCGAGCACGACTATCGCCTTGGGTCAAAATCTCACGTTCAGTTTTAGCACTGGGGTAACCCAAAGAGATACGCATCAGAAAACGGTCTAACTGCGACTCCGGCAGTGGAAAGGTACCGAACTGAGTCTGGGGGTTCTGTGTCGCAATTACAAAGAAGGGGTGGTCAACACGATGAACTTCTCCATCGATACTCACCTGTTGTTCCTCCATCACCTCAAGCAGTGCCGACTGGGTTTTCGGGGTTGTACGGTTAATCTCATCGGCGAGAAGGAGTTGAGTGAATATCGGACCAGGGTGGAAGCGAAAATCTGAGCGCTGTGTGTCGAAGATCGACACTCCCAGAATATCAGCTGGCAGCATATCACTGGTGAACTGAATACGCTGGTGCTATAACCCAAGTGCAGCTGAGAGCGACTGCGCCAACGTGGTTTTACCCATACCGGGCAGATCTTCTAACAGCAAGTGGCCGGAGGCGAACAGCGTTACTAGCGCCAGCTCGACCTGCTCGTGCTTACCGAGGAGCAGTGATTCGACGGCGTTAAAGGTATCTTCAGCCGCTTGGTGCAACGACGCTGTAACAGACACAGGGTTCCTCCTAAAGACAGGGTTCCCTCCCAGTGTAGTTCAAGCCTCAGGCAGCGCTCTGGCAGCTCTCCAATAGTTGATCGGCTAGATGCTGCGCACTCAGAAAGCTCCCCTCTAAGCCTGCCGGGCCTATCCAGTCGCCACAAGCACCAATACGCGTATCCGGGTCCCAGAGTGAGAGCTGCTCCTGCACGGGCTGGTATGAACAGTTATAGAGCCAACGGTGCGTGCGTTCCGCCTTGACGTCCAACTGCTCCTGCAGCCAATACTCTAGCTTGCTCTTGATCTGTCGTCCGATCTCTTCAGCCGCAAGCTCGATATTTGCCTCAGACCAATCACGTTCCATCTCTACCTTGATGACGGCGCCACTGCGACCCGGTTTATTCGACTCGATCGATACCAGTGAGATACTGGGGTGGCCCTGCGCTACTCGATCGACGTCGATAAGTCGCTTAGGCAATTGCGCTAAGGAAGCGGCATAAACCCAACCGGGATCGGTTACTGACTCCTCCGCTATATGGGCGAACCTGGGCACTGCTTCAAGTAACCTCACAGCCTGCGGCGCCGGTGCCGTGCAGATAACGGCGTCAAAATAGCCGAGCATATGCCCCTCATCATCTCGAAGTAACACACCCTCTCGGTCCGGCCAAACAACGCCAATCCGCCTCTGGGTTTGGAGTTTTGCGCTACCGATCAGCTCACGTGTCAGACTAGAGTTGCGTCCTTTACCAACCCAAACCGTCTCGCTCTGTACCGGCTCACCACGAAAAGTAACTGCGCGAGGCTGCCAAGCTTCGACGCGGCCTAACTGCTGCTGAAGTGTCAACCAACCGCGAAATAACTCACCGTAGGCGTTGATCGCAGGGGCCCCGAGGTCAGCGCTCAAATCGCCGAGCCGAGCTGAAGCCAAACGCCCACCCGTTCCTCGACTCTTCTCAAATAAGGTGATATCCATTCCAGCTTCCATCAGCCGGTCTGTTAAAACAGCACCGGCCAGACCGGCACCGATTATTGCTATGTTCTGCATCGTTTTCCTTAGCTCTTTGGTACTTCTGCCAAAGCCGCCTCAATCTGTTTCACAACGGTACCGGACTCTGGCCCGGTAAAGCTCGCGTAGCTGTTAATCACTTTGCCGTCGCGACCAATTAAATATTTGTAAAAGTTCCACTTGGGCGAAGTACCGCTCTCAGCGATAAGGTGTTTCCAGAATGGGTCTGCCGAATCGCCTTTTACGCGCGCTTTTGCGAACATTGGAAACTGCACTCCATAGGTTGTGCGGCAGAAATCAGCGACTGCAGATTCCTCACGAAACTCCTGGTTACCGAAGTCTGCCGATGGAAATCCCAATACCGCAAAACCTTGATCAGCGTATTTCGCTTGCAGCGCCTCGAGACCTTCATACTGCCCCGTGAAGCCACACTTACTTGCCGTGTTTACAACTAGAAGCACCTTGCCCTTATACTCCTCAGCTAGGTTAACACTGACATCCTCGTTCAGTTTGCGTACTGTGTAGTCGAGCAACTCGCCCTCTGCGACTGATTGTTTCGCACCGAAAATCCCAAACACAATTATCCACCCTGCAATTAGTTGGCGCATACGCGTTGACTCCTTTTTAACTGCTAACAGATACGCGCATCCAAGCCGCTCCGATTAGTGCCAAATCCGACGAAGGCATCCGTTTGCGCAATAAAAAAGAGGCGAAAAGTTGCACCTATGACTGGTGATCTCTAGCATACACTCCCTAAATTCACTCACAGGAGCAACCTGATGCAAATCGCGGACAAAACCGTCGTCTCAATTCACTACACTCTCACCAACGCAGATGGCGAGACACTGGACAGCTCTTTGGGTCAGGATCCGCTGGT
>Ga0209137_1002467_pt1 | contig 16273 bp, 13 predicted proteins | sample SaaInl5LU_22_DNA_FD_184642 | JGI IMG/M metagenome (GOLD analysis project Ga0209137, IMG submission 184642) | Marine microbial communities from expanding oxygen minimum zones in the Saanich Inlet - ESP_105LU_22_DNA (SPAdes) (version 2) | ecosystem: Environmental > Aquatic > Marine > Intertidal... | reverse complement strand
ATGTTTTTCATTTTGTTTACGCTCGGTTTTGTCGCAGTGGTGATGACCTGCATGATCATGATCAATCGGTGGATGGTGTCCAAGCGGCCCAAAGAGCCCGGCGTGAGCGATCGGGATCAAGTTCCGACCCAAGCTAAAGACACGACCGCAGAGGTTAAAGACAGCTGATGTGACTGCTTTTTTGAGATTTAAAAATGAGCGGATTATTTAGCGCCGCAATGCCAATACCCAGCCACACTGGGTTGGCACTCCTTGCGGTGCTCATTGGCGGCGCCCAGCTAGTCCTAGCCAAAGGCACGTCCGCGCATCGGCTACTGGGATGGCTCTGGGTAACATTGATGATCTACGTGGCCGTCTCTTCTTTTTTTATCAGTGCGATTCAAACGTGGCGCGGGTTTAGCCCGATTCATCTGCTGAGTGTGTGGACGCTGCTTGCGCTAGCCATTGCGGTGTATCACGCGCGCGTGGGGAATATCCGTCAACATCAGAGGTGGATGGTGCAGCTCTATGTGCTCGCCCTCCTCGTGACGGGTCTTTTCACGTTGTGGCCGGGGCGCTTGATGCACGAAGTCATCTTTGGGGGATGAGCTATTCGCAGAGGGCCCGCTCGATGCGCTTGCGGTATGGCCCCATTACGAATTGTGGTGTGGCAGCGCCTGCGACGTCCATGGCGTTACAGTGCCAGTGGGAATGCGGGATCAGAAATGGTGCCCAGGAGAGGACTTGAACCTCCACGCCCTTGCGAGCACTAGCACCTGAAGCTAGCGTGTCTACCAATTTCACCACCTGGGCAGCGGGAAACTCTGTCGAGTCAGAGGGCGCGGAGCGTACTGCGTCGCCCCACGACTGTCAATTTTGCGGTCAGGGCGACATTGGACTCGCAGGCGGCTACTCCGGCCAGTCCCCCGCCATGCGGTGCTTTCAAGGGTATCTGTTTCCCATGCGAACGACCTTAGGGTCTCTTGCTGAGCGCACTGAGATCCTCGCACTAAAAGATCGGTTTTTGGCAGATTAGCGCCTTCGAGAGGCGTACAATTAGGGCTCACGCATCAGGAGCTCTGATAAGGGCCTTCCGGAAATCCTTTGGCACCGCGCCGTAAAGACCAAATGAACAAGCCTCCTGCGGATCCCCATGCCTCGCGGGAACAGGATCGCTACGCGCATCCGATCCCGAGCCGGGAGATCATATTGGGTGTGCTCGACGCGGCGGATGCCCCCATGAAATTTGGCGCCATCGCTGAGCAGCTCGATTTGCAGGAGGAGCGGGACCTCGATGCGCTTCGCAGACGATTGCGCGCTATGCAGCGAGATGGACAGCTTATCTCGGGCCGGCGCGGCGCTTATGGTGTGCCCAAACGAATGGATTTATTACATTGCCGCGTGATGGGGCACCGCGATGGCTATGGTTTTGCCCGTCCGTTACAAGAGGAGGGTGACGACTTATTCCTGTCCGCTCGAGAGATGTATCAGGTTTTCGATGGCGACGAGGTATTGGTGGCCATCGCGGGAGTAGACCGCCGCGGCCGTGCCGAGGGCCAAATTGTGGAGGTGCTGAGTCGCGCCCATACCCAGGTAGTGGGTCGTTATATGGAAGAGGGCGGTATTGGCTTTTTGGTTTCTCACAATACGCGCATCCGAAACCACATTTTAATCGCGCCTAACAGCAAGGGTGGCGCACGGCATGGTCAACTGGTCTCAGTGGAGTTGACCGATTACCCCTCTGCAACGCTGGGTGCCAAAGGGAAGGTGGTTGAAGTGCTCGGTGATCACCTTGATCCCGGGCTTGAGATCGATGTGGCCATCCGCGCCCATGGTATTCCTTGGGAATGGCCGGACGAAGTCCTGCGAGAGGCCGGCACGCTGGGCGAGGAGCCCGCTGAAGCCGATAAACATCATCGGGTCGATTTGCGCGATGTGCCCTTTGTCACCATTGATGGGGAAGACGCGCGAGATTTTGATGATGCGGTTTGGTGTGAAGCGCGAGAGGGTGGCTTTCAGCTCCGTGTCGCCATTGCCGATGTCTCGCATTATGTGCCAGTGGGCAGTGCACTGGATGAAGAAGCCAGTCATCGAGGGAATTCGGTGTACTTCCCCGAGCGGGTGGTGCCCATGTTCCCCGAGGTCCTTTCGAACGGCTTGTGCTCACTCAAACCCCGAGTAGATCGATTGGCGATGGTCTGCGACATGCAAATTGGGCCAGAGGGCGAGTTAGTCCACTACGTTTTTTACGAGGCGGTGATTCATTCGCATGCGCGGTTAACTTATACGGATGTGGGCGCTGTGCTCGCCGACGGCGCAAGCCCCAATGTGGCCGCTGAGCGGTACGGCGATATCTCTCGGCTTTATCGCCTATACGACGTGCTGCGAGGCGCTCGTGAGCAACGCGGTGCGCTCGATTTCGATACGCAAGAAACCCGCATTGTGTTCGATGAGCAGCGCAAGATCGCCGCGATTGAGCCGGTCTACCGTAATGACGCGCACAAGCTGATTGAAGAATGCATGTTGATTGCTAATGTGGCCACCGCCCGATTTCTAGAGGCAAGCGAGCAGCCTGCGTTGTTTCGTGTGCACGAGGGTCCGAGTGCGCAGAAGCTCGAGAACTTGCGCGCCTTTTTGGGCGAATTGACCCTCGAATTACCCGGTGGTCTGAAACCCACCCCCGAGCACTATCAGTCTCTGCTGAGCACGGTTGAGGGGCGGGATGATGCTCAGGTCATTCAAACCATGCTGTTGCGATCCCTCTCCCAGGCGGTTTATCAGCCAGATAATGGTGGCCACTTTGGGCTTCACTTTGAGGCCTATGCCCACTTTACGTCGCCGATTCGCCGTTACCCTGACTTATTAGTGCATCGTGCTATCCGATCGGTTATTCGAGGTCGCAGTAAGAGCGCACACGTGAGCCGCGTCGCCGGCGCCAAAGGGCTCCGGCGCGAAGTGATTTATCCCTACGACATGGCCGGCATGTTGGCGCTGGGTGAGCAGTGCTCGATGACCGAGCGACGTGCGGATGATGCGACGCGTGAGGTGGATGCGTGGCTCAAATGCGAATTTTTGAAGGATCGCATTGGAGACGCTTTCTCCGGCGTGATCGCGGCCGTGACGAACTTCGGCGTTTTTGTCGAGTTGCACGACCTGTATATCGAAGGCCTGCTGCACGTGAGCGCGCTGCCCGGTGATTACTATCATTTTGACCAGGCCAAACAGCGTTTGGTGGGTGAGAGAACCCGTCAGGTTTTCCAGCTGGGTGGCGTGGTCGCCGTCAAGGTCGCCCGCGTTGATCTCGATGATCGCAAAATTGACCTCGAATTAGTCGACGGCGCGAGCCCAAAACGGGCTACCGGTGCGGGGCCGCGCAAGCAAGGTAAGGGTGATAAAAAGGCAAAGGCCAGCGGCGAAGGACCTAAGAAGGCGCGCCAGGCCCGCAAAAAAACTGGAAGTGAGAACCCGAGCAAGTCAGCGTCGAGCAAGGCCACATCTAATAAGGCTAAATCCAACACAAACAAGTCGAGGAAGGCGAAGTCTGGCAAAGCCACATCGGATCAGGCAAAGGTGAAGGACGGCGGTGCGGCGAAAAAACCGAAAGGCCGCAAAAAGACAGGCAATTCGGCTACTGCTAAATCGTCAAAACGGGCCAGCAGTTCGCGCAAAGAGCGCTGAGCAATGGAAGAGACGGTATTTGGTTATCACGCCGTGGAGAGTCTCCTTCGGCTCGACCCGAAGCGAGTCAAGCAGGTTCTTGTACAGTCGAACCGCAATGACAAGCGCATGCAGGCCCTACGATCATTGGCACAGAACCAAGGCGTTGCCCTAGAGCCGTGTCCACGGCAGACCCTAGACGAGCGGGTTGAGGGTCGCCACCAGGGAGTGGTGGCGGTATTGCATTCGACTGCTGCTGACAGTAACGAGGGGATGAGCGAGGCAAATTTACTGAGTTTGGTGGGTCAGGCCGTGGTGCCACTCATACTGATTCTCGATGGGGTTACCGATCCCCATAATTTAGGGGCTTGTCTACGCAGCGCCGAGGCTGCGGGGGTAACCGCGGTGATTTTCCCCAAAGATCGCAGTGCTGATGTCAACGCGGTGGTGCGCAAAGTGGCTTGCGGTGCCGCTGAATCGGTGCCTTGGCTGAGAGTCACGAATTTGGCGAGGACAATCGAGTCGCTCAAAGCAGCAGGTATTTGGATTGTGGGCACCAGTGGCGATGCCACCGAGACACTTTTTGAACAAGATTTAGCTGGTCCGTGTGCGCTAGTGCTGGGTTCGGAGGGGTCGGGAATGCGGCGTTTGACCCAAGAGTTGTGCGATTACAGTGTGCACTTGCCCATGGCGGGCGAGGTATCGAGCCTTAATGTGTCGGTCGCGGCGGGTATTTGTTTGTTTGAGGCGGTGCGGCAACGTCGCGGTTGATTGCGAGCCGCGGTATCAGTTTTGCCACCCAAATTTGGCATTTGCAAAGCGGTTGTGACCTTTGTAGACTCCGCACCTCAAAAATTTGGCTGGGCCGATTAAGGCCTTTCCTCCTTGCCACACCACAGCGTGGGTGGCTTTAACCATAGGGAGTACGCGAGTGCGACACTACGAAGTTGTGTTCATGGTCCATCCGGACCAATCTGAACAAGTCCCCGGAATGATTGAACGATATAGCGCTGTCATCACAAAAGATGGTGGCACGGTTCATCGCCTGGAAGATTGGGGCCGACGGCAGTTGGCTTACCACATCAATAAAATTCATAAGGCGCACTACGTCATGATGAACGTCGAGGCCACTAACGAGGCCATGGAAGAGTTGACAACTACCTTCCGTTACAACGACGCCGTCATTCGTAACCTGGTCATCCGACGCGACGAAGCGGTATTAGAAGAGTCTTTGCTCATGAAAGCCGAGCGTGAGGACAAAGAGCGTAAGGCGCGATATCAGGAACGAAACGATAACGATGCGCGTAAAGCAGCTGCGACAGCAGATACTGCGGATTCATCCTCTGAAGAAGCTGCCGAGCCGGCAGCAGACTCAGAAGCAGCAAGCGAGGAATAAGCTATGTCACGTTTTTTTCGACGACGAAAGTTCTGCCGTTTTACCGCTGAGGGTGTGAAGGAGATTGATTACAAGGATCTCGACACGTTGAAGCAGTATGTATCAGAGACCGGAAAAATTGTGCCGAGCCGCATCACGGGCACCAAGGCGAAGTATCAGCGACAGCTGGCGACGGCGGTTAAACGCGCGCGATATCTTGCGTTACTGCCTTATACCGACGCGCACAATTAAGCGTTAACCATGCGCGGCCTCGCTGAATTTATCATGCGCGGCCGGTGGCAAGCACTAGGCGTCGCGGTACTGGGGTCGGGGAGTTTGTTATTTGGCTGGGTCAGTGCGGCAGCCATTGCACTGGTCACGTTAAGAAACGGTTCGGCCTCCGGCGGCTGGCTGACACTGTGGGCAATCTTGCCCGCCATTATTATCGCTGCAATCAGCGGTGATACGGGAAGCGTGCTGTTATTGCTAGGTACGTTTAGTCTGGCGGTCATTTTGCGAGAAAGTGTCAGTCTATCGTTGGCTGTGATGGCAAGTGTGCCCCTAGCATTACTCGGTGGCGCTGCCTTAACACTGTTCAATGGTGTTTTTTTACAGGAGTTAGTCGCGACCTTTAATCAGGCGCTGGCGCAGTTCGAGCAGGAACTGGCCCAAGGTGAGGCCGCGGAGATGGTGTTTAACGGGGTGTCGGTGCCTCAGGTCGCGGCACTGCTGGCGACCGGCAACGCGGTGATCGCGCTGCTGAGTTTGATTTTGGGGCGGTATTGGCAGGCCGCTCTTTATAACCCGGGTGGGTTCGGAGAGGAGTTTCGCGCATTACGGCTACCGGTTGGCGCGGTGGTGTTGATGGCCAGCGCGGCACTGATCCTTTGGTGGATGGGCGCTGACTGGCGAGTGTGGAGCGCGGTGGTTGTGTTGCCCCTCACTATTGTGGGGTTCTCGCTGCTTCATGCTTTTGCGAAGCGGGCGGGCAAGGGGGTCACTTGGTTGGCTCTGATGTATGCATTGTGGATCGTACTCGATCCAGTGAAGTGGTTGTGGGTGGGGTGTGTCGTGATTGACACCTTTGCCGATGTCAGGGGTAGGTGGAGCCGATCTGCCGGTCAAGGCCCCGATAGAGACTGACACTGTCGGTTATGAATTGAAAAAGGTCGACCGCATTGCCGGTTAACAGAGGAAGAAACGATGGAAGTTATATTATTGGAAAATATTGGTAGTCTCGGTGGTCTAGGCGACACGGTTGACGTGAAACCGGGTTACGGTCGCAATTTTCTGATCCCTCAGGGAAAAGCGGTCGCTGCAACAGAAGATAACGTCGCTAAATTTGAAACGCGCCGAGCAGAGCTCGAGGCAGCCGCCTCCGAGACCCTCGCCGCAGCGCAAGCGCGAGGCGACGCCTTGGCAGCGTTAACGGCCATTGAGATTGCTGCCACCGCTGGTGAAGAAGGCAAGTTATTTGGTTCCGTGGGCACCCGCGATATTGCCGACGCGCTCACTGCCGCCGGTTGTGAGGTCGATAAGGCAGAAGTCCGTTTGCCTGAGGGCGCCATCCGTGAACTGGGCGAATTTGAGATTATGATTCAGGTACATGCGGACGTGTCGACCTCGGTCGCAATCCACATTATCGCTGAATAGTCCCCGCCGGGGCATTAAGCCCCGCAACTTCCGATATCTGCTGGCGCGTTGCCGTTGTCACAGGTACTCTATTCGGCCCGATGGCTGATGACGGGCCCGCTCAACGAGCGCCAGTGTCACAGCGATCGGCCGATGGTGCTCAACAAAAGGCAGCGTTTTGAACTCGTTCACCTCTGAGGATCCGGATATTTCCCGGATCCGCATGCAACCCCAGTCAATCGAGGCGGAACGCTCGGTGATAGGCGGTATTCTGCTAGCGCCGGAGAGCTGGGACGCGATCGCTGAGCAAGTGAACGCCAACGATTTTTATCGTCCGGAGCACCGCGCTATTTTCCGCCAGATCGCACTGCTGGTGGATCGTAATGAACCGATTGACGTCATTACGGTTGCCGACCGATTACTGGCTACCGGCGAGCTGGACGCGGCTGGGGGCCATACCTACCTAACCGACCTCGTAGAGCAGACGCCAACGGCGGCCAACGTTAGCGCTTACGCCCGCGCCGTCAGGGAGCGAGCGCTGCTTCGCAAACTCATTGATGCAGCGCAAGACATTGCCAACGCGGGCTTTAACCCTGAGGGACGTAGCGCGGATGAATTGGTCGATGAGGCCGAGCGACTGATCATGACCGTGTCTGAGAGTGGGCCCAAATCAGGAGGTCCCCAGAGCATGGCGCCGTTGCTCTCTGGAGCGCTGGAGCGCATTGAGGAGCTTTACAACACGGGGGGCGACATTACGGGCCTCACCACCGGCTTTATCGACTTGGATAAAAAAACATCGGGACTACAACCTTCAGACTTAGTGATTGTTGCGGGTCGACCGTCGATGGGTAAAACCAGCTTTGCGATGAATTTGGTCGAGAATGCGTCAGCTCATACAGAAAAGCCGATTGTTGTTTTTTCGATGGAGATGCCAGCCGAGCAGCTGGTCATTAGAATGATGTCCTCACTGGGTAAAATTGATCAGTCCCGCGTTCGCACGGGAAAGTTGCAGCAAGACGATTGGCCTAAATTGTCGTCGGCGATGGCCAAACTCAAGGATACTTCGATTTTTATTGATGATACGCCGGCGCTGACGCCAACCGAAGTCAGGTCACGTGTGCGTCGATTATCGCGAGAGCACGGTGATCTTGCCATGATCATGATCGATTACCTCCAGTTGATGCGGGTGGCGGGTTCCAACGAAGGCCGTACCGCAGAGATCTCGGAAATTTCGCGTAACTTAAAAGCGATCGCTAAAGAGTTCCGCTGCCCGGTCGTTGCCCTGTCACAGCTCAATAGAGCCCTCGAGCAAAGACCGAACAAGCGGCCGGTTAATTCAGATTTACGTGAATCTGGTGCGATCGAGCAAGACGCGGATGTGGTGATGTTCATTTATCGTGATGAGGTGTATCACGAAGATTCTCCCGACAAAGGGGTTGCGGAGATCATTATTGGCAAGCAGCGAAATGGCCCTATCGGCACGTGCCGGCTTGCTTTCCAGGGTGAATTTACCCGTTTTGAAAACCTTGCTCGCGATGACTACTCGGGTTACTAGCGTGCTCAAGCAGCCGCGATGCCGCTCGTTAGGGCCGAGCTATTGGGTCGACTAAAGTCGATGCAAACCACCCCGCTTCCTATTGATTTTGCTGCGCTCACCGAGCTGATGGGGGGTAATCATGACGGGGTTTGCTCGTTGCTGGAGATGTTTGTCAGCGAACTGTTAGCCGACTTAACTGCCAGTACTATCGCCATAGAGGCCAATGATCGAACCACTTTGCAGCAGATCGCACACCGATTAAAGGGCACCAGCGCTAACTTAACTGCGCTGATGCTGTCGGCTACTGCGAGTGAGTTAGAACAATCCTGTAAAGAAGCGGATGACCCGCAGCTGTTGGCGAGCCATCAGAAGATGATCGAGCAGGGAACGCGATTACGAGAGGCGATTGCGCATTGGCTCGATAGCGCTAGCCCGACTAATGAATCAGAGACCGATTTCTCTTCGTAGTTGTGCTAGCTGCGTTATTTGCTCCTCGGTGCTCGGTGGTTCGTCGTCAGGGGGCGCTATGCTGACCCGCTCAGGTCCCTTCAGTATTTCGCCTCGTGCCGCGCGACTGACCCAGCGTTCATAGTGTTCGCGAAATAGTGGCCAGGTTCGATGCTCTGCTTCGTTGGCTAAAAAAAACCAGCCACAGTCGCAGCCTGCGAGGTAAACAGCAGGGTGGCGCCAAGCTGCCCCTGCTTTCGGCGTGGGCGCGAGGCAGGCTTCCCGATAGGCGTCATAGGGCGACGGTAACCCCAGATCACTCATCCCATGTCGGCAGGCGTCGATCATGCGGTTGAGCGTCGGCAAATAGTCACTGGTTTCAATGGCATGTTGAGCAGCACGCAAGATGACTGCGGTGGGATAGGCGTCAAGCGCTTCAAGCCAAAGCCGTTTGACTTGCTTGACCTGCTCTGAATCAGACCACGCGGCGTAATATTGGTTGTGGTAGTTCAGTCGGAATAGCCCGAAGACCTGATTAATGGCCTCGATGCCTTGCGCGTCAGGCGTCTCTGATGCGTCAGTTGGCCCAGCTGGTGTCGGTGAGGTCGTCGTTGAGACTTCGGTCCTTTGAACGATGGCTTGCGCCAGCGCCGCCGCGTCCTTTTGCTCCGCCATTGGGATCTCCATAGTTCGCGCTCTGAGTTTGGCGCTTCACATGTTGCAGAAACTTGCTGTTCCAAGAAGTATGCACTTCGTTGCTGTCTAGCCAATACATCACAAATTCGGGCAGCAATGCCTTGGCATCTTGTTCTGAGATGCCGGCCAGCCCAAGGGTGTCATAGACCGCCACATCGGGTTGCCAGTGTCGTGGTATCCGGGTCGGCTCCGTGCTGTGGTGTATCTGGCTAGTATGGCGTAACCAGCGGCGGCGGACGTGTTCGACAAAGCGGGTATTGATTTCTTTTGGGGGCCCGCCCCGTTCTCGCCAATACAGCACAAATTCCCCTCTCACAGAGTCGGCAAATTCTGCATCAATGCCTGCCTGCTCGAGAATTTCGAAGGCATCTTCATTCGGCCGCCAGTCTTTACCAAATGGCGGTGGAGTGCTGATCTCAAATGCTGTGGTAAGCCCTTGCTGCGCTCGCCAGCGTGCGAGGGCATGTTGCCGAAATTGGGTGTCGATATCTCTGCCACTCTCTGAGGGCAGAAACTGTGCCGCGATGGCGTCGACAAAAGTGCGGGGGATCCCCTGGGTCATCACCAGTAGGTCAATCAGCCCATCACTGGGTTGCCAGCGGCGGCTATGAGCCTCGAGTGCAGCGCTGGGGTGATGGATCGGGGTGGTGGGCTCAGACTCAACGTGCCGTGAGGGCTCGGCTAAGGCCGTTGCCGACAGGATCAAGATCGCGGTGTCGTGATGTGCTGAGCGCGCGAGAATGCCCAGCGCCACTAATTTATCGCTCAGTTGAGTGATGTGGTCTATCGACCAGAAGGGCAGTGTTTGTTGGAGTTCTTGGAGGACGATCGTTGTCCAACCGTCGCGATCTGTCAGTTTGGTGCCCAGTGCTTGCAGTAAAATAGCCTCTTCTAGGCCAATGGTCTCGGCCAGCTCGGGCGAGAAAGTCAATTGGCGGTCGGGAATGAGGGAACCGGAAGGCATGGTGATCGGGCGCAAACCAAATGGTCTGATAGGATACCGGCTTAGCTCGATCAATACAGCCTTTAGGATCAGTTTCTCAGGAGTTTCGCGTGGCCAAGGCAAAAACAGCATTTGTCTGCAACGATTGTGGGGCAGATTTTCCCAAGTGGCAGGGTCAATGTGGGGAATGCCAAGCATGGAATACGCTGACTGAATTTCGCTTGAGTGCGCCGGCTGCTAAAAAAGGATCGAGCGGTCGGGCAGCGACGCGCGGCGGTTTTGCGGGCAGTTTGGCGGCGGTTAAGCGGCTAGAGGACGTTTCCATTGTCGACCTACCGCGGTTGGCATCCGGGTTCGACGAATTTGATCGGGTTTTAGGCGGCGGGTTTGTCCCGGGCGCCAGCATTCTCATAGGGGGGCACCCTGGCGCAGGTAAAAGCACGCTCCTGTTGCAAACACTGTGTCGATTGGCGTCGTCGCATTCGGCGCTCTACGTCACCGGTGAAGAGTCACCAGAGCAAATTGCGCTGCGGGCTAATCGCCTTCAGCTACCCACAGATCAACTGCAATTGATGGCAGAGACAGATGTCGATGCCATTTTGGCCTCTGCAGAATCCCTACAACCGAAAATCCTTGTCGTTGACTCCATTCAAGTGGTGCATAGCGACACGCTGACCTCGGCGCCCGGGAGCGTCTCCCAGGTGCGAGACTGCGCCTCGCAGTTGACGCGCTATGCCAAACAAACAGGGACGGTGCTGATTTTAGTGGGCCACGTGACGAAGGATGGCAGCTTGGCGGGACCCAAAGTACTGGAGCACATGATTGATTGCTCGATTCTGCTTGAGGGTGATCACGACACACGTTATCGAACGTTGCGCGGTCAAAAAAATCGCTTTGGCGCGGTCAATGAGCTGGGCATTTTTGCCATGACCGATACGGGTATGCGCGAGGTGACCAACCCCTCGGCTATTTTTCTCGATCGCTCAGAACACATTGCACCGGGCACGACGGTTGTCGTCGTGTGGGAAGGCACTCGACCCTTGCTGGTGGAGATTCAAGCGCTGGTTGATGACAGCTCGCTGGGTAATCCGCGGCGCGTCACGGTCGGATTCGAACAGAATCGATTAGCGATGCTGCTGGCGGTACTGCACCGCCATGGCGGCATTCAGGTGGGTGATCAGGATGTGTTCGCAAATGTGGTGGGAGGGGTGAGAGTGATGGAAACCTCGGCTGACTTAGCGTTATTGCTTGCAGTGGTGTCGAGCCTTCGCGATCGACCGCTGCCTCAAGACTGGGTGGTGTTTGGAGAGGTAGGCTTGTCTGGTGAGATTCGTCCCGTGGCCAGTGGTCAGGAGCGCTTGGCTGAGGCAGCGAAGCATGGTTTTAAACGCGCCATAGTGCCGAAGGGCAATGCGCCTAAAAAACCGATTCCCAACCTTGAAGTGGTGCCGGTATCGCGGTTGTCTGAAGCCCTAGAGGCTTGCTCCTAAGGGTAAGCTCCTAAGGGTAAGCTCGGCCTGTCGTCATCGTCATCGACAGACGCTCACCCCATACTTGTTATCAAGGGGCTACTTGAGTCGACGGTGCTTCACCCGGCTGGGTACTGCTGCATCCGCTCCTTGGCGTTGCCGACGATCGACCTCGTAGTCCGTGTAATTGCCCTCGTGGAACACCACACTGCCGTCATCCTCGTAAGCCAAAATGTGTGTTGCGATCCGATCCAAAAACCACCGATCGTGGGAGATGACCAGCGCGGAACCCGGAAAGGCCAGCAGCGCCTCCTCGAGCGCTCGGAGGGTTTCGACATCCAGATCGTTAGTCGGTTCATCGAGGAGCAATACGTTGGCACCTTGCTTTAATAATTTGGCCAAATGCAGGCGGTTGCGCTCTCCACCAGAGAGGTCCTTCACAAATTTTTGCTGATCGGAGCCTTTAAAGTTAAAACGGCCCACGTAGGAACGCGATGCGACCTCATAGCTGCCGATCCGGATGATATCGAGGCCATCTGAGACTTCTTCCCAAACCGTTTTGCTACCGTCCAAGTCATCACGGGATTGGTCGACGTAGCCGAGTTCCACGGTATCTCCAACCACAACGCTGCCGCCGTCAGGCGTCTCTAAGTCCATCAGTATGCGAAATAGGGTCGACTTGCCCATGCCATTGGCGCCGATAATGCCCACGATGCTGCCTTTGGGAACAACGAAGTTGACCTCGTCAAATAACAGCCGGTCACCAAATGTTTTTCGTAGACCCGCGACTTCGATGACCTTGTCGCCCAGCCGGGCGCCAGGCGGGATATAGATTTCGTTGGTCTCGTTGCGGCTCTGAAATTCCTGTGAGTTCAACTCATCAAAGCGCTGCAATCTAGCCTTGTTTTTCGCTTGGCGCCCCTTCGGATTAGACCTGACCCACTCCAATTCTGCCTTGATGGCCTTTTGGTGGGAGGCCTCTTGACGCTGCTCCTGTTCGAGCCGTTTTTCCTTGGCCTCTAACCAGACCGAGTAATTGCCCTCATAGGGGATGCCCCGACCTCGATCTAGCTCTAGGATCCAACCCGCGGCATTATCGAGAAAATAGCGGTCGTGGGTAATGGCGACGACGGTGCCGCTGAAGTCTTCTAAAAAGTGCTCAAGCCATGCGACGGATTCGGCATCAAGGTGGTTGGTCGGCTCGTCGAGCAGTAGCATGTCGGGCTCGGATAGCAGTAGCCGGGCTAGCGCCACGCGTCGTTGTTCCCCGCCAGACAATGTGCCGACATCCGCATCCCATGGCGGCAAACGTAGCGCGTTAGCCGCGATGTCGAGACGGGTTTCTAGGTTATGCGCATCCTTTGCTTGAATGATGTCCTCCAATTTGGCCTGCTCTTTGGCCAGCGCATCAAAGTCGGCATCGGGTTCGGCGTAATCGGCATAGATCTTCTCAAGACCCGCCAGAGCATCAATCGCCTCCTGCAGCCCTTCTTCGACATTGCCGCGGACATCTTTTTCAGGATTCAGCTGCGGCTCTTGCGGCAGGTAGCCAATCTTGATGTCCGCTTGTGCCCGCGCCTCACCGAGAATGTCAGTATCAATCCCCGCCATTATTTTCAGCAGGGTTGATTTACCAGACCCGTTAAGGCCCAGCACCCCAATTTTGGCGCCAGGGAAAAAAGACAGGGAAATATCTTTGAGGATTTCTTTTTTGGGTGGGACGATTTTCCCCACTCGGTTCATGGTGTAAACGTATTGCGCCACGACTTGGCTCCATCGGTTGAGCGAATGATTTTGGCGGCACAGTGTCTGCCGCCTGGGTTTTACGACTACCAGGGTGGGGAGTGTACTGAATCAATCGGTAATCTGCTCGCCTAGGTTGTCGGCATAACGCCTAAATAGCGCGGCGATTTACCAGCGCGCAGCGACAACAGCGCCTGGACCAAAACGACAAGCGGGCTTTATGGGCGCAACGCGCTGACAGTGCGTCGCGTGCATTGCTCAGTCAGACGACTGTACTGAGCGGCCCCGGCCAATGGCGTAGTACTCGATCTCTAGTGCCGCCATATACTGGGGGTCGTAGAGGTTTCGGCCATCGAAAATAAGGGCAGAGGTGAGTCGTTGCTTGATGCCCTCAAAGTCAGGCGACCGGAATGACTTCCATTCGGTGCAAATGGCGAGACAATCGGCGCCATCGAGTGCCGCTTCTTTGCTCTCTGCATAGCGCAGGTCGTCACGTTCATCATAGATCGTCCGGCAGTTGTCCATGGCTTCTGGATCAAAAGCCACGACTCGGCCACCTGCCGCCCAGATCGCCTCCATTAAAACGCGGCTGGGTGCCTCACGCATATCATCGGTGTTGGGCTTGAAAGCGAGTCCCCATACTGCCACGGTTCGGCCGGTGAGATCTGGGCCCAGTCGCGAGAGGATGCGGTCAGACAATTTTTGCTTTTGGCGTTCGTTAGTGGTGTGAACGGCAGATAACAGTTGCGCGCCAGTGCCGCGTTCTTTGGCTAGGTGATCCAGTGCGCGGACGTCTTTGGGAAAGCAAGAGCCGCCATAGCCGATACCGGGATAGATAAATTGAAAACCAATTCTGGAATCAGAGCCCATGCCTTGCCGGACGGATTCGATGTCAGCCCCCACAGCCTCGGCGATGTTAGCTATTTCGTTAATGAAGCTGATTTTGGTCGCCAGCATTGCGTTGGAGGCATACTTCGTCAGTTCCGCACTGCGCGGATCCATAAACATCATTTTGTCGTGGTTGCGGTTAAAGGATTCATATAGCCGACGGAATTCAGCCACGGTTTCCTCAGAGCGCGCTCCGACAATAATGCGGTCTGGCTTCAACGCGTCTGCCAATGCAGAACCCTCTTTTAGGAACTCTGGGTTAGAGCAGACTTCAAAGGGAATGCTGATTTGCCGAGCGGCGAGTCCGTCGGCAATGCAGCGGTGAACCTGATCGGCCGTGCCCACGGGGACCGTGGATTTATTGACAATGACTTTGCGGCTCGTCATGTGTTTGGCAATATCTGTGGCAACGGCGATGACCGCCTGCAGGTCAGCACTGCCATCGGGTAACGAGGGCGTCCCGACGCACACAAACAAATAGTCGCTGTTCTCGACGGCATCTTGGCTATTAGTGGTGAAGCGAAGCCGCTGCTGAGTGAGGCCCGCTTGCAGTAATCCACTGAGCCCAGGCTCAAAAAAGGGAATATCGTCGTTCTGAATACGGGCGATTCTGTCGCGATCGATGTCCATGCAGATCACATCGTGACCCACCTCAGAGAATACGGCTGCCTGCACTAGGCCAACATAACCACTGCCAAAGATACTGATGCGCACAATATTGCCCCTCGGGACGCCTCAAATTGCGTATTGCCGCAGACATGGGTATTTGTGAGTGCTTTCCCCACAAAATCCTGACGCCTGCGCCGTGTTCCGCTAACATTCTACTTTATCGCGCCAGAATGGGAGCAAGTCTGCTCCCACCTAACCTGTAGGATCACATTATGAATCAAGCCGCTACTCAGTTGTCGCAGTATCTTGATCGCGACGCACAGACCATCGAAGCCTTTGACGCCGAGCTCTGGTCAGCGATGCACGCCGAGACAGTGCGTCAGGAAGAGCATATCGAACTCATCGCGTCAGAGAATTACTGCAGCCCGCGTGTGCTGGAGGCGCAGGGCTCTGTATTGACGAACAAGTATGCAGAAGGTTATCCGGGCAAGCGATATTACGGCGGCTGTGAGTTTGTTGATCAGGCGGAGACGCTGGCCATCGAGCGCGCAAAAGCCTTGTTCGGCGCTGACTTTGCCAATGTTCAGCCGCACTCTGGTTCCAGCGCCAACATTGCGGTTTTTCAAGCACTGCTCAAGCCCGGTGACACGGTATTAGGCATGAGTCTTGCGGACGGAGGGCATTTAACCCACGGCGCGTCGGTTAATTTTTCGGGCAAGATTTATAACGCTGTTCAGTACGGCATTGACCAGCACACAGGCTTGATTGACTACGACGTTGTACGCAATCTGGCGCGCACCCACCAACCAAAACTCATTATTGGTGGGTTTTCGGCTTATAGCCGGACCCTAGATTGGTCGATTTTCCGGGAGATTGCTGACGAGGTCGGTGCTTATCTGCTCGTCGACATGGCACACGTCGCCGGACTGGTCGCTGCGGGCGTTTATCCCAGTCCTATCCCGCATGCCGATGTCGTGACCACCACTACCCACAAGACCTTGCGTGGTCCGCGCTCGGGCCTGATTTTGGCGCGTCGTAACGAGGCGCTCGAGAAGCAGTTTAATTCGGCCATTTTTCCCGGTGCTCAGGGCGGGCCATTAATGCACGTGATTGCAGCCAAGGCGGTCGCTTTTAAAGAGGCGATGGCGCCTGAATTCATCGATTACCAAAAGCAGGTCATCGCTAATGCTCAGGCGATGGCGGCCACTTTTATTGAGAGGGGCCACAAAATTGTGTCGGGTGGCACGGATAATCATTTGATGCTGCTTGATTTGATTGGCAAGGATTACACCGGTAAG
>Ga0209137_1002465_pt1 | contig 16275 bp, 17 predicted proteins | sample SaaInl5LU_22_DNA_FD_184642 | JGI IMG/M metagenome (GOLD analysis project Ga0209137, IMG submission 184642) | Marine microbial communities from expanding oxygen minimum zones in the Saanich Inlet - ESP_105LU_22_DNA (SPAdes) (version 2) | ecosystem: Environmental > Aquatic > Marine > Intertidal... | reverse complement strand
CCTTGAGCTTTGGGCCCACCTACTCGATGTATCCAAACATTGCCCGGATAACCCTGACTGACTACGTTGAGGCCCAGCGACCGGAGGGGTATGAACTAACTCCAGAGTTCGTGGCTGAGGCAATTTCTGAGCACAAACCAGACATCGTTTTGATCTGTGCGCCAAATAACCCAACTGGGACTGCGGTGTCACTTGAAACCGTGCGGGTAGCCTATGGGGCTTTCGAGGGAATGCTTCTTGTAGACGAGGCCTACGCCGAGTTTTCGCAGGGACCGAGCTCACTTGAACTGCTTGCCACCATGGAGCGCCTAGTGGTGTCCAGGACGATGAGTAAGGCCTTCGCATTTGCTGGGGCGAGGGTTGGCTACATGGCCGCGTCAGAGGCGGTTGTTGACGCGATGAGGATTGTCAGGCTGCCCTATCACCTGTCAGCTCTGACGCAGGCTGCGGCTCTTGCTGCCCTAGAGCACAGCGCCCTCATGCTCGCAAACGTTGAGAAGATTAAGGTCCAGCGGGATCGAATTATTAGTGCTTGCAGGCAGTGGGGGCTCAAACCATACGACTCCGATGCAAACTTTGTTTTGGTCGCGGGCTTCTCTGACCCCAATGCTGTATTCGAAGATTTGTTGGCTAAGGGGGTTTTAGTCCGAAACGTAGGAATCCCCGGAACCCTCCGGATTACCGCTGGCACAGAGGCCGAAACCACAAAACTTCTTGCTGAGATTGCGCTTTTGCTTGACTAGACTTGGGGTTCAATCCCAAGTTGAAGGTGCTAAAGATGACTCGCATTGCCAAAGTGAGCCGCAAGACCTCTGAGTCTGCGGTTGAGCTTGAGCTGAACCTGGACGGTTCAGGCGTTTCCGAAATCGAGACTACGGTTCCTTTTTTCAACCACCTTCTAACTGCCTTTTCCAAGCACTCCCTGATTGACCTGAAGGTCAAGGCAAAGGGCGACACGGATATTGACATCCACCACACGGTCGAAGATGTCGCAATTGTTTTGGGTCAGGCCCTCAAAGAGGCGCTCGGTGACAAGGCTGGTATTTCGAGATATGGGGATGCTGCTGTCCCTCTTGATGAGGCTCTAGCCCAAGCGGTGGTAGATATTTCTGGTAGGCCGTATTTGGTGCACGAAGGAGAACCGGCAGGCTTTGAGTATCACCTGATTGGTGGTCACTTCACCGGTTCCATGGTTCGCCACGTCTTTGAGGCCATTGCCCACAACGCCGGTATGACGCTTCACGTTTCGCTGCTTGGTGGCCGTGATGCACACCACATCGCAGAGGCCCAGTTCAAGGCTTTTGCCAGGGCGCTAAGGGCTGCGGTTGAGCCTGATCCTCGGGTGCAGGGAGTTCCCTCGACGAAGGGAAGCCTGTGACCAAAAAGGTCACGGTCTTAGATTACGGTTCCGGCAACATCCACTCTGCTGTTCGCGCCCTGGCCGAGGCAGGTGCCGAGGTGTCCCTCACCTCTGACCCAAAGGACCTAATTGAGTCTGATGGCATGGTGATCCCCGGTGTGGGTGCTTATGCGGCAGTAATGCGAAAACTCGCAGGGGTTTCTGCGGCCTCAATTGTTGACAAGAGGCTCGCAGCCTCCAGGCCCGTGCTGGGGATCTGTGTTGGGATGCAGGTGATGTTTTCTTCAGGGTTGGAGCACGGGGAAGAAACCCCAGGTCTTGGTCAGTGGCCAGGAGAGGTCTCAAAGTTGAAAGCTGAGACTCTTCCTCACATCGGCTGGACAGCAGTTGAGCCAGACGCAGGCTCGGAATTGTTCAAGGGCATTGAGGGTGAGAGGTTTTACTTCGTGCACTCCTACGCTGCAAAAAAGTGGGAGCTTGATGTGCAAGCGCCTTTCATCCCGCCAAAGCTGACTTGGGCAGAACACGGCGAGAGGTTCCTAGCTGCAGTTGAGAATGGACCACTGAGTGCAACTCAGTTTCACCCAGAGAAGTCTGGTCAGGCTGGCCTGCAGCTTTTGAGAAACTGGACAAAGACCCTCTAGGAGTAGTGGATGCATTTAGAACTGTTACCGGCTGTTGATGTTGCCTCAGGCAAAGCGGTTCGACTAACCCAGGGTGAGGCGGGTAGCGAGGAAGACTTTGGCCACCCGCTCGATGCAGCAATGGATTGGATTAGCGCAGGCGCTGAGTGGATTCACCTGGTTGACCTAGATGCGGCCTTTGGCAGGGGCAGCAACAAAGAGGTAATTGCCGAGGTAATTGCCAGCGCTGGGGAGACAAAGATCGAGCTCTCTGGCGGCATCCGCGATTCTCAGTCGCTGGAGGCAGCTCTAGAACTTGGTGCTACAAGAGTCAACCTCGGCACCGCTGCCCTGGAGGATCCCGAGTGGACTGCAGGAGTGATAGCAAATTACGGGGACAAGATTGCGGTTGGGCTCGATGTTCGAGGCACCACACTCGCTGCCAGGGGTTGGACCAAAGAGGGTGGGGACTTGTTTGAGGTTCTAAAGAGACTGGAAGAGGCTGGCTGTGCTCGTTATGTGGTGACCGACGTCACCAAGGACGGAACCCTGAGGGGTCCGAACCTGGAACTTCTCAAGACGGTTATGGAGAAGACAGCCAAGCCGGTTGTGGCATCAGGCGGTATTTCATCGCTTGAGGACATTGCCAATTTGGCTGCACTTGTTCCCCTGGGTCTTGAGGGCGCCATCCTTGGAAAGTCGCTATACGCCGGTCGCTTCACCTTGGAAGAGGCCCTTGAGGTTGCGGGCAGGGCTTGAGCGACAAATACAGCGACTCGGCTGGCGTTCCATGGGAAGGACGCTCTTTTGAGGAGAACGCCTTCGCAGATGACGACGGTAAGACTCCCAAAGCCCTTGGGGCGGCGCTCGCGGATCAGCCCATTGACAAGTCGGCCATAGTTGCCGCCCTCACTGATTCCAGGCTGCTTATCCCTCTGATCGCCACTCTCGGTGAATCCGAACAGGGGCCTCATGGCCAGCTGGTGGACAAGAGTGCGGAGCTTGCAATTGTTGCCGTCGCTACCCCCGATAAGCAGACTGCAATACCTGTTTTTAGTTCGGTTGCGGACATGGCAAAGTGGAAAAGCGATGCCAGGCCGGTGCCAGCATCCGCTCAGCGGGTCGCACTGGCGGCTGCAAGTGAGGGGCACTCGAGGATAATTCTGAATCCTGCAACTGACGCCGTTGCACTCAGAACCCCCGCTCTAGAGGCCATAGCAAAGCGCGAACAGTGGTTTCCTCCCCACAAAGACCCCTGGGTTCTTAGCTGGTGTGAAGAGGTGGCCATGAGGCATCCGCTGATTTCGACCATCGACCTCTTTGATGGAGACCCAAAGCTCGATCTTTCGCATGCGGAGCTACTGATTCAGCTGGGCATGCGCCCCAGTGTTAGCCCAGACAAACTCAAGGAGCTGCTGACTTCTTTTACTGATGAGCTCAGGAGTGAGGAGTTCAACCGAAGGGTTGACTCAATTGGCTACCGGCTGGTGGTCGCTTAGCTAACCGGTCCGGTGTATTTCTCGCCTGGGCCTTTACCGGGCTCATCAGGCATTGCCGAGGCCTCACGGAAGGCGAGCTGAAGAGAACGAAGACCGTCGCGAAGAGGTCTTGCGTGGTGGTCACCGATTTCAGGAGCGGCAGCAGTTACCAGTCCAGCCAGAGCGGTTATCAACTTGCGGGCCTCGTCTAGGTCGGCAGGTGCATCCTCCGCAAGACCCGTCTGCACCGCAGCAGCGCTCATTAGGTGAACCGCTGCGGTATTTATAATTTCGACGGCTGGAACCTCGGCAATATCTCTTGCTGCACCCTCGTCCAATTTGCCTCTTCTCTGTTGGCTTTTACTCTGCTAGAGTATTGCAGGCTCTGGGCTAAGGCTCAGTGAAGAAGTGGATTGCGATCCCACCTACCAACCGCATCAAAAGGTTGTTTGGGTAAGAGAGTTTATTTATTTCTGCATGCCGCATGGCGAGCTAAAACAATTGGCAACGAGGAGCAGTTATTAGCGATCCGCGCATTAATGAGCGTATTCGGGTCTCTGAGGTTCGACTAGTCGGACCAACCGGAGAACAGGTTGGTGTAGTACCAATCGAGCGGGCATTGAAGATGGCACAGGATGCAGACCTAGATCTAGTCGAGGTTTCACCCGGTTCCAACCCACCTGTCTGCAAGGTCATGGACTACGGCAAGTTCAAATACGAAGCGGCTCAGAAGGTGCGAGAGGCTCGCAAGAACCAGGTCAACACAATCTTGAAGACGGTTCGCTTCGGTCTAAAGATCGACGATCATGACTACAACACCAAGGTTGGTCAGGTTCGCAAGTTCCTCAAGGCTGGCGACAAGGTGAAGGTGATGGTTGTCTTCCGAGGCCGCGAGCAGTCCAGGCCCGAAATGGGCGTGAAGCTGCTGCAGCGACTCAGCGAGGAAGTAACCGAGTTCGGAACCGTGGAGTCGACCCCATCAATCGATGGCCGCAACATGGTCATGGTTATTGGGCCACTAAAGAACAAGGCCGAGGCAAGAGCCGAGGCGAAGCGAGTTCAAACCAAGGACTCGTCTCAGACGAGCGAAGAAAACTAAGAGGAGAGATTATGCCGAAGATGAAGACCCACTCGGGTGCCAAGAAGCGCTTCCGCTTCACCGGTAGCGGCAAGCTCATGAAGCAGCAGATCAACATGCGTCACAACCTGGAGCACAAGAGCTCCCGCAGGACGCGTCGTCTGAACCAAGACCAGGTGGTATCGCCTGCAGATTTCAAAAAGCTTAAGAAGCAACTAGGCCGCTAGGCGAAGGAGAGTAAGAACATGGCAAGAGTAAAAAACGCCGTCAACTCACACAAAAAGCGTCGAGTTGCACTAGAAAGAGCACACGGTTACCGCGGACAGCGCTCAAGGCTTTACCGCATGGCAAAGCAGCAGTTGCTGCACTCGTTTGTCTATGCATACAACGACCGTCGTAAGCGCAAGGGTGACTTCCGCAGGTTGTGGATCAGCAGAATCAACGCTGCTGCTCGCCTAAACGGCATGACCTACAACCGCCTAATCCAGGGCTTGAACCTGGCGGGTATCGAGGTTGACCGTCGCATCCTGGCCGACATGGCAGTAAACGACCCAGGCGCTTTTGCAACATTGGTTGCAAGCGCTAAGGCAGCACTGCCAAAGGACGTAAACGCTCCAAAGGTTAGCTAGTGGCGCTTGACCCAGGTTCTGCCCGGGTCAAGGAAATTGCGCGACTTTCACAAAAAGATGCCCGGTATGAAACCGGGCTCTTTTTGCTTGAGGGCCCTCAAGGGCTCAAGGAGCTAGCGCAGTATCCCGAACTCGCTCAGGAGATATTTGTTACCGAGAGTGCCCAAGAGCGCTACTCGGCTGAGATATCCACGCTTGAAAAGGCCGGCGTCGCTGTGGAGCAGGTTTCCACGCGGGTCATGGAAAAGATTGCCGACACCAAAACCCCACAGGGCATTGTCAGTGTTGTTCATCACGTTGATGTTGAGTTTTCGGAGATCGTGGAAACGAGTCCAAAGATAGTTGTGCTGCTCGATCGCATTCAGGACCCGGGTAATGCCGGCACGATTATCCGTGCGGCAGATGCAGCCGGAGCGGATGCCGTTGTCTTTTCAACCGGGTCCGTTGACCCCTATAACTCAAAGGTGGTTCGCTCGACCGCAGGCAGCTTGCTGAATGTGCCAATTAGTGTCGGTGTCGACATGCAGGAAGCCGTAATCGAGCTGCAGTCCAAGGGTATTCAGGTGTTATCAACCAGTGCCAAGGGTGAGTCGCTGCCTGAGCTGCCCCAGGGAACGCTGGCTACTGCCTCGGCGTGGATCTTTGGCAACGAGGCCGGGGGAGTCGGCGCTGAGCTTGCCGCCTTGGCGGATAAGACGGTCTCAATTCCGATTTATGGCTCTGCAGAGTCGCTGAATCTCGCTACTGCGGCTTCCATTTGCCTGTATTTCACTGCGTTCGCTCAGCGGGCCAATCACTAAACTTGTGCAGGTGTCCGAGCTAACCCAATCCGAGGTAACCAAGGCGCTCAAGAGCTCCTTGGATGCTCTGAGCGCTATTGCAACAGCGGAGGAGCTGAGGCAATCTAAGGCCCAGCTGGTAGGGGACGCAGCTCCGCTCACCAAACTCAATGCGCTAATCAAGTCGCTGCCGGGTGATAAGAAGGCCGAGGCCGGCAAGATGATGGGCGAGGCAAAGGCTGAGCTCATGGCCGCTTTTGAGGCAAAGGCTGCAGAGCTCGAGAAGATAGCCAGGGCGCAACGCCTTGAGGCTGAGAAGGTCGACATCACGGCCGCTGCCAATTACATCCAGCGTGGAGCTAGGCACCCGCTATCGCTTTTGATGGACCAGATCAGTGACGTTTTTGTTGGCATGGGTTGGGAAATCGCCGATGGTCCAGAACTTGAAAACGAGTGGTTCAATTTCGATGCTCTGAACTTCCACCCGGATCACCCGGCCAGGGCCATGCAGGACACCTTCTTTGTTTCTCCTGTTGAGAATCACTTGCTTCTCAGGACTCACACCTCCCCGGTTCAAATCCGCTCGCTTCTCGAGCGGGAGCTCCCGGTTTATGTGCTTTGCCCTGGCAGGGTCTTCCGCACGGACGAACTTGATGCGACTCACACTCCCGTCTTCCATCAGGTTGAAGGTCTAGCCGTAGATAAGGGTCTTACGATGGCCGATCTGCGAGGAACGCTGGAGCATTTTGCGCGGGTGATGTTTGGACCCGAGGCCAAGATCAGGCTTCGCCCCAGCTACTTCCCCTTCACTGAACCCAGCGCAGAGCTAGATGTCTGGCATCCAGGAGCAAAGGGCGGGCCGAGGTGGGTCGAGTGGGGCGGCTGCGGCATGGTCAACCCTAATGTTCTGCTTGCAGCGGGCATTGACCCAGAGGTCTATTCGGGATTTGCCTTCGGAATGGGTATCGAGAGAACCCTGATGTTTAGAAATGGCGTCTTGGACATGCACGACATGGTCGAGGCCGATGTTAGGTTCTCAAGGCAGTTCGGGCAGGTGATCTAGTGAAGGTCCCGCTTAGTTGGCTCGCTGAATACGTTGAACTTCCCAAGGACGCTACTCCGCACGATGTCATGGAGCAGCTGGTCCGCGTTGGCCTAGAAGAAGAATCCGCTATCGGTGGAGAGATCACTGGGCCAGTCGTTGTTGGCAAGGTGCTCGAATTTGTCGAGGAAGAGCAGTCAAATGGCAAGACCATTAGGTGGTGCCAGGTTCAGGTAGGTCCAAAGCCGGAGGATGTCCGAGGCATAGTCTGCGGCGCGAGAAACTTTGAGGTTGGCGACAAGGTGGTTGTAACGCTGCCAGGGGCGGTATTGCCTGGTGGCTTTGAGATCGCTGCCCGAAAGACCTATGGGCACATCTCCGACGGCATGATCGCATCAGCCAAGGAGCTCAGTCTCAGCAATGACCACGACGGAATCCTGCGGCTAGTAACCCTGGGACTTGATCCTGAGCGGGGAAGCGATGCGTTGGAGCTGCTAGGTCTCAATGAAGCCGCGGCTGAAGTCAATGTGACTCCCGACAGGGGCTATTGCTTCTCAATCCGCGGAATTGCCAGAGAGTACTCGCACGCAACCAAGGCTAAGTTCACCGACCCTGCATCGCAGGTTACACCTGCGAAGGTCTCCGGCTTTGATCTCAAGGTGGCCGACAGCGCCCCAATTCATGGCACCGCTGGCTGCTCAAACTTCTTGCTGGTGGGGGTTGAAGGAATCGATGCCACCTCGCCCACTCCGTCCTGGATGGCAAATCGACTGAAGCTTGCGGGCATGCGATCAATTTCGATAGCCGTCGACATCACGAACTACGTGATGCTTGAGATGGGCCAGCCCCTTCACGCCTACGACCTCGACAGGCTGACCGGTGGCATTGAGGTTCGTAGGGCCAAAAAGGGCGAGAAGATAACCACCCTTGACGATAGAGAGCGCATCCTGCACGAAGAGGACCTCTTGATCACAGATGAGAGTGGACCTATCGGCATCGCCGGTGTCATGGGAGGCGCGAGCACTGAAGTCAGCGACGCCACAACAAAGATCCTGCTTGAGGCCGCGATCTTTGATCCGATCTCGATCGCGCGCTCGGCACGCAGGCACAAACTGCCATCTGAGGCATCGCGAAGGTTTGAGCGCGGAGTAGACCACAAAGTTTCCGCCTACGCTGCCGCTAGGGCCGCGCAGCTATTGATTGAGCTTGCCGGTGGCAAGCTCTCAGGACTTGGCGCAGAGCACGTCACCGAGTCGGCTGCTGTAAAGATTTCCATGGACGCAAGCTTTCCTTCGGCTCTCGTCGGCTATGAATACGAGGAAAAGGAAGTCGTCGCGGCTCTGGAGATGATTGGCTGCAAGGTCTCAGGCAAGGGGTCTTTAGCGGTTGAGGTTCCTTCTTGGCGGCCAGATCTCAGGCACAAAACTGATCTAGCCGAAGAGGTTGCAAGGCTTGTGGGGTATGACAAGATTCCTGCCACCATTCCAGTCGCACCTCCCGGCAGAGGACTCACCCGCAAGCAGCAGCTGCGCAGAAAAGTTCTGGGCACGCTCGTTGGTGGCGGATTTGTTGAGGTCCTCAACTACCCGTTCTACTCTCCAGAGCAGAATTCTTGGTTTAGCTCTAGTAAAGCAATAGAACTTGAAAACCCGATCCAGAGCGAGGCGGGACAGCTTCGCAAGGAGCTGCTGCCAGGGCTATTGCAGGCAGCATCAAGGAATGTCTCCAGAGCAAATAGCAATCTCGCGATTATTGAGGAAGGTTCCGTTTTCATGTCTGGCGGAACCGCGGTTACTTCGCTGCCGGTGGGCAATGAGCGACCAAGTGACAAGGTTTTGGCGAGCCTGAACGCCTCGATTCCGTCGCAGCCGAGGAAGCTTGCGGGTGTGGTCCTAGGCGACTGGGTTCCGCAGCAGCCAGGTCAAGCCTCCATAGAAGCTGGCTACCAGCAAGCCATCTCGGCTCTGTTTTCTGCCCTAGGCAGCATTGGAGTTGAGGCAGGTCTTAGCCAGGTTGAGGTTATGGGCCTTCACCCGGGCAGGGGCGCCAAGGTTAGTGTTTCGGGCAAAGAGGTCGGCATTGCCGGTGAGCTGCACCCCGACATCGCTGATGAGCTTCACCTTCCAGGGAGGGTAGGGGTCTTCGAGGTTGATCTGAGCGCAATCTACGACCTGTCACCAGAGCTAATTACCGCATCCGAGATAGGCGTTATGCCAGCTGCCACCCAAGATCTTTCGCTGGTTGTCGGGCTCGATGTTTCGGCAGCTGATCTGGTGGAGACAATTGAAGAGGGTGCCGGTGAGCTCCTTGAGAGCATCTCGCTGGTTGATGACTGGCGCTCGGAGACTCTCGGCCAGAAAAAGTCACTCACCTTCTCTATGGTCTTTCGAGCCAAGGACAAGACACTGACTGCAGCCGAGGCCACCGCTGCCAAGGAGGTAGCTGTTCAGCTGGCCGCCGAGCGGCATGGAGCGGAGCTGCGCGCATGACGATACAGGTTGCGGTCGCGGGAGCCAGTGGTTACGCCGGCGGGGAGCTGCTTCGGCTAATCTCCGCTCACCCAATGCTCGACCTGGGCAACGTCACGGCTTTTTCAAACGCGGGGGAGACCCTGGGCAAGATTCAGCCGCACTTAGGTGAGTTTGCGGACCGCGTCCTGCTTGAGACGTCTGCTGAAAACCTGATGGGCCACGAGGTGGTCTTCTTAGCACTTCCTCACGGGCAGAGCGCGGCAATTGCAAATCAACTTCCTGAGCACATGCTGGTGATTGATTGCGGAGCGGACTTTAGGCTTCACGACCCCTCCGCATGGCGTGACTATTACGGCAGCGAGCATGCGGGAACCTGGCCCTACGGACTTCCCGAGATGGTCACCGCGGATGGCGGGAAGCTGCGCGGGAGACTGCGTGAGCAGCGCAGGATCGCAGTCCCTGGATGCAATGTCACGGCGGTCACTCTTGCCTTGGCGCCCGCGGCGACTGCGGATCTGATTCAAGTCGAAGACATGGTTGCGACCCTCGCGGTTGGCACATCGGGAGCTGGCAGGGCGGCAAAGCCGGACCTGCTCGCTACCGAGGTGATGGGATCGGCGAGGGCCTACTCCGTGGCCGGGTCACATCGCCATATCCCTGAGATGCTTCAGAATCTTGCGATTGCATCGGGTAAGCGCGGATCGATTTCCTTCACACCAATCCTGGTTCCGATGACACGGGGCATCTTTGCTTCCGTGGCTGCAAAGCCGGGCAGCCGATTCTCTATGGAATACATTCGCGAGGTTTATCAGGATGCCTACGGCGACGAAGAGTTTGTGAAGTTGTTGGCTCCGGGAGAGGTTCCACAAACCGGAGCTGTGCTGGGCTCGAACATGGCCCACGTCGCAATCGAATATGACGAGCGTGCCGGTCGGGTTTTGTTTATGTGTGCAATTGACAATTTAGTTAAGGGCACCGCAGGTGCTGCCATTCAGAGCATGAACATAGCCCTGGGACTCACCGAGCAGACTGGGTTGACAACCGTTGGGGTAGCTCCTTGAGCGTCAGCTTTCCAGAAGGTTTCAGGGCAGCGGGAGTTGCATCGGGGCTGAAGGCAAGTGGCAACAAAGACTTGGCGCTAGTTGTCAATGACGGTCCCAAGCACGCTGCGGCAGCTGTCTTTACCTCGAACCGCTGCAAAGCGAACCCAATTCTTTGGTCTCAAGAGGTAATCAAGTCAGGTCTTGCCCGAGCAATCATTCTCAACTCCGGCAGCGCGAATTGCTATACCGGACCCCAGGGGTTTCAAACTACTCATGCCACCGCCGAGAAGGTTGGGGAGCTCCTAGGTACTGGAGCGGCAGAAATTCTCGTTTGCTCCACTGGGCTCATCGGGGAGCAGCTCGACAGAGACAAGCTCTTGTCGGGAGCGCAAGAGGCGTTTTCGACTCTCGATTCTGGTGGTGGTGCAAGCGCGGCCGAGGCGATCATGACTACCGACACCGTTCCGAAGCTTGCAACTCGGCAGGGCTCAGGGTATCGACTTGGCGGTATGGCAAAGGGTGCTGGCATGCTCGCCCCTGCGCTAGCGACCATGCTCGTTGTGATCACCACCGATGCTGATCTTGATCCTCAAGAACTAGATACTGCGCTGCGGGAGGCTACGCGCCTCAGTTTTGACCGGTTGGACTCCGATGGTGCGATGTCGACCAATGACCAGGTAACGCTAATGGCCTCTGGTGCATCAGGAGTGAAGCCTGAGCCAGCTGAGTTTCAAGAGCTGTTGACAGCGATATGTCAGGAGCTGGCACTCAAACTTCTCGATGATGCCGAGGGTGCAAGTCACAACATCCACATCAAGGTCAGAGGCGCGGCCAGCGAGTCCGATGCTCTTGAGGTTGGCCGGGCTATTGCACGGAATAACCTGTTTAAGACAGCAATCTTTGGAAACGATCCAAATTGGGGCAGGATACTTGCGGCCATTGGCACCACCTCGGCGGCCTTTGACCCCTACGACATTGATGTCTCCATGAATTCGGTGTTGATCTCTGCAAAAGGAATGCCTGCCGCAGACCGCTCCAAGGTAGACCTCAGCGGCAGAGAGGTGGTAATCGAGATTGACCTTCACTCTGGAGACCAAACGGCTACCGTTGTCACCAACGACCTGACCCATGCCTACGTCGAAGAGAACAGTGCATACTCAAGCTAATGAAGCCACAGCAATCCGATAATGCCCTAGCCAAGATCAAGGCAGAGACCCTGATCGAGTCGCTGGACTGGCTCAAGGACTTTCACGGCCGCATCGTCGTCATTAAGTTCGGCGGGAATGCGATGGTTGATGAAGAGCTGCAGAAGGCCTTCGCCCAGGACGTGGCCTATCTGCGGTTTGTTGGCATCAAGCCAGTTGTGGTTCACGGGGGCGGTCCTCAAATCACCGCCAGGCTTGCAGAGCAGGGCATCGAGAGCGAGTTTCGAGGGGGACTTCGCTATACCGATGAGAAGACCATTGAGGTCGTTCGCGACGTCCTGAGGAATCAGATTGGTGCAAAGCTTGCGGGGCTAATTAGCGATAGTGGCGCTGGGGCAAAGGTTCTTTCAGGCGAAGACGATGACCTGTTTCGTGCCGTGAAGGTGAAGGGGAAGACCCCTGACGGTGAGGTTGATCTGGGCCTGGTTGGGGAAGTCAGAAGCGTGAACCCCCGCAGCGTCATCCAGGCAATTGAGCGCGGAGATGTCCCGGTAATTTCGACGGTTGCCCCCACAACCCAAGGCGAACTTCTAAACGTAAATGCCGACCTGGCCGCAGCTTCATTGGCGGTTGCGTTAGGCGCCGAGAAGTTGATGGTGCTCACCGACGTGGCAGGTCTCTATGCGGACTGGCCAAATCGCGACTCGCTGGTTTCGGAGATAGCCGCGAATGAACTTAGGGAACTCATGCCCTCTTTGGAGTCTGGGATGATTCCAAAGATGCAGGCCTGTCTGGACGCAGTAGATGGTGGTGTGCCAAAGGCCCACATAATTGACGGACGGGAGCCGCACAGCATCTTGCTTGAGATTTTTACGGCTTCAGGTGTTGGCACGCAGGTTACGAGGTAGAGATGACAAGACACTTTCTCAAAGACGACGACCTAACTCCTTTGGAGCAGGAGGCCATAATTGAGCGCGCCATCAAGCTCAAGGCCGACAGGTTTGCAGAGCGACCTTTTGCCGGCCCTCAGACTGTTGCTGTCATTTTTGACAAGACCTCCACGAGAACCCGAGTTTCTTTTGCGGTCGGTATCGTCGACCTTGGGGGAGTGCCGCTGATACTCGACACCGGTGTTTCCCAGCTGGGAAAGAAGGAGTCGGTTGCCGACACCGCCAAGGTCTTGGAGCGTCAGGTGGCGCAGATTGTTTGGCGCACCTATGCCCAGACCGGTCTTGAGGAGATGGCGGCAAATTCTTCGGTGCCGGTTATTAATGCCCTAAGTGATTCGTGGCACCCGTGCCAGCTCTTGGCCGATCTCATGACAATTCGTGAGCAGTTCGGAAAGACAAAGGGTCTGAAGCTTGCCTATGTGGGCGATGCCGCGAACAACATGGCTAACAGCTACCTCGTAGCCTGCGCGCTTGCCGGCATGAGCGTGTCGGTGGCGGCGCCCGAAGGCTACCTGCCAGACGAGAGCGTCGTCTCGCGGGCAAGGGAGATTGCGGCGATGTTGGGCGGAGTGATTGAGGTAACCACCGTCCCGACTGAGGCAGTGGTTGATGCAAATGTCATTGCCACCGACACGTGGATCTCGATGGGCATGGAGGAAGAGGCCGAAAGGCGCAAAGCGGACTTCGCAGGATTTAGCGTTGATCAAAAGCTGATGAACCTGGCCTCACCCGATGCGGTGTTCCTGCACTGCCTACCTGCCTATCGGGGGTTTGAGGTTAGTGCCGAGGTAATAGACGGTCCGCGTTCGCTTGTTTGGCAGGAGGCGGAGAATCGCCTCCACGCCCAGAAGGCCCTAATGGCCTGGCTGGCGGAGCAAAACTAGACTTAGACAAACTCGGGTAAGGAATCATGGCACAAAGTAGCGATGCCCTTTGGGGCGGCAGGTTCTCAGGAGCCACCGCTGACGCCATGGCTGCCCTGAGTAAGTCCACCCACTTCGATTGGCGGCTGGCGAAGTATGACCTTTTAGGAACTGCAGCTCACGTCAAAGCGCTGAACGTCGCGGGGTATCTAAACGACGATGAGCTTGGGGTAATTGAAAAAGCCATTAAAGAGCTCACGAAGCGCGTCGAGGGTGGCAGCTTCAAGCCAAAGCCCGAAGAGGAAGACGTTCACGCCGCTTTAGAGCGCGGCCTGATTGAGATTGCTGGCAGCGATGTTGGTGGCAAGGTCCGCACCGGCCGCAGTCGCAATGACCAGATTGCGACCCTGATTCGTATGTTTATGTCCGATGCGGCCGATGCTCTTGAGGAGCAGATCCTCGGCTATATCGAGGCGCTCAGCGGTAAGGCGGAGGAATACATGGGTGCCGCAATGGCCGGCAGAACTCACTTCCAGCACGCCCAGCCGGTTTTGCTCTCGCACCATTTAGCAGCCCATGCCTGGCCCCAGGTAAGAAACCTCCAGCGGCTCGAGGACTTTAGGAAGCGGCTCAACAAATCGCCCTACGGATCGGCTGCACTTGCTGGCAACACCCTTGGGCTTGATTCGGGGGCCATTGCCGAGGAGCTCGGCTTTGCTGCTACCACCGAGAATTCGATGGATGCGACCTCGGCTAGAGATTTGGTTGCTGAGTTCACCTTCATAATGTCGCTCGTCGCAATAGACCTATCAAGGCTCAGCGAAGAGGTCATTGCTTGGGCAACCGTGGAGTTTGGCTATGTCCAACTGGACGATGGTTTTGCAACGGGGTCCTCGATAATGCCGCAGAAGAAGAACCCGGACATCGCGGAGCTTGCAAGGGGGAAGACCGGAAGGATCATCGGCAACCTAGCGGGGCTTCTGGCTACCCTCAAGGCTTTGCCGCTTTCCTACAATCGCGATCTCCAGGAGGACAAGGAGCCGATGTTTGACTCCTTCGACCAGCTGATGCTCGTGATGCCTGCGATGACGGGCATGATTTCCACCCTCACTTTCAACAAGAGCCGGATGGAAGACATGGCATCGGCCGGATTCTCTCTTGCTACCGACATCGCGGAGTGGCTGGTTCGCCAGGGTGTCACCTTCCGAGAAGCCCACGAGATATCCGGCAAGCTAGTCAGTTTTTGTGAGGAGAATGGCCTCGAACTTCACGAGCCAAGCGATGAACAGTACCGAGAGGTTTCGATTCATCTCAAGCCCGAGGTTCGTAGGGTGTTGAGTGTGTCGAGCGCCATTGAGGGTAGAAACGGTGCCGGCGGCACCTCATCGAAGCAGGTAATCGAGCAGCTGGTACAGCTAAGGAAGCTCGTTGGAAAGGCCAAGAAGTAATGGCTACCAAGGAGACCCTCAATGCTCAATCCAATGATTCGAGTTTTTCTCACATTCTCGACGAGCTTCAGTGGCGAGGCTTGGTGGCGCTTTCCACCGACGAGAAGGAGCTCAGGGCGGCTCTGAGCAAGCCGATTACCTTTTACTGCGGTTTTGACCCGACAGCGCCAAGCCTGCACCTAGGAAATCTGGTTCAGCTACTCACAATGCGAAGGCTGCAGCTTGCCGGGCACAACCCCCTCGCGTTGGTTGGCGGCGCTACCGGTTTGGTGGGGGACCCCAAGCCAAATTCTGAGCGGACTCTCAACGATCGCGAGACAGTTGCAGCCTGGGTCGAGAAGCTCGCAGAACAAAACCGCAGATTCTTAGATTTTGACGGCAAGAACGCAGCCCAGATGGTGAACAACCTGGACTGGACTAGTGAATACAGTGCGATTGACTTCCTGAGAGAGATTGGTAAGCACTACCGGGTTGGCAAGATGATCTCAAAGGATGCGGTTTCTGCCAGGCTCAATTCCGACGCCGGCATCAGCTACACAGAGTTTTCCTACCAAATCATGCAGGGACTTGACTTCCTGGAGCTCTATAGGCGCTATGACTGCGTGATGCAGACCGGTGGCAGCGATCAGTGGGGCAACCTAACCTCCGGCACGGACCTCATCCACAAGGTTGAGGGTAAGAGTGTGCATTTGATAGCGACTCCGCTGATAACCAATGCCGATGGCAAGAAGTTTGGAAAGAGTGAGGGCAACGCGATCTGGCTCGATAGCGAGCTAACTAGCCCCTATGCGATGTATCAGTTCTGGCTCAACACCGACGATGCAGATGTTATTGACAGGCTAAAGGTCTTTACCTTCCTCACCAGAGACGAGATAGCCGAATACGAGAAGAGCGTTGCCGAGGAGCCATTCAAGCGTGAGGCGCAGCGCAGGCTCGCACTTGAGGTAACAGAGTTGGTGCACTCAAAACTTGAGGCCGAGAGCGCTAGGGACGCGTCCCTGGCGCTGTTTGGAAGCGGGGATCTGGCAAGCCTGGATGAGAAGACCCTCAGTTCGGCGCTCGCAGAACTACCAAGTGCAAAGCTGCCGATGGGAGCAAAAATCATTGAGGCATTGGTGGCTACCGGGCTTGCTGACTCCAACTCCGAGGCGAGAAGAGCTATTGAGCAGGGTGCGGTAAGCGTGAACAAGGCAAAAATCGGTTCCGAGGATCAGGCTCTAGAGCCGATTGCTGGCATGTCCTTGGCCGTTATTTCAAAGGGAAAAAAGAACCTCGCAGGGGTTTTCTTTTCTGCCTGACACGCCCGAAAAAGTTTTATTTGACACGTTTACCAAAACGTAACTAAGCTTTTGCAAGTTGTCCATAG
>Ga0209137_1002461_pt1 | contig 16297 bp, 19 predicted proteins | sample SaaInl5LU_22_DNA_FD_184642 | JGI IMG/M metagenome (GOLD analysis project Ga0209137, IMG submission 184642) | Marine microbial communities from expanding oxygen minimum zones in the Saanich Inlet - ESP_105LU_22_DNA (SPAdes) (version 2) | ecosystem: Environmental > Aquatic > Marine > Intertidal... | reverse complement strand
CCGATGACTTTTGACGGGTGACGACAAAGGATGTTTTGATAGCGACTAAGGCGTAGGTAGCTAGGAGTACTAAAAGAATAGTTTCTCCGGGTGACATTTCATTCATGGATAAAGGGTATTGGTGAAGTATTAAATTAGTGAAAATCTAATAGTTCTACCCTTTAGAAAGCAGAAGCTTATGGGAACTTTGGGAATTTAGAGAAGTCGCGTTCGCGTTTTTCTAGGAATGCGTTGCGTCCTTCAACGGCTTCTTCGGTACCGTACGCTAGGCGGGTAGCTTCACCGGCATAGACTTGCTGGCCGACCAGACCGTCGTCAATCAAGTTGAAGCCGAATTTCAGCATCTTGATGGCGGTTGGTGATTTAGTCATGATTTCTTGTGCCCAATCGTAGGCGACTTGTTCGAGCTCTTCGTGAGGTACTACTTTGTTGACCATGCCCATCTCGAAGGCTTCTTGTGCAGAGTATTCCGCGCCGAGGAAGAAGATTTCACGAGCGCGCTTTTGACCTACTTGACGTGCGAGGTAAGCGGATCCGAAGCCGCCGTCGAAGCTGGCAACATCTGCATCGGTTTGCTTGAAGATGGCGTGTTCCTTACTGGCAATGGTCATGTCACATACTACGTGAAGGCTGTGTCCTCCACCAACAGCCCAACCTGGTACTACAGCGATAACGACCTTATTCATAAAGCGGATTTGACGCTGCACGTCCAATATGTTGAATCGGTTTACCCCATTTGCTCCCTTGTAGCCGGTGTTTGAACGCACGCGTTGATCTCCACCAGAACAGAAGGCCCAACCGCCGTCTTTAGGTGAAGGTCCCTCTCCTGTGATGAGGACTACGCCGATCTCTTGGCTTTCATGACAGAGGATGAGTGCTTCCCATAACTCGTCGACAGTTTTCGGAGTGAACGCATTGCGAACCTCAGGACGATTGATGGCGATGCGAGCAACGCCATTGAGTTGTTTGAAGGTGATTTCCTCGTATTCCTTTACGGTTTGCCAATCGAGCTGAGACATGAGCGGTTGTGTTTGTTGTGATGTGCTAACAAAGTTAATGCTAAAGTTGTTTTGTCTCGGGTTGAAGAGGAATAGGCTTTGAACTTTTCGAAGGGCAAAAATGTCATTAGACAACAGCCCTTGAATTATGCGACGGACACATATTGAAGACTTTGAGAAGATTGAGCGGGCGGACGATTTGACCGAATTGGTAAAGGACAAGCGTACGTTGAAACGGCAAAACAAAAAGAAAGCCAATCGTCGTAATAGGCACTATCAGAAGGACTTACTCCGTCATTTGAGGGATCATTTGAGTGGTGAGCAAGAGGATTAGTCCCTGCGGTAGATCTTTAGGAGTCGTCCATTAACTACTTGGGAAAGGTTCCAGTTGTAGAGATCTGAATCTGTGGTGTTGTATAAGGCGACCATGACTATGCTGTCTTTACGTGAATAGCTTACAAAACTTTGATAGCCGGGTACCCAGCCGCCGTGTCCATAAGCATAGGGGTAGAGTGCGGCTTCCTCCGCTGTGAAGTGCGTTCCTTCGTTTAGTGCGCGTACAAAAGCTGCGATATCGGCAGCAGAAGCGACCATACCATGTTCTTGGTCTTTAAGATCGGGTTCATAGCCTTTGTGGTAGCCGCTCATCACCGCTTCGTAAGGTGCTTCAGCGAGTGAGGCGTAGGTAGAGGTGAGGCCAAGGGGGAGCAGAACTTCGCGTTGTAAATAATCGAAGTGGCGTTCGCCTAATGCATTATTCATGATGCGATCTAGCAGTAAGTAGTTGGTGTTGCAATAGCTGCTGTCGCTACCCGGTTCGAAAAGTGCCGGTTGTCCTTCGATCAGGGCAAGGCATTCTTCAAATTCTAAATGTGGACCTCCCCAGAAACCTGGGGCGTCTGTGAAGTTAGGTAGACCGCTACGGTGCTGTACCAGATTTCGCAGGGTGATGCGGTTGGCGTTAGGTAAGTTGATTTCGGGAAGATAGGTGGCTAGTGAGCTGTCGAGGGAGAGCGTGCCTTGTGCTGCGAGCTTGGTAAGTGCAACTACGTCGTAGAGCTTGGAGATGCTGGCGATTTTATATAAGGCGTTAGGGCGGGCCGGCTCTTGCTGCTCGCGGTTGTGATAGCCGGCGGCGAGCTGGACGGGTGGTTTGCCTGGCTGGTCTATGTGGAGTAGGATGCCGTCAAATCCGTGGTCGAGGGCCTGGTTTAATTGGCCCTGGAGACTATCGGGAAGTGGGAGAATCCAGGCTTTAACGATGAGCCATGGGACGAAATAGAGCGAGATGGGTGTACCGATGAATAGGAACAGGCGGAGGAGTTTTTTACCCATGGGATTAGTTGCGCTGCTCGCTCCAGAGTCTTAAAAGTTCCGTTTCACGTTGGAGTACACTGTCAGGGTTTTGAATGACTTTGTCGCGTTTTTCTTGGGAAACAGCATCCGAATTCCACCACGTATGTGTATCCATAACGGTGGTGACTAATGGGGTGAGGGTAAGCCCGTTATCGAGTGCTTTGTGGTTGTTGATGAGCGAAGAACCTCTGTTTTTTCCAGTAGGCATAATCCACGGAACGATGTCATGAACGCCGTGTTTAGCTAGGAAGTCGTAGTCGTCTATTTGGATCAGGTTCGAGGGCGTGTAAAAGGCTTTTGAGGCTTCGGCTACAAACTCAGGCATGGTTTGAGCAGTAGTAGGTCCGACTGCGTTAAAAGTGCCCGCTGTTTTGTTCTCAATCAGTCGTATCATCCACTGTGCGACATCGCGAACGTCGATGTATTGCACAGGATCGCTTGTCTTTCCAGGTACGAGGGTATCGCCGCCTTGCGCGAGGCGGATGGGCCAGTGTATGAATCGGTCGGTTTTATCTGCAGGGCCGATCATGTAAGTAGGGCGTACAATAATGGTGCGGTCTGGGCCGAAATGTTTTTTCGCGGCCAATTCTGAATTGGCCTTCATCACACCATACCAGTATTCCATTCGCTCGACCTCTGCTTCGATGACTTCAGGCTCTTGAAGCAATACTTCGTCGTCTTCAGCGTAGTTTGCGCCGAGATACGGGTAGAACACACCGGTGGAGGAGGTGTATAGGTAGAGTTCACAACGGTCTTTGAGCAATGCGGCAGTGCTTTCCGTCCAAGAGACGTCGTGCCCTGAATTGTCAATGACTGCATCCCAAGAACGATTTTCGAGTGCCTTGAGATTGTCCTTTCTATCGCCGATCAGGTGTTCTACTTCATCGAAGAGGTTTGCTTGGTAGGTGGGCTTTGTTTTTCCACGTGTAAAAATGGAAATAGAGTGCCCGCGTCCTAGCGCGTAAGCAATCTGATGAATCCCGAGAAAACTCGTTCCCCCGAGAATAAGAATGTTGAGCTTTTTGCCCGTCTGAAGTTTAGATAGTATGCCACGGTCTTCTGCGTGCAGCACTCTTCCGAGGCCTGAGGCGAAAAGGGGAAGGCTTAAACTGGACTGTAAACTGGTTTTGAGGAATGCTCTACGGGTCTTATTCATATCGGTTCTTGGTTGTTGATTTCACCAAGATACGAATCAAAATTTATCCGATGTATTTGTGTGACCCATCGCAGTTCGGCATGCGTTTAGAGCGCCCACATACACAATCGTTCATTCCGTATCCGTTTAGAATGCGTTGCTTGTTTTTTTCGATTCGGGCCAATTTGGTCTTCTCCTGCTTCGCACCTGTAAAGTGAAGGATGTATCCGCGTTGTCGACCAGGGGTCAGTCCTTCAAAGGCTTTTTGAAATTCAGGGTCTTTTGCGAAAACCTGAATCAGGACATCAGGGATGGATTCAGAACCTGATTTTTTCGGGGTGCTGAGTCCTGCTTTTTCTATTTCTATGGCCTCAAATAGGTAAGCACTGATGGAGCTTTGGAGTGTGTGTATTTCTTGAATAGTTTGAAATTTCAGCAGACGGGCGGCCTTGGAATTGGGCCCAGCGGTGGTTAGGATGCCTTGGGAATCCTGAAGTAGCGCCCCTTTGAAAAAACTAATAAAACAGTTGTCTTTAAAGGCAGAAAGCATGACAACATTTTTACCTCCTAGCGTGTAGCATGGGGAACCCCATTTACAGTCTTCCTCGAGACCTGTCTCTAGAATGAGCGTTCGCAATGCAGCGAGCTCTTGCGCATAGAGGTGGACTTTGCAATCGGGAGTGCCTCCTTTCGAGCAGCGACCGCAGCCTTCAAGGAAATACTGATCTGCTGATGTATTCATGGGGTGATTTAGTCGAGACGGTAAATTTCCATGACATTATTGAGGATTTCATCGAAATTGATTTTGAGATCGATCAATTTCCCCGAGTGAATATCGAATACCCAGCCGTGCACAGTAAGGTTACGGTCTAAGGCAGCACGCTGAACCACAGCTGTTTTAACAACATTAATACACTGTTCTTGAACATTGAGTTCGACCAGGCGCTTGTAGCGTGCCTCTTCATCCTTTATTGCATCGAGCTCTTCGTTGTGCGTGCGGTAGACATCACGAATGTTTCTGAGCCACGGGTTGAGTATGCCTAGATCAGCTGAAGTCATAGCGGCTTTCACTCCACCACAGTAGTAATGTCCACAGACCACTACATGATTTACTTTTAGGTGGTGAACGGCGTAGTCGATCACGGACATAGCACTGAGGTCCGTGTTTGGAACCATATTCGCAATATTTCTATGAACGAACACTTCGCCAGGTGCGAGGCCCATGATTTCTTCCGCGGTGACTCGACTGTCTGAGCAACCTATGTACAGAATGTCTGGGCTTTGGCCTTCGGATAGGTTTTCAAAGTAGCTCGAGTCGATGTTGAGCTGTTTTTGAACCCAATCTTGGTTGTTCTTGAATATTTTCTGGATGTCCATAGTCTCTATAGTAAGGTAAGCGTCTACAATTTTCTTTCAAGCCCTAAGCTACTAAAACTATGGCACCCTGAAATCCGTAATGCTTTTTTATAATTGGGACCAATTTTGAATTGGCCCAGAGAGACCATGGGAACTAGCGCATTACGCTGCCGCGCTCCGCAAAGATTCCCACATAAGATTTCCAGAATAGCGGTGAGAAATAGTACCATATTCATCCATAGCGAGCAACTGAATCCACCCGTGGTCACAAAGATTCTTCACTGAAGCGTGCTTTTCCAAAACACCTGTAATGGCATCTAATGGTGCTTCGATGATGACATTCAATCGGATGGGTTCGTGTTGGAAATCATCGCCGTCGTGCACCGCTTGCCAAGGAAGACCTGTACGCAAATCGCCAGAATAGCCTTCTAACACTCCGATTCCCGCTGTAACATTGTGCAAAGTCTTGTTTCCAGATCCCATGTGGGTATTATCGACTGCGGAACCGTAATACTGCAGGTTGATCCAACTCGTAACGACCATCGGTGCAGTCATGATGGCTTCGAGCACACCAAAGTTCTGGTCCTGCTCCCAGTTGTACGAGTGCAAGAACGATTGCCCTTCGAGGTTGATGTCCTTCGTCCGGCTACGCGGTGCCACAACAAAAGCGGAACAGCCTGCGAGCCCCCACTCTGGTCTTGTTTGCGACCAGTCTTTACTTCTAAATAAGACTTCTTTTTCAGCGGAAGCACCTGGCGAGATGTGCATTCTCGAGGCGCGTTCTTGACGTGATGTCGATCCGGCAAGCTTGAGACTGGTCTTCAGCTCGTCCAGTGCATTTTGGGCCTCAGGAGATACGTCGGCCTCATTTAAGATGGTCAATTCATCCGTTGTTGTATCGTGCAAACACGCTAAGAAGGTTGTAGTGCTCGGAATCACTATCCCCTCCTGCTCGAGTGCCTCTCGAACTTCCGATTGGTTCAAAACAGCCGCCGCTACGCGTGCATTACCATCGCCCGAGTGTCCGCCACACGCGCCACAGTCGTAGCCTGTTGCGTGTGGATTGTTCACCATGCTTGAGCCATGTCCTGTGATCAGTACAAATGGAGCGAAGTCTTTTGTGAGTGACATCGCAGTTAGCGCATTTTTAGCCATCGTGATCTGCTGGTCTACAGGGATTCCTTGTGTTTTGCCATCGGCATCTTTGTAGGTCAGATCAATGCTTTTTGCACGCAGGTCTGCTTTTGAAAGACCTGTTTTGTTCGGATGGGGTACGGGGCGCGTAAGGCCAAAAGAGTCGGTAAATATTTTAGGTAAATAGCTCATTCCGAGTGGGCTAACAAAGCTGAAGTTACTTACCGCACTAGACTTAAAGCTTTTCCAAGTTTGCTTTAACGCTCGCGAAGCAATGCGTTTATTTACTGCACGCTTATGCGCTTTTGGATCAGGAAGTTGTTCATTGATGACGGGCCCAGTTGGTAGCAGCACAGGACAGCTCGCCTCTCCAGATTCGTGACCGAGACGTACATAGCTGATTGGAAAGCCAAAGAAACCCGCAAATCCGAGCGTCTCAATCCGAGCGTCTACTTGCTCAAGATTTCTTCGAAAAACTTCAGAGCGAACGTCGATACAGAAGATAGCTTGCGCTTTTGGGGCCAATTTTTTGTCATCAGCCTTTGGACGAGATTGCGGTGTAAACTTCTGAATAAGGCGTTCTTGATAGGACAGGTCAAAGGCCTCTTGAAAAATGAGGTGATGCTCAAGATGCGTGTTGAGCCTGTCTTGCACCTTTTCTATCGACAAAATCTCTTTCGCTTCATTCCACTTTGACTCAACGTGCGAATCACCTAAGCTCACGAGCAGTGCAGCTTCAAGGCAAGCGAGAATGGCGAGGAATTCCATCAGTACACCGTCAGGCCCTCCATATAAGTTACTTTCCCAATCCTGACGCGCAGCAAATGCACTCCAACCGCCATGTTTTACGAGTAGTCGATGCAAATAGAGTGCACGCCCTTGCTCCGGTAGAGCCAATTTTTCCAGGGCCCATTCCGTCGCTTCGACTGGGTCCGTGGGCAGTCCACGAACGATTTCTCTAAACCCAGCAAGTCCGTTCAGTTCTGTGGTTTTATCTATGGAAGCTTCTTTTTTCCATGCGGCGAATGGGCGTAGTCCACGATCACTGGTATTCCAGGCCGCTTGACCGTTGTCAAAATATGAAGCCGCCCAACTCGTGATGCGCCCTAATGCAAACCTGTTCCAATTCTTATCTGTGGACTGGGTAGCAATGTCAGCGAAAGAGGCAACCGAATACATTTCCACTCCTTGGTTGTTTAAACCATGGGCGGTATTTATAAAATGCGTGACATTATGCGACACGTTATGTCGCTTGAGGGCAGCAGTGATGTGATCCTCTGTAATGCGGCCTTCTTCCATTTTTTTTAGATAGAACTCGAGCGGTAGGGTCATGCGCACACCGCCGGCAGCAGCGAGATCTTTTGCCGCATCCCCAAAAGGCTTCTCGGTGTACCCTAGATATGGATTTACGGCCACGAAATTTTCTAAGGACCATACTGGCGCAATGAGTTTACAGGCGTGACGCATCGTGTCGACCAGTGAAGTGTTCGACAATGTTGTGGTGGTTGAAGCAGACATAGATCAGGTTTTAAGAAGAGGTTGACGGCTGTATGTGGATGTTGCACTGGGCGAATTTATCTCCTCTTTGTGCTCTATAAAGACGGGTTTGGCGAGTGAGCCGTGTGCGTGTAGTGCGCGGACGACGCGGTCAAATTGGGTATTGACGTACAAGCCATTTTTCAAGTGAATCTCCCAGCGTTGATAACGTTCGGAAGGTTGCAATAATGGTGCAGCGATCTGAATGAATAGCGCCGTTGCGAAGAGCAAGAGTAGAATCGATATGCTTATTGTTTCTAACAGGGATAGGGTGCCCAATTCGGGTAAATCCCTCAACAGCACAGTATGCATGGCAGACTCAAGGCTGAAGAAACTCAAGGATACCAGTAGGGAAAGGAGTGTTGCTTGGACCACAAGTTTAAAACTACCATTAGAGTCAATCGCGCTGGTGAATAATCGGGATAATCCCAGTGCGATAACCGCTCCAATCGCTAATAGTGAACGTTCTTTTTCAAGGTCGATGCCCCAAAGCACTGCGAAAACGGTGTATACGCCGAGGCCTAATGCAATCCCCAGTGCGATCTTCCACCATGAACCTGTGCGCCGAACTCCAGTGATGCGTTTGGCGCGCAGCGTGTCGATCACGCTCCCGGTAGATAAAAAGGCGTGTGCCTTATAGAAAGAGTGTGCCACGAGGTGCAACATGGCGGCAGGGAATACGCCGAGTCCACATACCATCAAGCTGAATCCCATGTGCGCAATACTCGTGTACCCTAGGGCAGTTTTGATCGAAGTTTGAGTAAGGTAGACGACTGACGCAAACAAGGCGGTGAAACCTCCGATGACGATGAGCAGGGTGGATGCAATGGTGCTGGCCTCCATGACATACGCCATACGAATGATGAGAAAAGGTCCAGCGTTGAGTAGGCCGGCGTGAAGTAATGCGGAGACAGGTGTCGGTGTTTCCATAACTTCAATCAGCCAACCGTGTGTGGGGAATTGGGCCGATTTTAATAAGGCGGCCAATGCGAAGAAGAGGGCTGCTAGCTCGACGGTATTGGGCACAGATCCCTGCTTCATACTTGCTGCAATCTGTTGAAATATCAATTCAAGATTTCCCGTTTCATACGTATTGTACAACGCTCCTACGGCAACAAGTAGGCTCAAATCACCCAAACGAGCCACTAGAAATTTCTTTCGTGCAGCAATAATGGCTCCAGGTCGTTCTGGGTAGAACAGGAGCAGTTTATGCAGCGCCATAGAAGTGAACACCCAGCTTAAAAACAGGATGCCCAAATTTCCGCTAAGCACTAAGAGCTGTACGGTCGCAATCGCCATAGCTAGACGCCCCATGAAGGCTCCTTGACGTGCATCGCCGTCCATGTAATTTTGACTGAATCTCACGACGATAAACCCGAGCAGGGCAATCATTCCGAACATTAATGCACTTATACTATCGAGTCTAAAGCTCATACCGAACCCTTGGTAACCGAATGTTCCTGATTCGAGAAGCCCATGTTGGAAGACGAAATATCCACCGAAAGCGGCTGCGATAATACTGACTATGGAGGCTAGGGTTGAAAGTGTCTTAATAAAACGAGGGCGCTTTCCCGGTTGGAAATAGGAGAGTACCGCTGTGACAATAAAGAATGCTGGCGAGGCAATGGTGATCAGGCCAATCGTTGTGGTATGCATAAACGTCTAATTGGCTGTATTACTCTTCGATGTCGATCGAGATATTCGCTTTGATATGCACTTTGGATCCTTTGAGTTGGGCGCTTTCGAGAATCGCTAATAGTTCTTCTTTGGTCACCATTAGCTCACTGATTCTTTGCTCGGAATTAGGATCTTTTTTACCTAAGCGAATCTCACTGTTGAACGAACGGACTTTATGGAAATTGATTTTTTTAGAAATCATGTGATCCAAGATGTCTTTCGCATCTTCAGGTGTGAATTCACCTCGCACTAAATCATATCCGTCATGGGCTATGGCAATCGTTCTCTCTGGGGCTGTCTTCATCTTGATGGTTCTTTAAGATTTCTGACTGCAAAGGTGAGGCGAACAAACTATAATACAATATCAATAGTTGTTATCGGAACTATAAGTATTAGTTATGCACGTGTTGAAAAGTGTGGTTTGCGAGCGATTATTCGCAGCGCCTGATAGGTCAACGCGCTTAGTTCTGCTCGATGTCTAGGCCGTATTTTGCGAGTAGTCCGGTGACCGAAGAGAGACTAAATTTCGCTCCTTTCATGGTGTTGGATTCTGGATCAATCACAAACCCGTGAGATCCTCTAAAGTCAGTGTTTCTAAGGTCTGTGTGTTCGAATACAGCATCAGTTAAATCACATTGATCGAAAACCGCCTCATGAAGGTTGCTTTCAGTAAAATCTACTTCGCGAAGGCGTGTTTGAATGAATTGTGTACGCGCTAATTTCTTTTTGAAAAACATCGAATGGTCCAATTGACACCCGGAGGTACTGATCGAAAAGCTAAAGTCTTTACACTGCTCGAAATTGATCCCGATCATCTTACAATCATCAAATTTCACCTCTTGAAAACCGGTTTGCACGACTTTGCAACTACTTAAATTACACTGGAAGAACTCGCATTCTATGAATTGGAATTTAGAGAGATTGACATTCGAGAAGTCACATTCGATAAATACACAAAGCTCATAGTCGCCGGCCTCTAGAGGGTGGTTTTTAAAGTCTTTGCCTGTAAAAGTGAGCTCTTCAAATAGCGAGTTCATGTGGCTCATTTTGCGGATCCTTTTTCAACAAAATCTAGAGCGACTTTAGCAATTTCTTCCACGCCTAGTTTAAATACCATCCGTTCGTTGTGATACGCAACGAAAGCTTTGTTCATGGCTGTTTTCAGACATGGTTTTCCAAACATTTGACCGGACTCCACATCGAATTGGTCCTGAAACTCAATGCCGATTTTTTCGAAGATCTGCGTACTCATATACTGTTTTTCGTACTGGCGTTACTCTTTATTCAGTGCTTCGATCCTTTCTTTATGGTAGTCGTTGCCACTCAGTTCAAAGGCCTTTTTCAAGTATTTTAAAGCGTTTTCTTTGTCGTTTTGAGATTCATAATATTCCGCCATCGAATCATAGGCATTCGCATTATTGGGATTCTGCTTAATGTTCATTTCAAAAAACATAAATGCCTTTTCAGGTTGCCCCATTTGCATATTCATATAGCCATATCCGTTTAACATTTCGTCGACCATTGGCGCTGTGGGAACACCAAAATGCTCGGTATAGATGCGTTCCTGCTCCTTTAAAAGCGTGACCAATTCTTCTACAGGGGTTTCTGGATTGTTATATTTTTGAGGAGATTTGAATTGATACCAATCAAAAAGAAAAATCAACCCGTCTCTCATAGATGGTAGTGGCACTGTACCGTGCAAATCTTCGGGGTACGCTTTCCATGAAAAATTCAACTGATTTTGATTTTCGGCTAATCGGGCGAACTCTACAATAGACCGTGCAGGCAACGAAAATTCTGAAGAGTCGCTCATCACATTGTCCATGGTTACACTTTCATCTTGCATGTTTAACATCTCCGCGGCAAGCGAGACAAAAAGCGATTTCCCTTCGTAGTCTTCCGTTTGAAATTTTTCTTTGGCTTGCTTCAATAATTTTTGATTGTCCCAATCCAAAGTCGGATCTATGGCGATGTAATTTTGAAATAGGTGTGCATGGTTAACCAGCATATTTATAGCAAACTGACCCGCGTGCGAATGACCGATCAACGTACGGTAGGCTATGGTTGGGTAGGTACTATCGATATGTGGAATGAGTTCCTCCTCCATAAATCTAGTAAAGGTCTCTGCACCTCCCGTTTCATAATGAAATGCGCTACCGCGTCTCGTTTTCATCTCAGAGGTAGTTAGATCTCTGGTTCGATTCTCGCGATTAGAGACCCCTACAAGTATCATGTGTGGTAGGTAATGTCCCCAATAGTTTCCATAAACCGCTTCCAAAGTGCTTTCTAAGGAAAATCCATCCATCAGATAAACCACTGCATATTTTTCATCATTACCCGGCTGATAATTATCTGGTAGCCTTACCCAAAAGTCACGACTTTCATTTAATATTTTAGAAAATAGGGAATCGGCTGTTCTTTTTTGAAATCCCTCTGTAGCGTACGCATTGGTTTGTGCAATTGCGGTTGGACTTGCCATTAAAAGGGATCCAGCAAGTGCGAGTAGGTAGATGTAATATTTCATGAATGTATGTTCAAGGGATTCGTGGTAGGGACGACGCTCTGCATCTTCTTCGTGTTGAGCAATGCGCCGAATCGGTTTAGGTTGAAAAGGTACTGAAAAGGACGATGCGTTCGGATATGAGTTATATATCGTGTTATGGCTCTTTCTTTTCCGAAGTTCCTAGTGCCATATTCATGAATTTTTATAAGGTCTTCTTTAGCAAGAACACTGAGCTTATAATTAGCCATTTATTCGGCGTTTGCTTTCGGCTAGAATTTCTGCTGCCGATTCATTCGTAAAACCCGATTTTTCTGCCAAGGCCAATTTCATTCTAATGAACTCCACTTCTTTGGCACTTTTGAAGGCTCACCTTAATTAGTAACATTTAAAAGTATTGATTTCCATTGGTATTGTTGGTCCGGCGGCCATAGATCCTAAACCTAATAAAGAGGCTGCTTTTATAAAGCCTCTTCTACTGTTTGTATCTGAGATGTTATTTTCCGGCTGGTTCTGAATATTCTTTTTCATAATTAATTTTTTTAAGAGGTTTATTTGATGATCGGCCCGATACTTAATATCAAAGCCAATACAGGTTATAAATACGGCAATTCCACTAGCAATAGGGGATAGATGCGATCAATCATTATAGAATATGTTGTTGAAAAAAGCATGCATTTGAGCAGCATAAGGCACACCATATCGGACAAACGTTGCTCTTGTAGCTGCATCTGGCTTCCAGTCGAAAAAGGCATGTCCTGCGCCTTCCACCTGGATATAGTTGACAGGCTGGCCTGTTTCTTTTAGCACATCTACATAACGTTGGACCATGTCGTGATCTACGATTGGATCTTCTGTACCACGTACCATGAAATGTGGAAGAACACGCTCACTTGCCTTTGGAACATTCATTGTAGGAGAAACTGCATCCCAATAACCTTGGTCTTTTTGCTCTACCAACGGTTTAAAGTCTGCAGCCTCAAATGCACCATAGCTTGGTGCCACCGCCTTAATTGCATTCGTTATTTCAGTTTTTACCTGAACCACGGATTTTCTTTTTGGCATGTAAGTGGGCATATATTGGTAAATGCTATTAGTTTCACCAAAACCACCGTCTCCAATAAGAGGACTGAGGGTGGCCGCTGCTGCCGCTAGATGACCACCAGCACTGTCGCCCGTAACCGCAATTCGGGTTGGGTCACCGCCATATTCGGCAGCATGTTCCTGAATATGAGCAATAGCACCAAAAACATCTTCTATCAATTGGTGCATCTGCGTTGGCTGTTTTTTCCCGTCCAATTTGTTAATCCACCGGTAGTCAATACTAAATACAACATAGCGACTATCTTTCACCAGTTCACGAGCCAAACCACGATTAATGTCTTCGTTATTTGAAGACCATCCGCCGCCATGAACTATGATAATACAAGGAAGGTTTTTGGCACCTTTAGGTGAATAGACATCGTATTTCAGAGGTTTGATGCCTGGCTTTGCGTACACTATGTCTTGAGTTATCTTTATATTATCAACCAACGAACGGGGAATAAATGTTGCCCCCACCTTCATATCCTTGGTTACACGTATTTTCATTTCTGGTGAGAAACTTTCGTAATTGGTCGTGCCCCAAATACCGCCTTTTACGGTGTAATACACTGCATCAAGTTTGAAACCAGTTGACGGTTTTGCTGTTAATGTTAACACAGTGCCGGCCGGCACTTTACCGTTTTTTGGGATTTTTGGACTAATGGTATAAGAGCCGTTTTCAGCAGGAACAGAGGTTACGGTAAATGTTTCTTCCGACCACGCTTTTGGAGAAGATGAGGATGTCTGTGCATTTAAGTTGGTAACCGGCAAAAAGGCTGCATAAACAACGGCTGTTATGACAAGGATGGAAATTAATTTATTCATTATACTATTTCTTATTATAATCTTCATCTGTTACTGGCTCCAGCCATTCTACAATACCTTGTTCGGTTTTCGGAATAATATAAAGTTGTTGTAAACCAACTTTAGGACTAGCACCGTGCCAATGTTTTACATTTGGCGGGCATTTCACCACATCTCCTTTTTTGATGATCTCAATTTCTTGTCCTTCTACCTGATGATAGCCAACTCCATCTGTAATAATGAGTATTTGACCCGATGGGTGTGTGTGCCAATGACTTCTTGCCCCAGGTTCAAAGTAAACATTGCCAATTAATGTATTATAAATGCTATCGTTATCAACCAATCCAGTTGGGTAAGCATCACCAGTAAACCATTCTGCTGTACCTTTTTCGCCTTTCAGAAAAATGGCATCTAATTCATTGTTATCTCTTTTCATAGTTTCTGTTTTTGGATTACACGCTTGTACCAAGCCTAGTAGGACGGCAATTCCGATAATTGTAATTTTATTCATTGCTTTTAGTTAAGAGTGTAAAATTGTATTATAATTAATTACATTTGTTACACTAATTACGGGTATAATGTCAAATATCACGTATGTCCCAAAAGACGGTTTTATGCACTTAATAGAAGAAAAGTCTCCACGTATTGTTATGCTGAAATTGTCAAACGAAAAGGATTTTCCGAATGACTTTCAGAAAGAGTATCACACACATTTACTGTGTCATCGTGGTAGCCTTACTTTTTCGTTCAACGCTACAAAGATGAAATGCAAACGCGGTGAATTTTTGTTTTGGTTTGCGAACAGTAATTTGTCCGATTTAAAATTTTCAAAAAATTTTAGAGCATCCGTTCTGCTCGTAGAAAATCAATTTTTGAATGATAATATACCTGACCAAAATTGGAGTGTTGATGCCACTTTGCATTCACGTAAGTATCCGGTTAAGCAGCTGGATGATGAAATCGACAGGCAAAGGGTGCTTTCAAACTTTCAGTTGCTGAACAATAAATTCCACGATAAGGAACATCGTTTTTATGAAGAAGCCCTAAAACTTCAAATGCGGCTGTTTATTCTTGAAATGTGGCACACCTTCGCGAATGAGTATGAGCGCAGAAAACGCACCTTGCAAACAGGAACATTGTTTGAAAGGTTTATAAATCTGGTTCAAGAATATTGTATGAAAGAGCGCGAAGTTAAGTTTTATGCCAATCAGCTCAATATTACCGCTAAATATTTGAATGCTATTTGCAAACAGAACTCTGGTGTTACTGCTTCGCAATGGATTCAGCGAAATGCAAAAGAACGTATTGTATTGCTTTTACAAAACCCAAGTTTGAATATAGCTGAAATTTCCGATGAAATGGAATTTTCAAGTCGGTCATTTTTCACGCGATATGTTAAAAAAGTACTGGGTGTTACACCAAGCGAATATCGAAATCGGTTGGGGTAGAAGAGCAATGTTTGCGATAACACTCTTTGGTCTTTTGCGGACGGGTCAAGCTTGTGTACAACAGTCCCGTATATGACTTCGTGTCGAGCGGCCGCGTGTTTTGGTTTAACTTAGCCAAAAGGTAACCAAAAGACCAACGCGTTAAGACATGAATCATATGCGTTGTTGTCTACCGTACTAGTCGACCAACATTTCTTTTAGGACCTGTTTGCAGCGTTCAATCTCTGGAAGCTTAAGATCACCAGAGGACTTAATTACGCGGCTTTTGTCAATGGTTCTAATTTGATCTAAAGCTATAGCGCCTCGTGTGTCATTATGTACAATGGTAACTCGGGAAGGATATCTTTTTGCAGCGGTTGTCATAGGTGCTACAATAATGGTTCTCAGGTGGTTGTTCATTTCATTAGGAGAAATGACCACGCAAGGTCGGGTCTTTTTAATCTCACTTCCTTGAGTTGGGTCGAGGTTAACAAGAACGATTTGGTATTGCATCAATCCCATGCGTCTAAGCTTTCATCGTCAAACACGTCATCCATCAAAAGTTGATCATCACCAAGCTGATGCATACGCTCAAACTGTTCCTCCCATCCTGAGCGCGGCGAGTTAATTGGCTTGAGCACGAGGTACCCTTTTTCCAAGATAAGTTCCACGCGATCCTTAATGTTATACCTGCTCAAGACTTCTTTGGACAACCGCAGTCCTCTCGAATTTCCGATTTTGATGATTGATATTTCCATAGCTGCAATATGTTATTACAAAGTTATTACAATTTGATGAAAAAATCAAACGCTGCTCGAATGGTAGACAACGGTTCCGTATCAAACCGTACCGGACCAATTTCCCTTCAATTTACACAAAATAAAGCGGCTGTCGAAGCACTGTGGATAAGTAGAAGTTACCACGAATGCTTGACAATGTGATGGTCCTGGGTGTAACTTACCCTATGGATCATATACGTTGTTGTTTACTGTGGGGAAGAGCGCATTTTTTGAGTAGTCCTATCATCGTATTCCATCCGTTATCAGGCCGATTACGCCGAGCACATTTTTCGAGCAGAGTACGATAGCGTATGCTCGCGGATTCCGATCACACCGCGTATCCAAGTTCTTCTCGAGTGCCTGAGCACACCATCTTCGAGTGCTCCGGTCAAGATCTAGTGAGCAGAGTAGGTGTGAGGTATCAAAACGAGTGTAAAGCTTACGGCGTAATTCGGACGTTGCCGATTGGGAGAGTTGCCATGGTAAACAACGACCCCGAATATGATTCGTGT
>Ga0209137_1002460_pt1 | contig 16298 bp, 14 predicted proteins | sample SaaInl5LU_22_DNA_FD_184642 | JGI IMG/M metagenome (GOLD analysis project Ga0209137, IMG submission 184642) | Marine microbial communities from expanding oxygen minimum zones in the Saanich Inlet - ESP_105LU_22_DNA (SPAdes) (version 2) | ecosystem: Environmental > Aquatic > Marine > Intertidal... | reverse complement strand
CGTGTTTTCAGACCTATTTAACGCCTTTACAAAAGCGGCGTCGCGCAAACTATCGACTTGATCTGGAGATGTTTCCGGAAAGTCTTCGTAAGACAATTGGTCTCGAACCTTAGCCTCTAGGATGACGTATTTGTTTTTAATAGCAAAATCGAGTGCTGCAGAAAGGTCCGCATTTTGAAGTACACCAAGGTCTAACAACCTTTCATAAACGTGTTTCCGATCTACCGGAACCGAGATAGACCTTTGGTCACGGACAATAATACTTACCAATGAATCTCGTTGGTCAAAATCAGGGTCAAGCGCATTTAATGCCGTGACACGAACCGCCAAGGCCTCGGCAAGATTCGAGTTGTTGCTCTTGAAAATGGGCAATAACGTATCACTTATCGCGAGCACTTCGTCATACCTGCCTAATTCCAATAGGTAGGTAGACTGATTACCTAAATACGTAGCCCATCTACCATCTCCCACAAGAGATACGGCCTCCTGTGAAAAAGACAAAACCCCTTCCGACACCGCTCCTAAGCTCCAATACACATGGGCTTTAAAATATAAGGCACGAGCAAGTCCCTCTGTATCATCTTCAAATTCGCGAAATAAAAATTCAGCCTGCTCGAGATAAGGTAATGACTCGAGAAATTGATTTTCTAAGATTTTATCTTGAGCACGAAGTATATTTCCCCAAGCCGCTACACGGGTATTATTATCAGACACAACATCTGCTAATATTTTCTCTCGTTGATCATTTCCTCGCTCTAAACTCAATATAAAGCTGACTTGCGGAGGCAATTCTTGATATTCATCGGTACAACGAATCAGCAACAGAATGCTAAAAACAATGAAGAAACTACGCTTTAAGACCCAACTCATGTAATCTCGTCTTAGATGCTTCAACCGTGTGATTTCCCTCTAGCTCAATATGCGGCTTTACACCCCAATGAATTTCTTTTATCGCATCACTCCTGATAATGACGCTTTTATGGACGCGCCAAAATCGATCACTGAGGACTTCTGAAAAATTCTTCAGTGTTCGCGCCACTAAGTGACTTTCCCCATTCGCTAATACAACCTCCGTATAATTGCGTTGACCACGTAACATCAAGATTTCAACCTCTTTAATCGAGCTGAATGAGCCTCTTATCGGAAGTCTGACATAACGATCCTCAAAAACGGTAACCGGTTGAAGTCTACCTAGTTTTTGTAAACATTGTTTTATTCTACTGGGTGCTACAGGCTTCAATATATAATCCACTGCAGTATCAAAGGCTTCTAAGCTATAGTGAGAGTGTGCCGTTACGAAGACAATACTTCCTACTTTCTCTTTGATTTGCTTAGCGATTTTCAGACCTGAAGAACTCGGCATTTCCATGTCTAGAAAGACTAATTCAGGGCGCACCTCTTCTACCCATGCAAGAAATTGCTGGTGGTACTGGAATCCCCGAACTTCAGCTTGATCTAGCTGCTTCTGTAAAAGCTTGACGAGCCCGTCTACAGCGATTCGCTCATCATCTAGTACGCCGATATTTATTTTTTCAGACATATTATATACTGGCTACTTGCGGTATCCTTCGATCATGCGAGCTACATACTTTCCAATGATATCAAATTCTAAGTTAACACGAGTGCCTTTTGAAATGGTATGGAAAACAGTGTGCTCATACGTGTATGGAATAATGGCAACACTAAAGCCGCCCTCGGTTGAGTTTACTACGGTTAGCGAAGTTCCATTCACTGTAATTGATCCTTTTTCCACCGTCACATTTCCGAGAGAAGGATCATAGCTGAAGGTGAATATCCACGATCCGTCTTCCTCAACGACCTGCTCACACACGCCTATTTGGTCTACATGGCCCTGGACGATGTGTCCGTCTAGTCGCGCATTCATCATCATGCAACGCTCCACATTTACAAGTGAACCCTCCTGCAAATCACCAATGTTCGTCTTAGCGATCGTCTCATCAATCGCCGTAACGCGATAGGTGCGATCTCCAAAAATCTCAACGACGGTCAGACAGATGCCATTGTGGGCTACGCTTTGATCAATTTTTAATTCCGAAGCAAGCGTACTTTCGACGTACAATTCTAAATTTCCCCCGCTGCGCTCTACCTTAGCAACTTTCCCGAGATTTTCTATGATTCCAGTAAACATGGTTATTCTTTATGGTTGGTTAAAATAGTACATTTGACTCTAAATTCTCATTCACATGAAAATCACAACATATACCTCTGAATACAACGGACCTAAGGCAGTTGTTTACGCTAAACAAGAAGAATTGGCCCCGTATTTAACTGCGGACGCTAAAGCGCGTTTGGCACGATACCCTGAAAACGCGAACGAAAAGTGGTTCGAATTTTCTCTAGGCGAACACACGCTTTGGGCGTACCAAACAACTAAAGACCTCAGCGCTGAAGAGCGAGCTGAGAAAATGCGCCAGGCAGGAAACGCATTGAGCACGAAGGTGAACGGATACAATGAGGACCGCATCGCACTGTTCGGCGCTTATTCAGAAGAGGTTTCAGAAGGACTTATTTTAGGAAACTACCAATTCCTACGATACTTCGGCGACCGCGAAAAACGTCGCAATACCCTGGTACAAATCTTTGTTGAAAATGCCGATACACCAGCAATGGGTGCTATTGCTCATGCAACAATGGGTACTTTGTTTGCTCGTGATTTAGTGAATACTCCAGTGATTGACCTGTCCGCAACGGATCTTGCCAACCAAGCAAAAGAAGCTGCCAAGCGTCACGGTTTCAGCATTGAAGTACTCGAGAAAAAACAGATTGAAAGCTTAAAAATGGGCGGTCTCCTCGCTGTGAATACGGGTTCACCAGAACCACCGACGTTCATCATCATGGAGCACAAGCCTAAAAACGCAACGAATGACCAGCCTATCGTGCTCGTCGGTAAAGGCGTTGTTTATGATACCGGTGGTTTGAGCCTCAAGCCATCTAACTTCATGGACACTATGAAAAGTGATATGGGCGGTGCCGCAGCTGTGATCGGTACGATGAGTGCCGTTGCGGAAGCCAACCTCCCGGTGCATGTTATCGGATTGGTTCCAGCAACAGACAATAGACCTGGCGGGAATGCAGTTACACCAGGTGATGTGATCACTATTTCTGACGGAACGACTGTGGAAGTTTTAAATACCGATGCAGAAGGCCGTTTGATATTATCTGACGCACTGGTGTATGCGAAACGCTACAAGCCGGAATTGGTTATTGACCTAGCTACCCTAACTGGTGCTGCTGCCCGCGCGATCGGACGCTACGCTATTGTAGGTATGGGTAATGCGCCAACATCTGAAATGGAGCTCTTACAAAAAAGCGGCGATAAAGTGCGCGAACGCATCGTCGAGTTCCCGTTCTGGGACGAATACAAGGAATTGCTCAAAAGCCCAATCGCTGATCTAAAAAACATCGGTGGAGCAGAGGCTGGAGCTATTACCGCGGGTAAATTTTTGGAGCACTTCACCGATTACCCGTACATTCATTTAGACATAGCTGGCCCTGCTTTCTTGAGCAAGCGCGTTGGCTATCAAATCGAAGGAGGAACAGGGATAGGCGTACGTCTACTCTTCGACTTCCTAAGCAACAAGTAATATGAGCGATACACAAGACCAAAGTCCAAAGCAACCGAGCGGTGGCGGAGATGATGCTAAAAAGGATCAAAACCGCAGACGCAGAGGTGGTCGCAATAGAAGCAACAACCGCAAGCCGAAGAGCGAAGATGGCCAGACTACAGATCAGGCCGCTGGAGGCGCAGCTCCTGAAAACAAAGGAGACGGTCAACCAAACAAGGAAGGCGGAAGAAATCGCAAGCCTAGAAATCGTAAACCTCGTGGGGACCGCAAGCCTAAAGAGGATGGTTCGCAAGAACACTCAGCAGATCAATCGGTAGCGAAGGATCAAGGTAACGGCCAAAAAGACAACGCTCGTCAGGGCGAGTCTGAAGGCCGAGGCCGTGGTAGAAACCGCAACAAAAACCGCAAGCCAAAAGGCCCGGTGAAAGAAGTTAAGGCAGGTGAAGTTTCTGAAGACCTAAAGCAAGAAATGGACAAGCGCTCTGAGTTGAGTAATGTTGATTTCAGCAGCAAGGAATTGGCCTATGACGAGCCGACAGAATTGGTCAAGCCAACCATCGGCATTACCGTGGGTGATTTGAACGGCATCGGTTTAGAGGTCATTATAAAAACGCTGGAAAACGAATCGATTCTGGACCTCTGTACTCCTGTGGTATTCGGTTCAGGGAAGCTCGCCTCCTACCATAGAAACGCTATCGACAAACGCGATTTCAATTTCCGTATTTGCGATACGTTAGACGATGTTCGAGAAGGCAAAAACAACCTACTCAGCGTTTGGGAAGACAACGTGGAATTGCATTTAGGCACGCCTACTGACGTTAGTGGCGCCTATGCGTTGAAGAGTATTGATGCGGCGATTGAAGCAGCGAAAGAAGGAAAGATTGATGCGATCGTTACTGCTCCCATCAACAAGCACAATATCGCAGCTACGGTCGAAGGTTTCTCAGGGCACACGGGCCATCTAGCGGCGGCTTTTGAGAACGAAGTACTGATGATTCTCACCTCGGACCAATTAAAAGTAGCTACAGTCACCGGTCACATTCCGATCAGTGAAGTTGCTTCATCCCTCTCACAGGAAAAAATCACCAAGGCCATTGAAGTGCTCAAGCACAGTCTTAAGCGCGACTTCGGAAAGGTAAAACCTACTATTGCTGTACTAGGCCTCAACCCACATGCCGGTGAGATGGGTACGATCGGTAAAGAAGAACAGGACATTATTGCACCTGCCATTGAAGCCGCACAGTCAAAAGACGCCATCGTTAAGGGTCCATACCCTGCAGACGGATTCTTCGGACAAGGCTTCGATACAAAATTTGACGCCGTACTAGGAATGTACCACGACCAAGTTCTGGTTCCCTTCAAAGCCATCGCTATGGGATCCGGTACCAATTTTACCTCGGGACTATCCACGGTACGAACTTCCCCAGACCACGGCACAGCCATGCACCTTGCTGGAGAAGGGAAAGCAAATGAAAATTCATTCCGCCAAGCCTTGTTTTCAGCCATCGATATCGTTCACCGCAGAAGCATGTTCGATGAGATGACTAAAGACCCATTAAAAAAACAAAAGGAGAAGCGTTAGAAGTTTTCAACAATTTGAATATCTTTGCACGCTCATTCAGACCTACATAAGAAGTGAAAACGAAGGACTTTACTATCCTATATACAGGCTTAAGCCTTGGTTCACATCACTTTGAATATGATTTGAATGACTCGTTCTTTGAGCTATTTAGTTACACCGATTACACCGGTTTGCAGGGCAAAGCCAGCATGACCATGTTGAAAAGTGAGACGGTTTTAGACTTGGATTTCAAATTTACTGGGAGCATTACCGCCCCTTGTGATGTGACCAACGAACCGTTCGAGCAGGCGTTAAACAACGCTTTCGAGATGCAGGTGAAGTTTGGTGAAGAGTTTAACGACGAAAATGAAGAGCTTTTGATTTTGCCACACGGCGAGCACAAGTTCAACATTGCCCAGTACATTTATGAACTGGTCGTTTTAAGCATTCCAACGAAGTTATACGGCCCAAACGCTGGAAACGGACTGGAAGACTACATAGAAGAAGAGGACGAAACAGAAACGAAAGACACTGATCCTAGATGGGATCAACTAAAAAACTTGTTGAATAATTAATAATTAAGCGAAATGGCACATCCTAAGCGCAGACAGTCCAGTACAAGAAGAGACAAGCGTAGAACTCACTACAAGGCAGCCGACCAACAATTGGCAATCTGTCCTACTACAGGAGAGGCACACTTATACCACCGCGCACACTGGCACGAGGGTAAGCTCTACTACAAGGGCAAAGTTGTCATGGAAAAAGCTTAATTAGCTTTTACATAACTTACTGAATTTTAGAAAAGTAGCTCCTTTTGGGGCTACTTTTTCTTTTTTAAATAGGTCAAAAAGGTTCAATCCGCCTATTTTAGCCCCTTCAATCAGAATACAATGAAAGCAGCTATCACCGCAGTTGGCGGTTACGTACCAGAATACGTACTGACAAACAAGGAACTAGAAACCATGGTCGAAACAAACGACGAGTGGATTGTTTCTAGAACCGGAATCAAGGAACGTCGCATTTTAAAGCCTGAAGAAGGCATGGGTGCTTCTTACCTTGCTATCAAGGCGGTTGAAGCCATGAAGCAAGAATACGGTGTAACTACAGAGGACATCGACATGGTGATTCTCGCATCAGTTACTCCTGATATGCCCGTGGCCATCACAAGTGCATATATCGCACAGGAAATCGGGGCAAAATTCGCATACGCTTTTGACTTACAGGCAGCATGTTCTTCATTCCTATACGGAGTGAGTACGGCTTCGGCTTTTATCGAAAGTGGAAAGTACAAGAAGATTCTTGTCGTAGGCGCCGATGTGATGAGTTCCATCATTGACTACGAAGATCGTACGACATGTATTTTGTTCGGTGACGGTGCAGGAGTTGTTCTTATGGAGCCAAGTGAAGAAGATCTTGGTGTACAGGACGAAATTCTGCGTACTGATGCCGTAGGTCGTGATTACCTCAAAATGGAAGCGGGTGGTTCATTCCTTCCTCCTTCTCACGAAACGATCGACAACAAACAACACTACATCCGCCAGGAAGGACAGAGCGTATTCCGTTTCGCGGTTAGTAATATGGCAGATACTTCTGCTGAAATCCTTGAGAAGAACAATATGACCGGCGATGACGTCGCTTATCTAGTTCCTCACCAAGCGAATTTGCGCATCATTGATGCGACGGCTCGCCGCATGGGATTGACTAAAGAAAAAGTACTCATCAACATTCAGCGTTACGGAAACACAACTTCTGGTACTATACCACTGTGTTTGTGGGACTTCCGTGAAAACTTCAAGAAAGGTGATAACCTGGTATTCGCTGCATTCGGTGGTGGATTCACTTGGGGAGCAATGTTGGTCAAATGGGCCATTGATAAAAAATAACTCGTAACTTCATATTCCTAAATACACTCAGATATGGACTTGAAAGAAATCCAAGCACTCATCAAATTCGTTGCTAAAAGCGGCGCTCAGGAAGTGAGTCTCGAAACTGAAGATTTCAAGATTAACATCAAAACAGCTTCTGATCCAGCTGAAAACCAGCCTACATACATCCAGGCAATGGCTCCAGCAGCGCAAATGCCGATGCAAGCAGCACCTGCTCCAGTAGCAGCGGCGGCTCCAGCAGCAGATGCTCCAGCGGCAGAGGACAACAGCAACTACATCACGATCAAATCCCCAATGATCGGAACCTTCTACCGTAGTGCTTCTCCAGAACAACCACCTTTCGTTAAAGTAGGTGACAGCATCCAACCAGGTGACGTACTATGTATCGTTGAGGCAATGAAGCTCTTCAACGAAATCGAAAGCGAAGTAAGCGGTACTATTGTTAAGGTACTAGTGGACGACCAAAGCCCAATCGAATACGACCAGCCATTATTCTTGGTTGATCCTTCGTAACGAGGCCCTAAACAGACTATTATGTTTAAAAAAGTACTCATTGCCAACCGTGGTGAGATTGCTCTACGTGTCATTCGTACATGTAAAGAAATGGGCATTTCTACGGTAGCAGTATACTCTCAAGCTGATGCGGATTCGCTTCACGTGCGATTCGCAGATGAAGCAGTATGTATTGGACCTGCAGCTTCTTCGGAAAGCTACCTGAGTATTCCAAACATTATCGCTGCTGCGGAAATCACAAACGCTGACGCTATTCACCCAGGATATGGATTCTTGAGCGAGAACTCTAAATTTTCTAGAATCTGTGCTGAGCACGGAATCAAATTTATTGGAGCCTCTGCAGACCAAATCGACAAGATGGGGGACAAGGCTACTGCAAAAGAAACCATGAAAGAAGCTGGCGTACCCTGTGTACCGGGTTCTGAAGGTATCTTAGACACCTACGAGCACGCCCTAAAAACTGCGGAAGCGATTGGCTACCCAGTGATGATGAAGGCTACTGCTGGTGGTGGTGGTAAAGGAATGCGCGCCATCTTCAAAAAAGAAGAGCTACAAGACGCGTGGGACAGTGCACGTCGTGAAGCAGCAGCTGCTTTCGGAAACGACGGTATGTACATGGAAAAACTCATCCTTGAGCCACGTCATATCGAAATTCAGGTTGTTGGAGACAGTTTCGGTAAAGCTTGCCATTTGAGCGAACGCGATTGTTCTGTACAGAGACGTCATCAAAAATTGGTGGAAGAAACACCTTCTCCATTTATGACAGACGAACTCCGCGAAGCGATGGGAAATGCTGCAGTTAAAGCCGCAGAATACATTGCTTACGAAGGAGCCGGTACGGTAGAGTTCCTAGTGGACAAGGACCGCAACTTCTACTTCATGGAGATGAACACTCGTATTCAGGTAGAACACCCAATCACTGAACAGGTAGTTGGATTCGATTTGATTCGCGAGCAGATCAAGGTAGCGGCAGGAGAGCCAATCTCTGGAATTAACTACTACCCTCAAATGCACAGTATCGAGGTTCGTATTAACGCAGAAGACGCATTCAACGATTTCCGCCCATCGCCAGGTAAGATTACTTCTTTCCATGCACCCGGTGGTCACGGAGTTCGCTTGGATACCCACTGTTACAGTGGCTACGTTATCCCTCCGTTCTACGACTCAATGATTGCAAAGCTTATCATCACAGCTAGAACTCGTGAAGAGTCCTTAGATAAGCTCTCAAGAGCCTTAGATGAGTTTATCGTAGAGGGAATCAAAACAACGATTCCATTCCACCAGCAATTATTGCAAAACGAAAAATTCCGTGAAGGTGTGTATACGACGAAATTCATGGAAGATTTTGAGCTCAAGCCGATCGAAGAATAGATCTCAAAAGCACCTTACATACAAAGCCCCGTGAAGTCAGACTTCACGGGGCTTTTTTTATGGAATTACCTCAGTGCTTAAAAGAGCTTTCGAGGAGCGTGGCAATACGGCGTACCGCCCTTGTTGTCGTAGTAATCTTGGTGGTAGTTCTCAGCGGCGTAGAACGTTGCCGCAGGTAATATCTCTGTGGCTACATCGTATCCTTTAGCGATCAGGAGGCCTTTGAGCTTGGTGCTTACTTCCTTTTGAGCCGGATTTTGGAAGAAGATAGCGCTGCGGTATTGAGGGCCGATGTCTGGACCTTGTCCATCACGCTGCGTAGGATCGTGGGTTTCGAAAAAGACGCGAGCGATTTCCTCGAAAGAAACTTGGCTTGGATCGAACACAACATGAACAGCTTCGTAGTGCCCCGTGCGCTTCGTACAAACTTCACGATACGTTGGATTTTTCACCACACCGCCCGTGTAACCGACGGTAGTAGAGATCACACCTGGAATTTTTTGTACATAGTATTCTGTTCCCCAGAAACAGCCAGAAGCTAATACCGCAACTTCTTGTCCGTCTTCAGGCGCAGGGATAGGCGCCATGGCATATGCATCGCTCATTTTCTTACTCGTTTGGGCAGTACAGCTTCCGAAGAAAACCAATACCGCTATTGCTATAACTTTCAATCTCATAGGTAGTACAACACAAAAAAGGGGCCACGGGTTCCCCTCTTTCGCTAAAGGATTGTGAAAAACTAGGCGTTATTCACAAAACCCTTTTGAAGGAGTGCCTCGGCAATCTGTACGGTGTTCGTTGCAGCCCCTTTACGCAGATTGTCGCTTACAATCCAAAGATTTAAAGCATGGTCTGCAGTAAAATCACGGCGAATACGACCTACAAATACATCGTCTTTTCCTTCGGCCATCAAGGGCATGGGATAGGTGTTGAATTCTGGGCGATCTTGAAGGGTAATGCCTGGGGTTGCAGCAAGCAGGCTACGTACTTCATTCAAATCGAAGTCGCGCTCAAACTCAATGTTGACACTTTCGCTATGGCCGCCCTGAACAGGCACTCGTACTGCAGTTGCGGCAAGGCGAATACGCTCGTCGCCCATGATCTTGACGGTCTCACGCGTCATTTTCATCTCCTCTTTCGTGTAGTCGTTGTCGAGGAACACATCACAATGCGGGATACAATTGCGGTCGATAGCATATGGATAGACCATTTCAGGCTGCTCCCCACGACGCTCGCCCTCGAGCTGATCTACAGCGGCTTTACCTGTTCCGGTAATGCTTTGGTAGGTACTGACGATAACGCGCTTCGCACCATACGCTTTGTGCAGCGGCTGCAAGGCCATCACGAGCTGAATGGTGGAACAGTTCGGATTTGCGATGATCATGTCTTCTGCCGTCAGCGCGTCTGCATTGATTTCAGGAACGACCAATTTTTTATCGGCATCCATCCGCCATGCACTCGAGTTGTCCACCACACGTGTCCCTGCAGCAGCAAATTTTGGCGCCCAAGCTATCGAAGTTTCTCCCCCGGCAGAGAACAGCGCGAGATCTGGCGCTGAAGCCACCGCATCCTCAAGAGAAACTATGGTCCAATCGCGACCGCCAAAAGCAACTGTTTTACCCACGCTACGCGCAGAGGCTACAGGAATAAGTTCCGTCACGGGGAAGCTACGCTCGGCGAGCACTTTCAAAATGATTTGGCCCACCATACCTGTGGCACCGACAACTGCAATTCTCATAAAAATTGGCTTAACTTAAATAGTAACCCTGCAAAGCTAAACCTAATCCGCCTTATGAAACGACCTCTGTTGCGTTCTGCACTTTCCTTTTTTATTTGCCTCATTTTTAACACCTCCAGTGGCCAATTCCGCTCGCTCCACGACTCCCTAGTCTCCCCAAGCCCAGACTGGACGGGCGACACCGCTTTCATGAATTTCACACCAAGCGGCCTTCGTACCGACGCCACCTCTGCCGGTTCCCTGCTCTGGGAACGCCCCTCCTTCGCCGGGTTGGGCGCCAGTTGGTCCCTTCATGTACGCATGGAATTCAACCCCTCCTCCTCCAACTTCTGCGAATTCCGCTTCCTCCAGCACCACGGCGACTACTACGCCATTCGCCTGAGCGGCAATTCCGGGGACGATCTCAGCTTCGTACGGCACAGCCGTTACAAAGACACCATCTTAGCCGCATCGCCTGGCCTTCTGAACCAAAGCAAACCCGACTTTACCCTTCGAATCGACCGGGACACTGCGGCCCATTTCACCGTATATGTCGCCGACACACTGCTGTTTGCCCTCACTGACAGCACCTTAATGCAAAGCAGCTCCCTGGGCATCTATGCCCGGTACACGGCCAGTCGTGTGAATAAGTTTTTGTTTTCCACACTTGCTGCCTCCGGCTACGATTTCCCGGACACTTTGGGGCCCAGACTGGTGGGAATTGACGTTTTGACCCCAGAAATGCTCGAAATACGTTGGGATGAGTGGAGCCAGCTTGCAACCCAAGACGATAGCTTCGCACTGCTCACCGAAAACCAGAGCATTATCGACACCTTGCACGTGACTAACCACTATGATGAGGTATGGCACCTGAGTGCCGGACGGCCCTTACCTCGTGGTTCCTTTGAGGTCCAACTACCTGCGGCGCTTGATGCAGAAAATAACTTAGAGATCAGCAACGTCGGAGAGATTGACATCGACTACGCTCCACCGAGGAGTGCTGTGATCACTGCGGTCCATCCCTTCAGCGAATACGGCGGGTACTTTTTTACCGTGCAAAGCAACCGAGATTTGGGGCCCGTGGATATTAAAATTTTAGAGGCTGATGGCGATTTCAAGTACTACCAAACCGTACTGGACAGCGGAGTGCAAGTGGTGAGCGCTGGGGGAATGATCGGGTGGCATAGCGCGGTGGCGAACGGGTTAAAATTGGCCAAAGAAGGGGTGATTGTTCTCGAAAAGCAAGGCATCACTCTTGCGCTCCAGCCGTATTCGTTTGCCTTCGAAGCCTCGCAAGAACAAGGCGATTTTTTACTGACCACAGAGGCGCCCGATGGCACTTTTTCCCGCTGGGAGGCCCAAGCCTTAAACCAGTATATCCCCGCTTGGTACGACCCGCAGGAGCCGCCCTTCCAGCAGCCCTTACAAACCTTCAGTACCCGCACAGGGGAGCTGTTTGCGGGGTTCGAACATCCGCCCTTTGCATATCTTGAAATGCCGGGTTCCGTGCGGCGTGTCAGTCCCCTTGCACGAAATTATGATCCGATGATGCCGTTTGTACTTGCTGCTATATCTGAATTCCCGGCGGCACTTGGCGATACGCTTCTCCCTTCAGGCTCGGTGGTGGACCCGAAGCCGGGAGATGTGCTAATCAACGAGATTCACTTTAATCCCGACTCCGTGGAAGAGTTCGTGGAGCTGATTCATCTGAGGAAAGGCTGGATCTTTTTGCAAGAACTTCAACTGACCAAAGGGCAGGGCACGAGACTCGATGACGCCGATCTGATCGCAGGAGAACCGGCGAGTTTTACAGGAGACTTGGAGCTGTGGCCGGTCTTGGGACCCGAGCAGATTCGAGCGTTTCCCGCGCCCTTTTCATTGCCGAACGATTCCGCCGATCTGCAACTGCTCGCCCGTTATGGGGCGGTTTTGGACCGAGCCCACTATGCTCCATGGGAAACTGGCGAGCCGCACCGCAGCGTAGAACGTGTGTCGACCGCCTTGGAGTGGGGAGCCATGGGGAATACTGGGGCACATCAAAGTCCGTGGTGCTGCCCCTCAGAAGCTTCTCCCAACCAGGCCAATTCCATTGCAAACTCCTCACAAACCGCCCTCAAAGCAGCGCTCAGTGTCGAGCTCCTTTCCTATGACCCGAGCAATTTCACGCCTCAAAGTCAACTCATGATTCGGGCTGATGAAGACGCACGGGTCAGTATTTCGGTGTATTCGCTCGATGGAAAATTGGTAACGGAGCTCTACGACGAAATCGCCGTGAACCCGGGGGATCATTTCATCCCCATACAGCCTGGAGAATGGGGCAACACGGAGGTTGCAACCGGTACCTATCTCATACATATCCGACTCGAAAAAAAGAGTGGGCTGCAGCGAAAAATTCTCCCACTATCCATTTACAATCCTTAATTTTCCTACTTGATATCGTGCTATGAGTAAACAAGATAAAATTGCCAACTTCGACTTGAACGAACCGGCATCGGGCGACCAACTTTTTGGGCTGCCTTTTGACAAGGACGAATGTGAGGTCCATGTGCTGCCTGCGCCTTGGGAGGTGACGGTGAGCTATGGTGCAGGTACTGCGGAAGGTCCAGCCGCCATATCTGAGGCTTCGAGCCAAATAGATCTATACGACGAGCGCTATCCCAACGGGTGGCAGCGTGGTATCTGGATGCACGAGATCGATGCAACTTGGGCAACGAAAAACGAATCACTGCGTGCCCAGGCATCGGCCTACATCAGTGCCTATGAAGGCGCCGAGCTCAGCGAAGAAACCCGGGAACAATTGGCGAGTATCAATAGCGCTTGTGCAAATTTTCACGAGTGGGTTCATCAAAGCTCCCGAGAGATCTTGGCCCAAGACAAGCGACTCATTCTGCTCGGCGGTGACCACAGCACCTCGCTCGGAGCACTGCGCGCGCACAAGGAGAAGTTCGGGGATTTCGGGATTTTACAGATCGACGCTCACGCAGATTTGAGACCCGCCTATGAAGGGTTCACCTATTCGCACGCCAGCATCATGTGGAATGCACTGCAAGAAGAATTGGCTTCACAACTCACCATCGTTGGTTTGCGCGATTATTGCCATCAGGAGGCAGCGTACATAGCTCAACATTCGAACGTTACCGCATTCACTGAACACGGCATGCGCAAGGTGATGTTTGACGGGCAAACTTGGAGTCGTGTGGTGCGCAACATCATTGACACGTTACCAGAACACATCTACCTCAGCGTAGATATTGACGGTTTCGACCCTTCGCTATGTCCGAATACGGGTACTCCTGTACCGGGCGGTTTGAGCGTTGCTGAATTTCTGTATTTATTGGACGCCATTTTAGCGACTGGGCGAAAAATAATTGGAGCAGATCTCGTCGAAGTTACTCCTGGAAAAGAGGAATGGGACGCGAATGTAGGCGCTCGTTTACTCTACGCCATCTCCCATAGATTGGCTTAATCTTCGCTCAAAATATTACCCAAAAAGAGCGTACCTTTGCTCAAGAATTAAACACGCACATTGCATATGAAATTCGGTGTAATCACCTTCCCAGGGTCAAACTGTGACCAAGACATGATCTACGTCCTCAACAACATTATGGGGTACGAAACTGTCAACCTTTGGCATAAAGACACCGATCTACAAGGTGTAGACTGCATCGTTCTTCCAGGTGGATTCTCGTATGGTGATTACCTACGCTCTGGTGCGATCGCAAAAATGAGCCCAATCATGGGTAGCGTTATCGATTTTGCTAACAACGGCGGATATGTTTTAGGTGTTTGTAACGGCTTCCAAATCCTTACTGAAAGCGGGTTGTTGCCAGGAGCATTGCGCCACAACAACAGCCATAAATTCATTTGTAAGAATGTCTTCATCAAGCCTGTTTCAACATCTGCAGGGATTACAGCTGACCTAGACCACAGCAAGGGATACAAAATCCCAATCGCTCACGGTGAAGGAAACTACATCTGTTCGGATGAGACGCTTGCTGAACTTAAAGCTAACGACCAAATCTTGTTCCAGTACAGCACTGAAGAAGGTGAGGTAACAAACGAAATGAACCCAAATGGTGCTTTAGAAAACATCGCAGGCGTTTGTAACAGCAACAAAAATGTTTTCGGTATGATGCCGCACCCTGAACGTGCTGCAGATGCAGAGCTGAAAAACCAGGACGGTCTTGAGCTCTTCAAGAGCATGATCGCACACATGGTGGTAGCTTAAGCAAATAAGAAATACACAAGACAAGGAACCCTCAGCAGAAATGCTGGGGGTTTTTTATTTCCACCTACCTGCTTCTGCACATAGCAAGCAAAGGCTCAAAACAAAAATCCCCGCAACTTCAAAAAAAGCTGCGGGGATGAATAGGTTATTTAAAGGAGGCAAACGCCTCTCTAGCGCTGTCTTCTATTTTAAGACCACTGGCGTTGTCGTAGACGCTTCGCCACGAATGACCTGAATCATGTATACACCGCGCGCCCATTGTGCCACGTCCACAGATTGCTCGCCACTAATGCTGCGTGTCAATACTAAGCGTCCAGCGGCATCCATGATACGCACTTCTGCAGAACCTTGAACAGTGAAATTCAGACGTGTCGTCGCTGGATTCGGGAACATTTCAAACCCAGATAAATTCTCCTCATTCAAACCGATGTTGGCAACCGTGTACGCATCAGAAAAATTCGAACACTGAATATTGGATAGAATCTGCAAGAAGTAATCGCCGTTTGATGTAGGCATAAAGGTCGCAGCCGTTGCCCCAGAAATTGGATCCATATTCGCATCCAACCACTGATACGTATAGGTACCAGGAGGCGTAACAGCCTCGAGCTCACCCGTGGTTGCGTTCTGCGTTACAGATGGCTTACCCGGTGCTGCTTGCACGCTGATGGCACGTTTCTTCTCATTACTACATCCAGTTATAGGATCGGTGTAGGTATAGTAGATCCAGTGCGAACCTGTTCCTGCTACGGACGGGAAGAGCGTGTCATTCACAACACCTGTACCAGAATAAAGACCTCCAGCGGGTAGTCCACCGGTAAGTACCTTCGGCCCATCAAGCTCACAAACGTAGCCTTGAGCTCCCAAAGAAGTCGCAGGAAGATTATTGACTGTGAAGATCACAGAGTCCTCTACCAATTTTGTATTCACACAATCGTCAGAACTTACCATTCTCACCTTCAAAACATCTCCATCTTGGAAGACGCCAGCAAAACTGGACGAAACGCTAGAAACTACGGTTCCATTCACCAGCCAATCGTACGTCGGAGCAGCCCCACCATTTGTAGGCGTAGCGGTAGCAAATACACTATCGTTCTTACAAACCGTCGTACTATTTACCGCAAGGGTAACGTCCGCAACTGGAGCAGAAATGATGTTGACAAAATTCGCAAGCGTCACAGAATCTGCACCTGCAGCATTTGACACGACCAATTTCACATCGTAGCTCCCAGCCGCCGCATAGCTGACTTGAGGATTCGCAAGTGTAGACGTCGAAGGAGTACCGCCTTGGAAGGTCCACAAGCGTGAATTCGACGATGGTGTACTCAGGTCATAGAACTGAATAGCCTGTCCCGTACACGCCGCTGAATCACCGCTTACAGAAGCCACTGGTGCCACACTGGCTTGACCCGTTATATTGATATTGTCGAGATACAGA